>Ga0255039_10000226_pt1 | contig 18544 bp, 22 predicted proteins | sample BC1_12_1_MG_FD_181713 | JGI IMG/M metagenome (GOLD analysis project Ga0255039, IMG submission 181713) | Seawater microbial communities from Strait of Georgia, British Columbia, Canada - BC1_12_1 | ecosystem: Environmental > Aquatic > Marine > Strait | place: Canada: British Columbia | collected... | reverse complement strand
AACCACTCTGATTACTGGGCAACCAAGACTCATTTACAATGAATAGAATTATCCTAAGGGCTTAAATTATAGCGTAAAACCTATTACATGATTAGTATAATATTTGAAAAAAATGGATATTTTATAACCACGTATAGTCTTATACCTATAATCACTCTACATGGCAAGATATGTATCTACTTAAAACCAGGCACCTGCAAGCCCGTTTTAGCTTGATACATTTTTATTATTGCCATACGATTACCAAAATCACAAAACAAGATATACGACAATATGCGTATTGGCCACATAAGCAGTAAGCTCATCCGCTAAGGGTATGCCGTTGTATTAAGATTTAAAAAGAGAATTTATGTTGCAAACACAATATCATATATTGCACGTCGAAGACAACGACGACCACGCTTTTTTAGTTGAACTAGGCTTACGCGACCATCAACTTCCCCTAAATCTTATTCGCCTAAAAGATGGTGCCCAGCTAATCGATTATTTACTCCAAAAGGCGCCATACAACAATCAAACGATTTATCCGAAAATAGACATATTACTGCTCGATTTAAGACTCCCCAAAATTAGTGGGCAAGATATACTCGATACAATCAATACTAAACCCGAATTTTCGAATTTACCTGTCATTATTTTGTCAACCTCGAAACCCCTTTCACATTCAATAAAAAAAGAGAATTTCTTTTACATGATGAAATCAGATGATACAGAAGAAATAGCAATAGCACTCGGCGGACTTATTACCAAATGTTTAACGCAAAACATCTAGCCCCTTACTGTTTACCGTTTAATGTACCATTTTACGACTACTGATACACCAATACCGTAAACCCCCACAAAACGACGCCACTGCCGACCAAGGTGCCAACGATAGTCATAAACAATAAGAATACCTCGCAAGAAAACAAATACAAAGATATTTTTTCAAGACGAATAGATTTATATACCAGCGCAATACTCAATGAAATTGGTAAAATCCAAAAAAACATGATTGGTTCAGTTGGTACCCTAAAAGGTAATGCAAATATTTGTCCTAACAAAACTACAAACTACCTAAAAAGGTTAAAATAAATATCACAACCCAAGAAATGAATATCATAACAGTGCCCCGAAGTGATGATTTTGCGACTTCTTGCACAAATGAATTTAAAGTAATTACACGCAATTTCATTGCTTTTACGACAGTATTAACCAATATACAAATCGGAAAAAACCAAAGAAAAGAAACAATGTCGGTTCCAATTTCAACAGGAAAAGCAAACATCGCAATCGTTATATTAAACATTGTTAGCCTCCGCAGCCATTTGCGCTTCGCGCGGAACCTGCGTTTCATGTATTTCTTGATCACGCATGATCGCATCCATAATACAAAGTAAATTTAAAAACCCAGCTACAGATGTATAAAGCAAACCATAATCAAACCCTTTACCCATAACAGCCGTACTTGCTACGTCTGCAGAACTAAAGAGCATCGTTAATAATGTTGGTCCCCCAGCTAATATTTGTGGCAAAAACCAAATAAAATTATGTTCAGGATCAACTTGTTCAACCGAGCCCAAAAATAGCCCCAAAACATAAGTCAAAGTGATGGCACCTAACATAATCAAGCCGCGTGCCTTATGGCCAGAAATAATATGACCGCCCCCAGGAATTAGCCATGCTGCAACACCAATTACGACTGGTGCGGCTGGTAATGATTTTTGTGAATTTGTTTTAGTCATAAGTCCTCATGTGATATTCAGTTAAGTCAAATTTAAATGGCACGTTACCGCATGTCGGCATCTAAGTCAAGCAACGACTACTTTTCGTCTATTTTATGCTTATAATTACTATGCCATGCAATTAAACGACAAATCACCAGACGATAACATCGGAAAATATTGCCAAACAATCCCATACTTTTCATCAATAAAATTTCTTTTTTTAAGATAAACACTTGCAGGGAAATATTATTATCACTAAAATACGTAGCTCAATTGATTTATAGAATCAATTGGAATGTGATTAAAATTGGAGACGTAGCTCAGTTGGTAGAGCAACGGCCTTTTAAGCCGTGGGTCCTGGGTTCGAATCCCAGCGTCTTCACGAAAAAGCCAGTAGCACACACACTACTGGCTTTTTTTACGCCTGTACATTATATTGATATAAGCTATACAAAAATAGATGTTATTCTTCCGACCTTATCACTTACACAAGCAAGAAATCCAGAGATATATCGTGAAGCACAAAAAGGGAACCCCACTGCTTAAGCGAGGGCGAGTTGAATAAGTCTTGTTTGATTTTTAGACATCTTCAGTTTGAGCGCATATTCATGACCAACCTCGCTCATTTTGGCCCATGTCTTTTGTACGATATCGATCACCTTCTCATCATCGTACTGCCATTTTTTTACAAAAGCGTCAAATTCAAATTCTAAAAAAACCAGACAAACGGCATCTTCTAAAATTTGCCCTTGTGGGTCTTTGGCATAATTTTTCTTTTCGATCAGCTCGCGCACTTTATTACATGCATTATCAGAATATCGCGCCTTAGCCATCATTTTTGTAACCATATCTGCATGAAACGTTTTAAGCTCGCTGCGCCATTTTAAATACCCTTTTTTACCTTCAGGGTAATCTGCTCGCGGGGTCATCCAACGACAGAGGTGCTGTGCGCGCGCAGCTATTTGTAATTCCTCTGATGGTGCTTCGCAAATTTCATTCAACCAAGTCGTTAATCTTTGTGAATACAGTAATTCCTTGGCAATCGTATCGCCATCAACAGTTACCTTATTAGGATCTTGGTCGTTCTTATAATCGACCGCTTTGATGACCAACTCAAGTGGTGGTGTCTTTCTAGGTTTACCTATCACTATTTTTATCCTCAGCGATCTCTCTCAACAATTTATAAGTAAAGAGGCCTGTACTATGCCCATCTGACCACTCAAAACGAAGTGCATAATTACCAATCGGGGTAATTTGTTGCGGATAAATATCTAAAGGGACTTGTTTTGATACCAATAAAATTTTTCCCGTCATTTCATCTACACATTGCGCGCATGGACACTTTAAACGTATATCTCTCACAAACAATGTATTTTCAAAACCGTCATCAAATACAATTTTTAATTTGGCCGTGTCGACTTGCGCTATATTTACAACCATATTGCCAGCAGTATTATTATTATTATTAGACATTTTATCTCCTGCGATCATACATCAAACCCACTGCCGGTATCTTTGCCGCCACCACAGCCACAACCACCACCACCGCCGCCGCCGCTACCGCAACCACCACCCTGCTTGGGCACCACTTGCGGGCCACCAGCTGGTGCCCCTTTCCAAGTTAAATTAAGATCAGGCTGGGCCATACCATGTTGCGTTTCAAGCAACTCTGCTTGAACAATAATGTTTTCCGCCACATCCATTAACGCTTTTGCTGCTGGAGAGTCTGGATCACTTTCAACTACTGGTTTACCACCATCGCCACCCAAACAAACTTTGGGATCAAGTGGAATGCCACCCAAAAACGGCAACCCCAATTGATCAGCAGTAATCTGACCACCACCGGTTTTAAAAATATCGCTACGTTTACCGCAATCACAAACAAAGTAACTCATGTTTTCAACAATGCCTAACACAGGCACGTTCACTTCCTGAAACATCACCAGCCCTTTTCGTGCATCTATCAAACTTACATCTTGCGGAGTCGTTACAATCACAGATCCTGACAACGTCGATTCTTGAGTTAACGATAATTGGGCATCACCTGTGCCTGGTGGCATATCAATTAATAAATAATCGAGTGCAGGCCATTTTACATTTCGCAAAAACTGCTGAATGACGTTATGAACCATTGGGCCACGCCATATGACTGGCTTTTCATCATCGCTCAGCAACCCCATACTCATCAAGGTAACGCCGTATTGCTCCATAGGCAAAATCATCTTTTCTTCTGGAATTTGTTTTGGTGTCTGCCCCAACAGATCAAACATCATATGAATACTAGGACCATAAATATCACAATCCAATAAGCCCACTTTATGACCTAGCTTGGTTAATGCGATGGCGATATTGGCACTTACCGAAGACTTACCTACCCCGCCCTTTCCACTTGCAATTGCAATAATATGTTTTACCTGTGGCAAAACACGTTGTACCTGCTGCCCTGCTTGCGCTTGATCTGGCATTTTATGATTTCCTTCTTAATATATTAATGACCACTATTATTGTTGCTATAATATTATACGTTAAACTAAATTTACATTGCGTGTACTTCAATTTCAGGGTCATACTCATCTCGAAGCATACCTTCGATTGCAGACAGTGTGCCCATCGTAGAGCTTGGACAACTTCCACAAGCCCCTTGATATTTGACCCGTAAAATTTTTCCCTCGAGTTCTAATAATTCAATATCGCCACCGTCACCTTGCAAGTACGGGCGAATCGATTTATCAATAATATCATCTATTATTTTCAGCTCACCTGTAAATGCCTGTTTTTGTCCTAATTCATCTTCATCGTATAAATTCGGATCATGTGAAGGTAGATGTTCAATCAATACTGTTTTAATTGATTCGGTAAATAGCGCCCAAGATTGAGAACCATCTTGAGTGACCGTCACAACATTTTCAAAAAAATGTATTTGCGTGACGCCTGTTTCATTGAACAAACGCATGGCTAGTGGATTATTACGACACTCACTTGCATCACCATAAGAGATTCGGTCTTGATTTATCACCGTTACTGACGTTATAAACTTTTTAGCATTTGGATTCGGCGTTGATTCTACCTTTATACGAACTTCCATTTTATTCATAATCCTTACAATATCATTATTCTGTAGTAATCGGTTCTTGGGATTCGTCTAAGGCGCCATTTAATGTATGCCAAGATAAAGCCGCACATTTAACCCTTGCTGGATATTGCCATATCCCCGAAAAAACAGCCAGTTTACCTAATTTATTTTCATCTTTGTCTGGATCTAATTTTCGTAATACCATTGCATGGAATTGCTCAAATAATTGTTTTGCTTCTGTAACACTCTTACCAATAATCGCCTGAGTCATCAGGGAGGCAGACGCTTTAGAAATAGCACAACCAGTACCATCGAATTTAACCTCAGTGATTATACCGTCTGTACCAACTTCAGCAAAAACTTGATAATGATCACCACATACAGGATTAAATCCTTCCGCTTTATGCGAGGGGGTATCTAAGACACCAAAATTTCGTGGGTTTTTATTATGATCTAATATTAACTGTTGATACAGTTCTTCTGAAATGGTCATACAAATACTTCTTTCACCTTAAGTATTGCCGCAGCCAATGCATCTACATCAGCTTTGGTATTATATATGCTAAATGACGCACGCCCCGTTGCTGGCACTTTAAAATGTTGCATCACAGGCTGTGTACAATGATGACCTGCACGAATTGCAACACCTTGCGAATCTAAAATAGAACCAATGTCATGGGGATGTACGTCGTCAATCAAAAAGGAAACGATTGCACACTTCTTTTTTGCAGTACCTATCAAACGAATACCGTCAATCGCCTTTAATGATTCTGTTGCATAAACTAAAAGTTCGTTTTCATACATTGCAATATTATCAATACCGATCGATGTAACATAATCAATCGCTGCACCCATACCAATAACACCAGCAATATGCGGTGTACCTGCTTCAAATTTTGCCGGAGATTTATTGTACGTTGTTTTATCAAATGTAACATTTAATATCATATCGCCGCCACCTTGATAAGGCGTCAATCTATCTAATATTTCCTTTTTCCCAAACAAACAACCAACCCCTGTAGGGCCAAATAATTTATGTGCTGAAAATGCTAAAAATTCACAATCCAATTCGACCACATCAATCGGTACTGTTGCTACAGCCTGTGCAGCATCCAACATGACTGGTATATTTTTACTATGGGCAGCATCTATCATACCCTTTACAGGATTTATTGTACCTAGTGAATTTGATACATAAACAATCGAGACCAATCGCGTTTTATCGGTAAGTAATTTTTCGTATGCTTCTATAATCACATCGCCATTGTCATCAATCGGCGCTACTTTCAAAATTGCACCAGTGCGTTCACAAAACATTTGCCATGGAACGATATTGGAATGATGTTCCATTTCAGTAATTAAAATTTCATCACCATGACTTATAAAACTATTACCAAAACAATTTGCAACTAAATTGATCGCCTCTGTTGTGCCAGAGGTAAATATAATCTCACCACCGTCGTCGCACCCAATGAACGTCTTAACTTTATCACGAACCGCTTCATACTTTACTGTCGCCTGTTCACTTAATAAGTGTACACCACGGTGTATATTAGATGTTTCCATACGATAATGTTCTGACAACACCTCAATCACTTGCGTAGGCTTAAATGTTGTCGCTGCATTATCCAGATACACTAACGGTTTATCGCCATGTATCAACTGGGATACCGCTGGAAAATCTCGTCGTATTTGTTCTAAATTATAAGTCATACAGTTCTTCGCTCTTTAGCATCAAAGAAATATTCGTGTAGGTAGGCATTAAAAATAGTACGGACACCATCGTTAACGATTCGATCAAGTGCATCATCAGCGAATCCATGCGCTAACATATCAACCGCTGTTTCTTTATCAATACCACGACTTTGTAAATAAAATACTTCTGATGGTGACATCTGGCCGATAGTAGCGCCATGCGTACAGCGCACATCATCAGCATTAATTTCTAACTGTGGTTTTGTATCAACACTGGCATTATCACTTAAAATAACATTTCTGTTAAGTTGATAAGCATCTGTTTTTTGCGCCGCTTGACGCACAAAGATCTTGCCGTTAAACACGCCACGTGATTTACCATCAAGTAAACCCTTATATAATTGGTCACTCACACAATGTGGAAAACGATGATCTACTGCACTATGATTATCGACATGTTGATCTTCAGCAAGTGCATACAATCCATCAAGCCCTGCATGAATATTCTCTCCGTTAAGTGAAATATGCAAAGTGTTTCGAGTTAACTTTGCACCTAAATCTAAAGTAAAAGATTCTAAGTGGCTGCTTGCGGCCATATGTATACGGGTATTTGAAATATGATAAGCACCAAAACTTTCGAGCTGTGCTTTGTAGTATTCAACATGACTATTTTCACCAATCACAATATCGCACTGCGTGTTTTTAAAATAACATTGACGCGTACCACGATGTACATGTGTTTCACAAATTACAGCCTTGGCACTTTGCCCAACCACCACAAAATTACGTGGCATTGTCATTGCATTTTCAGCTTTTTCTGTCGTAATAAACACAATATTAATGACTTCATTGCTTTGCACTTTGTCGCTTACAAATAAACAAGTACCCGAAGATAACATCGCATCATTTAGGCCAGTGAACGGATTTTCAGTATCTTCATTAAAATGCTCCAATAAGGACTGAATCTCATTACCTTTGGTTTTTAAAGCTGATGCCAAAGTCATCAAATCAACACCTGAAACAACACCATTTAAGCTAGAATCTTTCTCACTGAAATGACCATCAATAAATACAACTTCAACGCCTTTACCAGTGACAACTTGGTTATACAGACTCAGATCTGCATTGTTTGTTGCAGCACCTGGAATGAAATTCCCCTCTTTGATCATTTTTAAATTGGTATAACGCCATTCTTCATCTTTGACTGTAGGGAATCCCTTTTTATCAAAACGAGCCAAACCATTGTCACGCATTGTTGTGACCCAACTGTCACCACCAAAGGCCGCTTGGATGCCTTGTTTTGTTTTTGTATAATCAGTATTACTCATAGTTACTCCACCAGAACACTCTGGTTTAATTTATGTTATTTATATTTTACTTACGCAACCCAATCGTACCCTTTTTCTTCTACTTGTAAAGCGAGCTCACTATCACCAGATTTGGTGATCTTGCCGCCGCTTAACACATGCACGTGATCAGGCTTAATATAATCAAGTAATCTTTGGTAATGTGTAATTAATACGATTGCATTTTCTTCGTTACGTAGTGCATTAACACCTTCAGCTACAATTTTTAACGAATCAATATCTAAACCTGAATCTGTTTCATCCAAGAAAGCTATTTTCGGGTTCAATACTGCCATTTGTAGTATTTCATTTCTCTTCTTTTCACCACCAGAGAAATCAACATTAACAGCACGTTCAATAAACTTTTCATCAATAGATAACATTTTCATTTTTTCACGAATCAAGACATCAAAATCAAATGGATCCATTTCTTCAACACCTTGATGTTTACATATCTCATTAAAACAACTACGTAAAAACATCGCATTATTAACACCTGGAATTTCAACAGGATATTGAAATGCCATAAACACACCATTTAAGGCACGCTCTTCTGGTTCCATTTCTAATATATCTACCTTTTTGAAGTTAATTTCTAGCTCGACAGAACCATCTGTGACTTCATAATCTGGATGTCCTGCAACGACCTTAGACAATGTGCTTTTACCTGACCCATTCGGGCCCATAATTGCATGTACTTCGCCTGGTTTAATATCCAAAGATATCCCTTTAAGAATTTCAACACCGTCAACAACTTTTGCATGTAAATTTTTAATTTCTAACATTATATTTCTCTATTATATATGTTTTGCGTTTTACCGCTTAATTTTATTTTTGTCTTCAAAACTTAAATTTGCTACCCTACCGAGCCTTCTAGTTTCATTTCTAAAAGTTTCACCGCTTCTACAGAAAATTCTAATGGCAATTCTTTAAACACTTCTTTGCAGAATCCATTAATCAACAACGAAATCGCAGATTCAAGCTCCAATCCGCGACTTTGCAAATAGAATAACTGATCAGCAGAAATCTTACTGGTACTGGCTTCATGTTCTACAGAGGATGTACTGTTTTTTACCTCTATATAAGGAAACGTATTCGCTGAGCATTGATCACCAACAAGCATTGAATCACATTGCGAAAAGTTTTTTGAATGTGACGCACCAGGCATAATTTGCACCAATCCGCGATACGAATTATCTGACTGATCAGCAGATATACCTTTTGATATAATCGTACTGGTTGTATTTTTCCCAATATGAATCATCTTGGTACCCGTATCTGCTTGCATACGCTTATTGGTTAAGGCAACAGAGTAAAACTCTCCTATTGAATTATCCCCCTTTAAAATAACACTTGGATATTTCCAGGTAATTGCAGAGCCAGCTTCAACTTGTGTCCATGAAATTTTGGCATTACGCTCTTTACATATACCACGCTTGGTTACAAAGTTATAAATACCACCGACGCCATTATCATCACCGGCATACCAATTTTGGACTGTTGAGTATTTTACATCAGCACCTTCCAAAGCAACAATTTCTACAACAGCAGCATGTAACTGATTTTCATCACGTTGTGGCGCAGTACACCCCTCAAGATACGAAACTTTAGCGCCTGCTTCAGCAACAATTAAAGTTCTTTCAAACTGCCCAGTTTCTGAAGCATTAATTCGAAAATATGTCGACAGATCCATTGGACATGTTACACCTTTGGGAATAAAGCAAAAGGAACCATCAGTAAATACCGCAGCATTAAGCGCTGCAAAGAAATTATCGGTATAAGGCACCACAGAGCCCATATATGCTTTAACCAATTCTGGATGATCTTCAACCGCTTCAGAGAATGAACAAAATATAACACCCACTTTAGCAAGTTCATCTTGATGAGTAGTGCCAACCGATACAGAATCAAATACGGCATCAACAGCAACGCCAGAAAGACGCTTTTGCTCACTTAAAGGAATACCGAGTTTATCAAACGTCTTAAGCAACTCATCATCAACTTCATCAAGACTTTCAATTTTTTTTGCTGATTTAGGAGCAGAATAATAACTAATCGCCTGATAATCAATTGGTGCAATGTCAACATTAGGCCAAGTTGGCTCCTTAAGTGTTAACCAATGCCTAAATGCTTTAAGCCTGCTTTCTAGCAACCAATCTGGCTCATTCTTTTTCGCCGAAATAAAACGAATGGTATCTTCGGTTAATCCCTTAGGCGCAGTATCCGTTTCAATATCGGTAACAAAACCAAATTTATAATCGTCAACTAACGTTGAGTCTGTTTCAAAAGTTCCCATAATCATTTCTTTCATTCTATGCCCTTACACCTATTCAAAGGGCAATGAGCTATTTAAGACATTTACCTACCAATTCAGTAGATGGTCTATATTTTAATCGTACTATATCTCAAATACCCGTTTAGCAACGGGGTTATGTTCATCGCAACACGATGCTAATTTTTCACGCATTACATCTTCTTGGACACGATGTTCACCAATAAGATCCATGACCATGACCGTTTTAAAAAAAGTACTTACTTTTTCACTCAACGCAATAATTGGCGAAACGATGTTACAATCTGCCAAACGGTCACAAGATGACTGCCCATTGGTATCCAAGCAAGCCACCACATTAACTGGCCCTTCAACTGCCTCAGCCAAATCATACATCGATAATTTTGCTAAATCTTTAACGATTTGATACCCACCTGCTACCCCCTTTTCACTCTTTAAAAATTGCTGCTTTGCCATACGCTGCATCGAGCGACTCGTAACATCAAAAGGTGTTTTATATAAGTCAGATATCTCTCGCGCACTCACCAGTTCACCTGGGTGCAAGTCATTCATATGCTTTAAAGCAATTAACGCATATTCAACTTGTCTTGGCACTTTAAACATCTACAAACCCTTATAAGCTATAAATCCCCACCCACCAAACGATCAAAATAATTAACTGTTATATTGATAAATGACTAGATTATATTATCATTTATATCGAAATTCTATAATTAATCAAGTATATAAGGATATAATATACTTAGTTACAGACGTTATTTTTAAAATAAAGGCAATTTATATACTAATATTATATTATATATTAAAAATAAGGGAAAACTATACTACTTTAGCTTTAAGCCTTAGCTTAAAGCCTTGTTTTATCCTATCTTAGGTTTGTGCCTCTTCCCCTTGCCCCTTATCAGCGAGCATTTGTTTGATTTCTTTGATTGCCTTTTCTGGAAGATTTAAAAAAGTCAAGGAACTATCTTCTGGATTAAAGCGAATCGTCGCACCTTGATCGGTAATATGACCAAAAATTTCCCGTTCAAAAGTCATTTTCCACCTTGGCGCTTTTAATGTACATTGAATCTGTTTTTTCAATATCGCAGCAGTTGGTTTAAATGTAGATGACACGGGGTACCCTTCAACATTACACAATGCATCAAAATCATCATGTAGTTTTTTGGGTAATAATTCGTTCACAAACAATTCTACATTTTTTAAATCGACAGGCGCATTAACGGAATCATGTAACATGCCATGCACAGCACGCACAACGTCTTCTTTACGATCATAATCAATACCGCCGTCATCACATACTTCATTGACGATGTTAAATACCGAACGAACAGAATCGTTGTTCTTGATCAAATCACGACAACCGATCGCCTTTGCAAAATATTCAGCGACTTCAGTACTACTAGCCCCCTTCATAAAACCGAGACAAGCTTCATCTTCATTTTGACTTTGTAATTTTGACACATTTACTTGTGCAGCCATATGCAACTTGGTTAAATCTATCTGTTGTATTTCAACCACACGTAAGTCAGCATCAAAGGTAACACCTTGCTTATCTTTTACCATCGCAATCAAAAAATAAGGTGCTGAGGATTCTTCATCCGAATAATACGCAACGACAATGTAACCACCAGTAGCAAACGGTTTGTCTTCTATTTTATCTTTAAGCGCTTTGACGATATATTTGGAAAGTTTTACAAAATGGGCATCTTCGCCTATCTTTGTATTTTGGGTATCATCATCAGACTGCACAAAATTTATTAACTTTGCTTTAAATGGATAAATATCTGGTTCGTCTTCAAAAGCACCCCATGAAACACCTCCTGTACGATTATACGCTTTTACAATGCCTGAAACTAAATCTTCGACATACAAATCATCGCAATCAAGTTCGCCATGCGGCGCAAAATGCATTGATACTTCATTACTATTTTGTTCTTTATGTATCTGGTGTACAATCACATTGTGTAAATGCATAACACTTCATTTCTTTCTATTATTGTTGTATTTGCCCCATATTGATACTTCATCTAATATTATTTTCATCTTACTCTTACGACTTAGATGAACGTTTAGACGAACGCTTCTTTTTGGCTGCTCTTTTTTTCTTTGCGATGGATTCTGCATTTTTTAACGCAGCGTCAAACGACGCTTGATCCTTTATTGTTCGATTTTGCCTAAGGGCAAATCCCTTTAACACTTTTTTCTTTGCTGGCTGTTTCACCTTTTTCTTTTGCCGTTCTTTTTGTTGCTTAATCTTTTCAGCTTTACGCATGATAAATAAATAATTAAAACCTCGTAAATAAAAGTTACCTTCATCTGCTGCTTTACGATAGTTACCCATCTCTAACGTTTTATTATGGCGCACCACAGAAATAATATCGATTGGCTCGAAAAACTCTCTTAGTATCGCAAACAGCTCAAAGCCAATAGGAAAAAACCCTTTCTTTTTTTCGTGAGAGTCACTCACATAAAGCCCCATATGCCGCCCTGGTTTTAATACACGGTGTAATTCTGAAATCACCTGCCGCATAGAGGTATAATATGATTCGCCACTGGCATGTAATTTCCCTATACACCGTTCATCGTCACTATACAAAATATGTTTCGAATATGGCGGATCTATGAAAGCGAAATCGACACTCTCCTTTTCTAATGGTAACGCGCGTGCATCAGCATGCTTAATATCACGTCTTGATGGGTTTAAATCAAACCCGTGCACTTTTCGCTTTAAATCTTTAGCCACATCAATCGTCGTCCCTGAGCCACACATTGGATCAATCACTACATTATTTTCTTGAGTATACCGTTTTAATAAATTCCAAATAATATAGCTTGGCGTAGCACCTTTATAATCTGGATCCCCCTGGAAACCTGTCCCATAATGTTGTGATGGGTACTCCCACAAGGTGGTCACTTGCAAATTTAGTGGTGGTTTTTTGGGTTGTTTGCCCCTAGTAGGTCGCTTCGATTGTTTTTCATTCATTTTTATATCTACTTATTTGATGTTAAATTATAAGGCAATCATTATATCCATTACAACCATTACATCCAACCTAATAAAACCAGTTTAATCTCTAAACTATCCGCCCCTGGGAAGATTTTGAATAGTATAATTAGTTCAATAATATGGGTTAAGATATCGTATGAATATTTGGAGATATACCGAATTCGTACGAAGTTATTCATCAAAGCTAACAACATATACATTGAGGGTTAAAACATATGGTAATAAGACTTTTATTAATTTCAACGTTAGGGATTTCATTTTTTCTCACTGGCTGCGAAACGTCATCACAGAAAAACGAGATTGATTATGTTATTGAATACGCCAGACTTCAGGATAAACAGGTTGCGCTCGATGAAAAACTTGGCCGCCGTGATCGCGAAATCGAATTACTGCGCAAACATTTGCCTGCTGTGATTCATCCTATTACGCAGAAAATGTCTACAAACGTTAATCAAATCATTACTGATAAATTAACAACAGAATTAGGGAGTATCCCACGCAAAAACAACCGTGTCTTTAATGTTAGACGTGTTGATCTTGGCGGAAAACATGGCATTCTAATCACCGTTGACGTCATATGCAGAAACCTTGCAGGCACACTTGTCGATGATGCGCTCGTAACTAGAACTTTAAGAGCAATGATGAAAGAAAGTGTACGAAATTTTGGGTATGATAAATTATATATAAATCTCTACAATTCTTCAGTGATTGCAGATGTAGAAAATCTCGTGATAGGCACACCACACCCTTATCAATTAATCTCAAAAGTTACAGATAAATTTCAACCTGCGAAAAAAATCAAGACAAATGGTGAAGGATACCTCACCGAAGAATCACATGATCTTGCAACAGTCAATAACAGGAAAGCAAATTAAACAACTAAGGAACTAACAACACCCTTTGATTTGTTGATTTTCCTCATTTGTACTACATTTAAATAATTGGTAAAATAACGCTGCGCATACCGCACCCGAAACTGGGGCGACGATATAACACCATAACAATTGAAAATCTCCAGAAATTAAGGCAGGTCCAATACTTCTGGCGGGATTCATTGACGCGCCGCATATTGGGCCACCAACCAACGCCTCCAAAGCGATGATACCCCCTATAGCCAATCCGGCACCTGACCCCTCAGCACGATAATCTGTTGCAACAGCCATAATGACATACATCAACATAAATGTTAGTATGAATTCCCAAATCAACGCCGTTAAAAACAAACCATCCACAGGTAACGTCACCGCCAAATTAAGCACAGCCTCTGGTATATGCAAATGCAAAATAGGGGTTAAGCTTGTTTTTAATAAAAAAGCACCAAACGTTGCCCCTGCAATTTGACTTGCAATGTACGGTATTACTTGGCGAGCAGGAAAATGACGGGTAAAGGTAAATGCAATCGTTACCGCAGGATTAAAATGAGCACCTGAAATATGGCCAGCGCCATAGATCATCACCATCACAACCAAGCCAAATGCAAAAGCAACACCCAAATGATTGATTGCTTCAGGAAATATTTGCGCAACTGAAACCGCACCACAACCCAAAAAAACAATTGCAAAGGCACCCAATGCTTCAGCAAAACATTTGTAAATTAGTTTCATTGGTATTCCTACTAAATACGCTTTGTTATAAGCGCCTCAAGGTTATTATTTGTAACATCACCCAGGCAATGCATCTTCTAAGCGAATATTATACAAAACTGCACCGCGATAGACAATCATCATTAAAAGCGCATCTATATTTAATTCGCCTAAAAGGCATTTAACCACCACAAACAATGAAAATGGAAGATGAAGCACCACAGTTTTTTTCATTTCCTCCGTTTTTAGAGATCAAAAAAGGGGAAAATCAAGAATGGGGTTTCTGAAGTGTCAGCAATCTCTTGCAGATAACTTTACCTTTTGCATTTTGACATCCAGAGACGTTATATATCTTTTCCCAAAAAATACCAGACGCTACCCTTTAAATTAATTTGGATTTTTTATGGAACAAACAAGTTTCTAGGGGTATTATGTCGATATTAATAACTTAACCAATATAAGAAGTAACCATGCCTACAGAAGTTACAGAAATTTTTATGGCCTCGCAAGCGCCAGTACCCCCCATAACGGTGCCGTTATTTACGACCTCGGTATCGGCTGGTTTTCCATCTCCCGCCGATGACTATATCGAAAATTTACTCGATTTAAATGCACATCTTATCGCAAATCCCCCTGCAACATTTTTGGTGCGGGTAAGCGGCGACTCCATGATTAAAGTCGGTATTCATACAAATGATATTTTAATTGTTGATCGATCAGTGACACCAAAACATAATGATATCGTCATCGCCATTCTAGATGGTGAAATGACCGTTAAGCGAATCGCTCTGGATAACGACCAAGTCGTGCTAATACCAGAAAATGATCATTATAAACCACAGAAAATCTCCGAAGAAATGGATTTTGAAATTTGGGGCATTGTCAAACACGTGGTACATTCTTTTTAACGAAACCTTAAACATGACACAAAACATATTTGCACTAGTCGATTGCAATAACTTTTACGCTTCATGCGAGCGCGTATTTAAGCCAGCATTAAATAATTCTCCCGTAGCAGTCTTAAGCAATAACGATGGCTGTATCGTTGCAAGATCCGCAGAGGTCAAAGCAATGGGCATTAAAATGGGGACACCATATTATCAAATCAAAGATAAACTAGCACGCAGTAGTACTAAAGTATTTTCTTCAAACTATGCCCTCTATGGTGATATGTCACGCAGGGTCATGGAAACATTAAAAGAATTTTCTCCCAAGATTGAAATATATTCTATAGATGAGGCTTTTTTAGATCTCACCGGACAACGCACTCGAAATTTAAATACTATTGGCCAAGCAATGCGCTCACAAGTAAAACAATGGACAGGGATCCCTACCGGCGTTGGCATTGCCACAACAAAGACGCTCGCTAAGCTAGCCAATCATATCGCCAAAAAGTCTCCCAAAGCAAATGGCGTACTCAACTTGGTCAACACCCCCTACCTAGACATTGCCCTTAAACGCGTCTCTGTCGATGACGTATGGGGTGTCGGAAATAGCTTTAGTAAAACACTACACAAAAGAGGAATTCACACAGCCCTCGATCTTTCACATGCAAATGACCGCTGGATCAAAAGCAAACGCGGCGTTGTCGGGCTAAGATGTGTGTACGAATTGCGTGGACAACAATGTTACGCGCTTGAAGAAACGCCGCCACCCAAAAAGGAAATTTCAGTTTCGCGTAGCTTTGGAAAATACATCACAACTGAAACGGAACTTTCTGAGGCGATGGCGAGCTACCTTAGTCGGGCAGGAGAAAAGTTACGAAAACAAAACGGTAAGACCAGCGTGATCAAAGTATATGTCATGACAAATGCTTTTGATACGACCAGACCGCAATATTTTAATAGCCAAACTGTAACCTTACCGGTTGCGACCAATGATACCGGTGAATTAATTCAGTACGGATTACAAGCAATGCGTGACATATACCGTGATGGGTTTAGGTTTAAAAAATGTGGTGTTATACTTTCACAATTAGTACCACAAGACCAAGTGCAACTTAATTTGTTTGATACCATTGACAGGGAAAAGAGTGGCCGACTAATGACTTCATTTGACAACATCAATTACCACCTTGTTAACAGCTCAATACATTACGGGGCGACCGGTATTTCTAAGGCATGGCAAACAAAATTCAACATGCGCTCTGCAAGGTATACGACCTGCTGGGGTGAATTACCTACAGTTCAAGCAAATTAGAGAAAAGCACAATGCACATTACACAAATCTTACTTGGCGTATTAATCTCAGTGCTTATTTACTATTATACCACTGTAAAAAAGCAAAAAGACCAGGCGCGCGAAGAAGAAGATTGGCGTGAATCACTATACGACGATGATTTCGACGACGAGACTGATGATTAAAAAAGAATAAAGAGGCCGGACCCCTTTAATTAAAAATCATTGTATTGTGAATTCAATTTAGTGGGGGATCTTACTTCAAAGGCATATCTAGCAGGCTTTGCTGTTTTTCCTGCAATACGATCTTCTACAGATACAATCAACTGATATTTACCAGGGACGAGTCTTGGCAAGTCAAACATACCGCTGATATAATAATCTTTCCGTTTTTGAAAACTACCTTTATCGTCAACTTTCTTCATCGTCATACCTACGCCACTAATGACGTGATGCACACGACCATCATCTTCTAACAATGCCAATTTAATAGACGCTGCAATATTAGCAAGATGTTTACCGTTTGGTCTAACTGATGTCTCAAAATTGACGAGCTCAAAATAAATATTGAACGTTAATGGGGCACCGCTACCAAGCGACTGCCTACTCATTTTTATATAATCACCAAACCCCTTAACTGTTTGCGGCTTGCAAATTTCTAAGTGTGAAATTTCAATGCCCTTTTTGCGCCCCAACTCATCTGCAAGAGATAACACTGTTTTTTGCATTTCACCCACATCGGCAGGTGAAAAATCTGGATCGTCAATCAGCTTTTTGAGATTCGCGGTGATCGCTACAATTTGATCCTGCGGGCTTTGATTAACGAGAACAACCTTATCGGCACGAAACTGTGAAGATGCAGGAATCATGCCTTGTCCACCTGAAGCGTGTAACTGATATGGTTGAGCGTCTTCATTAACTGAAACAGATGATCTTTCTTGTGCACTATAAACAGGGCTCTGCGGCGTACTTAAACTCATTTCACCAGGAGAAAGATTATACTTTACAGCAGTTGTTTCTGACGCCACCGCACTATCGCGTAGTTGAGGTTTTTGCAAACCATAATTAGCCACATGCGCAACACCCAATACACCTGTCGATGGTTTGATTTCTTCAGGGACACCTTCGGCATAAACATGCTCAACGGTAGGTTTTGCTTGGTTATACTCAGGCGCTCGCACCTTTGTTGGTAAATCACTTGGCGCTTTCATGCGACTATAATCTTTTTGAGAAGATAAGGCTGTATTATCTACTACAGATTGATGAGATACTGCTTTTGTTTCATGATATTGTCGTTGATAACCATTTAAATTATTTGATGGTGATGTTGCTTGAGATTTCGTATTCAACGAATAATCTTGGCGCACCTGACTATTATCATTCTCTGTTGTACCAAATTGACCTGGCGCTCTTTGGTCAACATAAAAATGTTGTTTACGCCTATTATGATTTTGGTGCTTTTGTGCCTGAGACAGATCGTTTTTAGTTGTATCATAATTATTAACAGCAGGTTGATAGCCGTAGGGACCATTAACCATTGTTTGATTATTGCCACGATGCCCTTGTTGAGCAGATAAACTATAGTCATTGCGAGAAGATTGCTGTGTAGTCGATTGACACCCTGCCAAAAATAATCCCGATATCATTAAGCCGACAAAACA
>Ga0255039_10000224_pt1 | contig 18597 bp, 27 predicted proteins | sample BC1_12_1_MG_FD_181713 | JGI IMG/M metagenome (GOLD analysis project Ga0255039, IMG submission 181713) | Seawater microbial communities from Strait of Georgia, British Columbia, Canada - BC1_12_1 | ecosystem: Environmental > Aquatic > Marine > Strait | place: Canada: British Columbia | collected... | reverse complement strand
ACATCAATGAAGACGCTCTTGATAACAGGCCAGACAATTTGAGATGGGGTACGCAAAAGGAGAACCTCAATATGCCGAGGTTCATTAAATACTGTAAGTCTCGGACTGGCGTAAACAATCCTCACGTCAAGGGATTGGCCAAGAAGTCAGCCCAGTTAGATCAGAAGAAATGAGGCCAATTATGAACACAGTCTCAGAAAGCAAGTTTCCAGCCGCTCAGTGGAGCGAGTTTGGTCACAGCATCATACGCAATCTTGAGCTTAAAAAGACTGCGCAGGGCGAGTATCACGGTCCATGCCCCTCATGTGCTGGCACAGACAGATTTTGGATCAAAGAGTTCCACGGCGAAGTTATGGTCAACTGCCGCAAGTGTAATGATTACAAATCAATTAAAGATAGACTGCGCGATATGTCATTGTGGCCACAGCCCGGACATACGCCCAAACTGGAGGTGGCAAGAGTTGACATTGATTGGCCAGAGCGTGACGCTATGAGCGACCACCCGTACCTTGAGAAGAAAAAGATTAAGCTGCACAATGCCAAGGTGGACGGCGACACGCTGACCATTCCTATCATTGATGTGCGCGGCAAGCGTGTTGGCGCTCAGTTTATTGATGCTGACGGTAAGAAAAAGTTTTCCTACCAGCTCCCCGTGATTGGCAACTTTAGCGTTATCGGCGGACCCATTCGAGACTTTGCATATGTTGCAGAGGGCTGGGCAACAGCCGCGACTGTGCATGAGGCCACGGGCAAGCCGTGCGTGTTCGCTCTAAATGCAGGGAACATTTTGGCCGTGATCGACAACCTGCAACAAGCCAAGCCAGAAGCCGAGCTTGTTATTGCAGGCGACAATGATGATGCTGGGCGTAAGGAGTGCGAGCGTGCATTCTCTGAGCTTGGCGTTGAGTACATCCTGCCAGACAATGAGGGCTGGGATTACTCCGACGTATGGGTGAACCAAGGCCCGGCAGCGGCAAAGAAGGCATTGACCGTGCAGAGTGTCATGGATCAGATTTTCATGCCGGAAGACGCGATACCCCAACTGAGCCGAAACTATCTTGTGAAAGGCTGGCTTGGCGAGGGGCAAATGTCTGTGATCTACGGCCCGTCGAACGTGGGCAAGTCATTCTTCGCCCTTGACCTTGCGTGGCACATCGCCTGCGGTCAGGAGTGGAACGGCCACAAGGTTATTGGCGGCTCTGTCTTATACCTCGCAACAGAGGGTGGCATGGCGTTCCACAACCGCGTTGTTGCGCTCAAGGCGAAGTATCCCGAGCATAAGAACGTGAAGCTGGCTGTGCGTCCGGCTCCGGTCAACTTGCTTGATGGCGAGGTTGACATGGCCGTGCTTGAAAAGCTGTGCCGCGAGGTGTCAAAAAAGCACGGTCAGGTTAAGTGCATATTCGTGGACACGTTAAGCAGATCAATGGCTGGCGGAAATGAAAACTCGCCAGAGGATATGACAAAGTTCATTGGCAACTGCGATAAGCTGCGCGAGATAACAAGCGCACACTTGGACGTGGTACACCACTCCGGCAAGGATAAAGCCGCTGGTGCGCGTGGCCACTCAAGCCTGCGTGCTGCTACCGATACAGAGATTGAGCTTGACCACGATGAGAACACGGGCCTGCGTATTGCTAAGGCCACAAAGCAACGTGACATGGAAACAGGCGCGACGTTCCAGTTCAAGCTGAACGTGGTTGACCTCGGGCTTGATGAGGATGGTGACAGCGTAACCACCTGTACCGTCATCCAAGCCACAGAGAGCGAGATTGAAGAGGCCAACAAGCCACGCATCAAGGGCAAGAACCAAGTCCTAATCCGCAAGGTGTTCACGCAGTTGCGCGGTGAGGGCGTTGGTCAGCCAAATCCCGGAGGGGTTGGTTGGCCAGAGCCTAGAACGTATTGGGTTATCTCTGAGGAAACTCTGAAAGATCACTTCATGGGCAAGGTCACAACTGCGTCCAACAAGAGCCAAGTCTATAAGCAAGCTGTGGATGCGCTTGTTGGGGCTGGGCATATGGTTTTGAACGACGGCCATGTGTGGTTCACTGATAGCGAAGGCAAATGCAAAAACTTATAAGGAGGAAAGACATGGAAGATTGGATTAACTGCCCAGAATGCGACGGCGAAGGCCAAGTCGAACGGGATGTGTGGGTCAGGCAAAGCTCAACTTGGCACGGCGACTTTGGAAGTCACATGGAAGAATGCGAAGTTTGCAATGGCATAGGCCAGATCGACCCCTTGGAGGATTACCAATGAAAATAGCAGTCTGGTTCTCATGTGGCGCCGCCAGCGCGGCAGCTCTCAAGCTCACCGTTGATAAGTACGGCGCTGACAATGTATATGCCGTCAACAATCCTGTTATTGAGGAGCATCACGACAACAAGCGCTTTGCTGAAGACGTTGCAAATTGGGTTGGCATTGACATCCAATATGCCGTCAACTCCAAATATCCCTTGGCTTCAGTCGTTGACGTGTTTGACCGCCGCAAGGGTATGGCGTTTCCTCACGGCGCACCATGCACAGTTGAGTTGAAGAAACGCGCCCGCCAAGAGTGGGAGGAAAGCAACCCTGTGGATTGGCATGTGCTTGGCTTCACAGTTGATGAGCGTAACAGGCATGATCGTTTCGTTATGACTGAGCGTGACAATGTATTGCCGATCCTGATTGACGCCAACATGACCAAGAACGACTGTGCGGATATGATCCGCTCTGCTGGCATAAAGCTGCCTGAGATTTATGGCCGAGGCTTTCCAAACGCCAATTGCATTGGCTGCGTAAAGGCCACCAGTCCGACATATTGGAACTTGGTGCGCCGTGAATTTCCAGATGTATTTGACCAGCGCGCAGAGCAATCGCGCAGGCTTGGCGCAAGGCTTGTGCGCGTAAGAAATCAGCGCATCTTTCTTGACGAACTTGACCCCCAAGCCAAGGGTCGCCCACTTAAAACCATGCCAGACTGCGGCTTATTTTGCGAGGAAGACGAATGAAATACGACCCAGAAGCTCTCACCCGCCACGTTCTTGACTGCGCCCAGCAAGGTATGTCTCAGATCGAGACAGCAGAATTGCTGCGGGTGTCACCGTCAACAATACATCGTATTTGTTCGGCTGCGAACATAAAACTTGAAAGGAAAAAACGTGAGTACGGACCAAACTCAGATTATTATAAAAAGGCTGGAGCGCAACAACAGCATAATGCTGACGGAGCAGAAAACTCAGATGAGGCCGAACTTGAAGCAGCGACTAGAAGAGCAGCAAGCGCTAATCGACGTGCTAAAGCGCGAGATGCAAAAGACGCAGCAGAGCGATTGCTCGCCAAGCTAGAAGGCGTGACAGATAAGCATGAGCGCTTTGAGATCACATACGGCCACTGCCTATGGGAGTTTGAAACGCTCATGTATCGCCAGCACAAACGTGACCCGCTGCCGTCTGGCCCGCGCAGGGCGACAACTATGGCCCCATCTATGCAGAGAGCAGCTGAGGCCAGCAAGCAGCACAGTATAGACCAAGGCAACCGCCTGTTTGCTTTGATCCCGTATGACCAGCGCGTGACCGCCGCAGAGGCGGCTGAGTTGCTGGGTGATAGCGTGCCGCGCACGTCAAGCTATCTCAAGAAAATGTGGCAGGCGAACAAGGTTTACCGCGTGCGTGATTTTGTCAAGGTTCCGGGCTACACTAAGCACCAATGGCGCTGGGTGTTTAGCAAGCAACCTATTCAACCGTTGAACAACTGTTTTGAGGGTGAGACATGAAATATGGTTCAGTATGCTCTGGCGTTGAGGCAGCCACCGCCGCGTGGCATCCTCTTGGCTGGGAGCCGCAATGGTTCAGCGAAATAGAAAAGTTCCCAAGCGCCGTGCTGGCGCATCATTACCCAGATGTCCCTAACCTTGGTGACATGACGCAATTTAAGGAGTGGCCCATTGACAGATCAATTGACCTTTTGGTCGGAGGAACCCCCTGCCAAAGTTTCTCAGTCGCAGGACTTCGCAAGGGACTTGATGACCCAAGGGGAAATCTCATGCTCACCTATCTTGCCATTGCTGCACAATATCAGCCCAAGTGGTTGGTTTGGGAGAACGTCCCCGGCGTCTTGTCTAGCCAACGAGGACGGGATTTTGGAACCTTCCTCGGGGCGTTGGGCCAGCTCGGGTATGGGTTCGCCTACAGAGTGCTTGACGCTCAGTACTTCGGAGTGGCCCAGCGACGCCGCCGTGTGTTCGTTGTCGGATACCTTGGAGACTGGCGACGTGCCGCAGCGGTTCTATTTGAGCGCGAAAGCATGTCAGGGCATCCTGCGCCGAGCAGAGAAGCGGGGCAAGAAACTGCCCCCACAGTTACACAAGGCGCTCCATTCAGTCGCACAGGCAACCAGCGAGTAGAGGCGGAGGCTATCGTTGCTCAGTGCCTAACAACGCGCACGGGCAGCATGTATGATCCGTTTATGGAGACTTTGCCAATAGCTTTCGGCGCACAAAACAGCGCCAACCAAGGCGACAGCGTGTCAACGGAAGTCACGCCAACGCTGGATAAGAGCAAAACGCCAGCGGTTATGAATGACTTGCAAGTACGCCGCCTGACCCCAACAGAATGCGAACGCCTACAAGGCTTCCCTGACAACTTCACGCAAATACCGTGGCGCAACAAATCAGCGGATGACTGCCCAGATGGCCCTCGATATAAGGCAATGGGCAACTCAATGGCCGTCCCGGTTATGCGCTGGATCGGCGAAAGAATACAAATGGTGGAGAATTTAGATGGATGACAAGGAAGTAGAGCGCATGATAAACGCAGCAGGTCTGATCGGAGCCGTCTTTGGCTTCGTCGCTGGCGCTGGCCTAATGGCGGCTGTGGGTATTATATTCTAGTAATCGTGTGGGTGGCTGTGAATGCTGGCACATTTGGCAACGCGTAAACCAATAAACGGTTATTGTTGAAGCCACCCACTCAGACTTTCTAATCAAACCGACGCCGACCCACAAGCGATTATTTGAAGCTGTCCAAAGTTTTTTGCATTGACAGGCTTCCGTTTAAAAGTTCTTCCTGTGAGATATATGTTGTGACACTTGTCACCTCATCACCACGGCAAAAAATCACAGCGTCAAGATGCACCGCGACAAAGGCATAAACGTCTGACCGCTGGCCGTTCTTCTTTTTAACTGTGTGGAATGCGTACCTCTGGCTGTTCTTATGTTTTTTGCTGGCACTCTTCACCTGCAATGTCAGAGTGCGTGTATCCATCTGTATATACGCATCGTGGTCTTTGATTTGGCATAAGGTGCAGAGATAACCTGCAAGCGAAAGTCGGGCGAGTGCCAAATGCTCGCCCGCTCTGCCTACTGCCGCGCTGGCCTTCTGATCTTGGGTGCGCAACTTAGCTAACCTAGCTAAACTAAGCCATGAGCCAAGTGTGGATTTTCTTGCTCTGGTTGCTTCGATCCTCCAGCCCGTGATAGCCGCCATTCACGCGGCGGGTTATGCGCTTGATGGCGTCATCCGTCACGCCCTCATCGGCAATCTTAAACAAGCCATTCTTCTCGAAAAACCACAGCGCAGTCTCAAAGGCATAATCATCTGCCACCAAGTCTGGGTCAGTCATAACATTCGGCAAGCCCATGTCAGATGCAAACGAGCGGTAATTATCGCGCCCGGTGAGCTGAAGAAATCCGCGACCGATAAATAAACTCGCCTGCGCTTCATTCTCGTTTCCCATGCGGCCAGCGTAGACCTTGCCAGCAAGCCCGGTTGGGTTTTTGGCGTAAGGCTCCGCATCCTCAACTGTTGGGAAGCGCGAGGGCCACACAGCCTGTATGCGCTCTGGTGAGCTATAATACAGGCTTTCACGGGTGCGCTTGAAGCCACCGCTTTCGTGTGACGCCTGCCCCATTAAGTGTGCGCCTCGCGCTGGGGATAAATTAAAATACTTTGCGATTGCTCGCGCTGTATTCGGCCCAAACTCGCCATCGGGACTTGACCCGATTTTAGTCTGGAGGTTAGCCATTGCTTTGCTCATGCTGTTCTCGTTTTCGTTGCTGTCTTTTTCTTGGGCTTTTGGCCCTTGGCCACGGCAAGGTTGCTCCAAGCGTTTGGATATTTAACACCCCTTTTAGCAGACATTGCTTTGGCCTTAGCCTTTTGTGCAGGTGTGAGCTTTGCCATCTCATTAAGTCCTCTTCGATTTAGTGCCGCTGCAGTTCCAGCGCTTGCGTGAAAGATTTAGCGGGCTGTTTGGATCAGCCGCAGCCTTTGGAAACTTCTTTTTCTGAGCGGCAGAGCGTGCGCAGTATGCGTCACCCTTTGACGTGCCGGGCTTAACGCGAGGGCCACCGCCCTTCGCTTTGCCAGCTTGGCCGTAGCTAACTTTTTTGCCGCTGGATGTTACTTTAACTCGGGCTTTGCCCTTCGCGGGTGTAGCTTTACTCATGTGTTTTCTCCAACCTTGAAGCAATACGGTTTGACTAAAAAGCCTTTGTCAGCCAGCTCCATCGCAAAGTTCATCGCGTCGGCTTGGCATTCAGCTTCGCTATACCATATATTGTTTGAGTTTGCGATTACCGTGCAAGACTTCGAGTTTAGCGTCTGGCATATCAGGATGGCCGCGAGAAACATTATTTTTTCAGCCCTCTCACTGTGCGGATGCCAAAGCTCGCCGCAATGCTTGCATACATTGCCCATTGGAACCACTGAGGCGCAGCGTCCAGATTGGCGAAACCTTGCGCCATGTAAGGCTGTATGCCCGGTATGAAGCTGCCCAGAACAATGGCTATGAAGGCCACTGTCCACGCCTCGTCTTTCCACGAATTATTGCTGGCCTCAATGGCGGCTTGCTCCCAGCTAATTTCACCCGTGGCGATTTTCATCTTGGTCTCGGCTTCAGCTTTCTTCACGGCAGTCTTGCCGTCAATGTAGCTTGCCGCAAGACCGCCGAGTGAGCCGATTATTTGACCGATCATTTCTTAGCTCCCATAGCGCTAAACCCAAAGAACGCAGCAACAAGGCCAGATATAGCTATGAAGTATGTGGGGGCGATTGTAGCTAAAAGCTGCCCTGTGGTGTCATAGCCCCAGATGTCAGCCGCTACTATGCCAAACGGGTATATTAGCAACCCAAACAGAGCAAACCACGTCATCCGCAGCTGCGCATCGCGCTTGTGGTCGGCGTCTTCCATGCGGAGGCGACGGTCTTCTAGCATCAGCTCACGCTCATCTACGTCAATCTTGCCATTGCCGTTAAGGTCATATTCAGTCATTGGCTAACTCCAATTTTAAAGCATTGCAGATATTCGTTATTTTTAGTTACTAAAACAGACGCCTTGCCCAGCGCGTCAAAGCACTCTTTCTCGCTGCCATACTGGCCCACCTCAAAGTGTATAACCTGCGCCGTTAGCTGGAACCAAAGAAGTAGATACATCACATCACCATTTACCGTGCTTTACGCCTAAGAAGAACAAGACCGCAATCAGCGAACCAAACCCAGCAACCAATAGAGCTATTCCGACCGCCCAGTTTATACAGTTGTCAATAAACTCTTGCTTTTTATATACCAGCTCTTGCTGGCGCTTGCGTTGCTGCCCCTCAATTTTTACGATGGCCTCCCAAGCGCTTGGCCCGTAATGCCATGAAATATGGCTTCGTAGGTCTTCTCGATATTCAGCCAATTTCTGCTTTTGCGACCATATCTCAAGAGCGTTGGCCTCATTGTCGCTAAACATTTTGTACAGTGGCGGCTTCTGCGACTTCTTTTCCAAAAAGTCCAAATCAGATGCGGCCTTGGCAAACTGCGATATTGTGCCAGACATTTCGTGGACACTTTTGCCAAAGTCCACGGCCTTTTTGATGCCCTTGTACGCAGCGCTCGCGGCAGCTATGCACGTTACCGGGTCCATGTTACCGCTCCATTAGTCGGTCAATTTTCTCTTCCAGCCGATCAAACTTGCTCATAATTTGTGACAAAACTTGTGAGCTGTCACTTTTAGTCACATACTCTTTCGCCATTTCTTCGCGAGTTCTATTGAGCAAAATACGGAGGCGATCCAGCTCTTCGCGTTGTGTCTTAAGCCACCAGCCAAGTCCGCCGATGACGACCGCAAAAAGTACATTCAAGATCGCGTCCATTTCCATTCTAGTAACTGCCTTCCCAAACTCTAAATTTGGAAAACTCGCCAGACATCATTTTTCGTTTGACGACTTCTTTTGCGGCTTCTGTATCAGACCATGATACACCAGCCTCTTTCAGCCATGTGGCAAGCACAGCGCCATCTAGGAAGCCTGCAAGACGATTTTCGCCAGACATGCCTATGCCAGCGTCTTTGGCCATCTGCACATCCTTGAGCGCTTGGCTCACATCGTGCTTCTGCCTGATAACCATGTGGTCATGCTCAAAGCTAATTTTTTCTGAAATCTTCGCCATTTTTTATTTACTCTTGGCGCGTTTGGTGGGCGCGGGCGCAGGCGCTGGCTCAACGTCACCAAGCACTTTCAATGCATCTGGGCGAACACGCATTAGCGTTTCAACCTCTGCGCTTGGCAGCTCCGCTGTGTCTTCCTTAACCAGCTTGCCAAGGGACGTGTGTACCTTGTGGCCTACAACTAAAACTTTTTTCATGTCATTTCTCCAATTGAGCAGAGGGGGCGTAAAGCCGCCCCCTCTTGTATTGTACTACGAAGTTGTGTTGTCGTAAATTGCGCCGTTTGCTTTTTCATTTTTCGAGCAAAGAGCCAATTCGGTTGTGACCTGACGAGTAGTGTTATCGCCATTTTTCGCAAGTGCGACGTTCTTGGTCCCACGCAATACTGCGCATTCCCACATATTGTCTTGCAAAATGAACACATCGCGTGAGCGATTTTCGCGTGATGGCATGAACTCAATGGTTCCCCACGGAGTGACATAAACCGCAAGTGATTTTACAACAGTTTCATCGCCAGCTTGTACGGATGAGCGCTGATTGTTGTTGCCAGTGAAGCCGAGAGCTACATTCATCTGGAAGGCTGACAGATAGCAAGTATCTGGCTTTCCGCCCTCTTCCCAGATTGACTGCATAACGTCGTCAAACTTGGCCTGCGAGAATGCAGTTGGTGTGCCGTCGTCTGTGCGAGCGTCTGTGCCGTCGCCAGTTGGGTTTGCGCCTGAGTTACCAGACTGGAAGTTTACGTTAGTAATCAACCATGATGGTACACCACCAGTTTTACGCGCGGCAGTTGAGGAACCAACTACGTTGCCTTGGTTCGCAAACAAAGCCTTCTCGATATCCAATTTTTGCTCTTTAGCGATGAGCAAAGTTTGGTAAGCAAGCTCCTTAGCCCGCCCAGCATTATCGACTGCTTCGTCAGTATCGGACACGATTACAGCATTTTTGAAAATCTGTGTGCGTGCGCCGAGGCGTACAGTTGGAGTAACTGCATCGGCGGTTGTTGCATCGCCTTCAATGTGAGCATTGACAGCGGAAGCACGCAATGCCTGTGTTTGCCACTCTACTAGAGTGTTTTTTGCCTTGGTTTTGCTCGACTTAGAGTAAAATGGCGTGTCAGATGGATCAACATTGTAGATCATATCTGACAAATCTTCCCTAATGCCAATGGCATCATAGGTATCAAATGTGTTGGTTGGCTGAGTCATTAGTTTGTCCTTTCAAAGACTTACTGCTTTAAGATCAGGCTCAATGCGTCGTTGATTGAGCCAGTTTTCTGCAAGCGCGCTTGCGCTTTTTTACGAGTTACAGCGTTACTATCAACACGCTTCTTTGCACCAGCTTTCACCACAGGCCGGGCTTTCTCACCCTTGGACTGCGCTGATTTTCGCTTCGCCACCAGCTCACGATATTTGCGCGCATCATTTAACGCCCGCACATATCTAGCATCGGTCACTGCCTGCATTTCCTCAGCTGTAAAGCCATAGGAAACGCCGGTATCAACCAATGCGTTTTTGATTGCCTCGCCTTTTTGAGGATCGGCTATCTCAGGTATGTGTTGCGTCAACACTTGTGCCTGCTCTGCAAGGTAGGTCTGGTGCGCCTCTTGCTGGGCCTGCATGCGCTGCTTTTGCACATTCTGAAGCTGGAACATATTTTGGTCGTATTGTGCCTTGGACTCGTCATACTTGAGCTTTTCTTCCATGTACCCGATTGGGTCACTTTCAAATAACTCGCGTGTTGGCGGGGTTGGGGCTTGCAAACCACCGTTTTGTGCTTGCTGATACAAAGCAGCGACTTGCTGTTGCTGCTGTTGCAATACGGCTGCTTGCTGCTGAATTTGCTTTCGCGCTTCAGCAGCTTCTTGAAACCGCTTATTAATTGCCGCTTGTCCCGCAGCAGATTGCTTTAACTGATCCAGTGTCCATTGCTCTTCCTTGCCGTCAACTTTAACGGAGAAAACATTGGTGTCTTCAGCTGGTGCTTCTACTAGGTCTTCGTCGTCAATTTCGACATCATCATAATCTTCGCTGGATGCCTCAACGTCATTTTGCTCGTCGTCTGCAACCTCAACTTCTTCAGTCTGATCGTCATCAGGCTCAATCATTGCGTCCACAGCTTCGTCAAAATTACTGCCCTCAGAAGTCTCCTCTGAGGGTGCCAGCAGGCTTTCTGCGGCTTGTTCTAGGGTAGTCGATTCCATCGGTACTACTTCCTTTGCTTGCGATCCAAAAGTGTCTCTGCTGCAAGCGCAGCGTCGAGGGCAAATTCGATCTGGTTAAGCGCACGGATCATCGCATGCGCCTCTTCACGGGCGGCCACGTCAGCCACCCCACTGTTTGCGAAAACCTGCATTTGGTTTTCGCGCACACCCTGCATAAACTGCTTAAATGCAGTATCGTTTTTCAAACGACGGGCCTCTTCAGCCTCTATGCGTATTTCTGTTGTCATTGTTGCACCCCTTGGGCCATGCCGCCAATCATGCGCATTTTGTCTTGCTCGGCCTGCACACGGGCTACGTCAACGGCTGTGCCGTATTCGCCGTAAATCTTTGCCGCATCAACCAGCAAGTCCTGCGCCATCTGATCTCGCTTGAGATCGTCATTGGCCGCTGCCTTCTGCATTTCAAGCTGCAACTTGGCCATGTCAGTTTGAGCCTTCGTTTGCGCTTTCATTTGCTCTGCCTGCAAGAACGCAGCGTTTGGATCAGCCGCTTGGCCTTGCTGCGCTTGAGCCTGTTGCTGCATCTGCAACATCTGCATTTCAATCTCTGGCGTGATTGGCGCAAAGTAACGGTCAGCATTGCGTATGCCAGACACAGCCAACTGGTCGGCCAGCGTGTTGCGAATGTTGGTCAGGCTAACTAAGCCGTTCATCGGCCCGTAGTTCTGGTAAACCATCGTCTGCATTTGCAGGGCTTGGTTTAGGGCTATCGCCTTCTCTTCCTCGCGACCAGTGCCAAGACCCACATTGATGCTAACGTCCATTGACTGGTCCCAAATTCGCGGATCTACTGGCACAAACGTACCATTCATCCGCATCATTTGCTCTTCGTCTACGTTTTTGCTCATCAAGCGCAGCATGATGCCAAACAAGTCACGCATACCGTCTGCAAGATTGCGAACCATAACCTCAACCTGACCCGCTGCGGCCTGCACAGTAGCCTGCACAGCGGCCTTTGTAGTTGACTGCATTGCATCAGGGTCTAGGCCCATTGAGGCTCTGGAAACGCCTGTCTTGCTCTCTACGAGGCCATCTAGGTATGTCAGCGCGCCAAGTGTCTGGCCTGCGGTGAATGGGACAGATAATTCCTGCACAGAACCCGGAGCGCGCATACGCACGATTGCGCCGATTTCGTTATTCAGCACGTCATCAATGTTGACTGCGCCTTCAACGATACCGAGGCGTGGGTTGTTTGTCATCGCCACGTTGTCAAGGATAGAGCGCAAAACCGATGTGGCTGCGTCTTGGTCATCCATAACAATCTCGGCCAGTGAGCGGCCATAGAATGTGTGTGGCTCTGGGTCTATTTCAAACTTGGCAAAAGGCAGCTCATCGCATGGCTCAAAGTCAAGCATTTCGTATGCCGTGCCACCGCATGTGATTTTGTGCAGGACAGGTACGCCAGTGCCATCAACGTCAATGCGCATATATGCTTCAGTCACGGCAACATTGCGCATGGATGGGTCTTGCTGGTCTTCGTCAGATGTATCTGTGCTGTAACCTTGGCGCTCAAACACCTCAGCCTCAGTTATGTCAGACCCACCCTCAAAGCTGTCCAAATTAAGCACCACGTCTGGGTCGTAGCCCATTGCGATTAGATCGCCAGCGCGCATGTCTGTGCGGTGAGCCACAACGTAGGCATCTGCAAGGCTGCGAGCGTCACGGTTGATGAAGAACTCTTCTGGCGGAACGCTCTCAATACACAGCTCACCCATTTCCTTCTGGCGGCTGAGTTTTACGCTGTGGATCGGCAGCTCAATCTCCATGCCCATTGGATCAATCTCAATGGTCATTTCAACTGTATGCTCAATCACAGTCACGCTGTCATCGTCCAGCAGATATGTATATTCATCGTCAGAAAGGTCTGTGAATGTAAAAATCTCGGCCTCTGGATATGTCATCCAGTACGCCTTCACGATGCCTTGTTTTTTAACTAACGCATCTTGGAAGGCGTCATTCATCACGCGATAACCGTTCAGCCGGGTAAACTCATGGTGCATAAACTCAGTGGCCTGCTCGGCCATTGCCACGTCTTCTGGACCGTTTGGCACAAATTCAACGGGCTTGGCTGTGCTGAGGAATATGCGCATCAGGCTTGGCTTCACAGAACGTACGGTATCCCGTACCTTTGTGGCTACAACCTTGCTGCGGCCATCCTCGTAACCAAGGTCAACCTCGCCATCGTAATAGCGTTGGGCTTTGATCCGATCTTGGCTGATCTCACCCTCAACAAAGTCCACCGCATCCGAGATTGCGCCTTGGACAATGCTTTCGATTTCGCTGCGTGATTTTGGTTTAAGTTCCATTATTGCTGGTCCTCTTCAAATGCTCGACCTGTCATTGCGCCAGTAACCGGAGCTGCCTGCCTGCCTAGCGCTCCGGGGGCGGCCAATAACCCTGTGGCTGCGGCCCTACCGAGGGGGTTTCTATACATAGCACCCGCACCTAATGTTAAAGCTCCGCCTCCAGCTAGTGTTCGTAAAGGTGCTTGAAAGCCTTGCTGCGCCATCAGCATAAGCGCAGCTCTATCAGCCGTACCCATGTCTCCAACCGTTTGCCCTAGAACCTCTTGCGCTTTTTGAGCAAAGGGCTGCTGAATGCCTTGACCTTTTGCTGTGGCTAGCTTGTCTTTTGACTTATCTAAAGCTTTAGATGCCTGCAAAAGCTGTTTAGGTGTGAACTCTCCAGATTTTGCTGTTGCGTTTGCCACAGCGCGCCTAACTGGGAGTAATGACTTCCATGCCATTTGGGCCTTTTTATAATCCTTCATTACATCAGGATTGGAGCTTTCCATGCTATCCCGGAGCAATGTTTGAACTTCGCGCATAGCTACGCCCAAATCTCGTTCGGCAGCAATTGGGCTGCGGCTATAGTTTGCTATTTCTGTGCCTAAATCGCTATCAATGCTTTTTAAGGTTGAGCCGCCAATATCTCGTGATACAGAACCCTTTACCCCTTGCTTTCCGGTGCGACCGAATATGGCCTCTAGCTTTGACTGAAACTTTTGCAGACCATCCGGACCAAGCCCTTCGTTTTTCCTGACAATGCTTATTAGATCATTCTCAAAGGCTTCATTTAAATTTACAGACATCTTTGGCACAACTTCATCGTAAGCGTCAGAGATTACGCTGTTGGCAAATTCAAATGCCTCGTTACCAGATAAATTTTTAGGCACTTTTGTTTTTGGCTTTAGTAAAGACACAGCCGAATTAAACCTTGGCTTCGCATCATCTAAAACCTTTAAAGCCTCGTTCATTGCCGCACGGTTAAAGTCAGCCATGGCTTGAGCTTGCTGGTCGGAAATAATATCTCCGGCAAACGGCACGGAGGTCAGCCTTTCTTCAATTAATTTGGTCTTGCCGCCCATGCGCTGACCGGGCGTCAATCTTACACCCTTTTTCGCTAACTCCGTTGCAGCCTTGGATAGTTTTGGGAAAAGAAAATCAGATGCTTTTCCTGTAGCCGCTCCAACTGTTCCGCCAACAACCGCTGACTTAGCACGCTCTGCTGCGCCGCCTTCGCCAGAGCCAAAGCCGTATAAAGCTCCCTCAAGGCCAGCAACTTTTGCCGCGCCTGTTACGCCAGCCCTAGCCAACCCAGCTCCCCCAAGCAATGCTGTTGGAAGTGATCCTACAATTTCTGCTGTTAATGCTGTACCGGGATTTTGCTCTGAGAACTGGTCTATAGCCTGACGAACTTGAGCCAGTTTTTCCTCATATGGCATATCGCCCTTACGAAGAAATGCCTCAATCTCGTCAGCAAATCCAAAGCTAAGACCCTGCAAGCCTGCACGGGCCAGACCCGCTCCGTATGATACTTCTTCGTCGAGAGCAACGGGTGATTCCCCGTCCGAAACCCAAGACGGCTTTGCGGATTTTTTAACATTTTGTTCTTCAGAACCTTCTGAAGCATCAGTCACCCAAGACGGAGTTGCCATTACTTTACCTGCCTCCAGCTACTAGCTGAGTTTCTATTGCCGCCCAAATACTCAAATTGCGCCCCACTATCATCCCTTACAACGCTTCCTATAGTTGCATTTTCAAAAGTGATATTAGGAGACGTCTTAAACACGCTCATGTCTATTTCGTAAGGCTCAATAGGCTCGTAACCTTGAGACCCATAAACCTGAAAAATCGCATTGTCGTGTACCTTTTTCTTTCGGTCAAATGATGCCATTTTTTGCTCAAGAAGATTTTTAATTTGAGTTGCAACGACTTCTTTGTTTTGGAGAAGGTTTACATCGCCACCAAGGTTTTGGATGATTCTAAGCGCGTCTTGTTCGGTCATTACTCCGCCGCCGACTACCTCCAATCGAGACCGACCAATTAAACCCTGCAAAAGGCCTTGAGCGACCCTAGTATTTAGTTCCGATGGTGAAAGTTCTGTGTATTCATCTCCAAAATAACCACTAAGTAGTGTTTTTGCGTTTGCGCTAAATTGATCCGCCAAGCGACCCAAGCCCTCGTTAGTGTCTCCTATTGAGCGCATGTATTTTTCAAAAGTTCTAATGCTTGAGCGGTCTGTTGCTAATTCGTCGCTCAATTTATTAAACTGGGTGAAGTTGGGAACGGTTTGGCCAAAAGTCGAGTCCAAAACCGGAGTGTACTTTGTAATGTCCAAATTCTTCCGCTCACCACCCTCACCTAGCTGAAAGTATTGGCCGGAGGCTGGGTCGAAATTGACTTCGCCAATAATATCACCTGTGCCGGAGTCTCGGTAAACTCCTTTGCTTTGAATGCCCTTGGGCGATTTATATTGGGACAGATACCCCTCAAATGTTAAGTCTGGTTTGCTGGACTTAACTTGAAGCCAGTTCTTCATGTCGGTCGTTAAATCGACCTTACTGCCAGTACCCATTTGTTTTAATTGTTTTTGACGACTGAACGCCAGATCAGCAGCCTTCTCGCTCTGCATAACGCCAAACGCATCTTTAACACCAATCGTGCGGTTTAGCACAGCATCGGCTAAGTCATCCCGCCCTTGTGTTCGAAGCATGGCAATAGTTTTGTTTCGCGACATGTCCGCTACGCGTTGAGCGCCCTGCTGACGTATGCCCTCGCCAATGCGCATGTCCTTCATGATTAAAGGGTCAAGCGCCGCAGCAAAGTTTTGGAAGGGGCTAAGGCCCGTGTCCTCATTCGTTGTGGTTGCTTTGTCAAATAAGCCGAGGAGACCGCCACGCGGTTGACTTGACTGCTGCGGATTCATGACCATTTACTTATACCCCATTGCCTTGCGCTTAGCGTCCATGAAAGGGCGAATGACAAGTTTAAGTGCTGGCACTTTTGCCACAATTTTTGCCACACTTTCGCCATATTTGCTGTAAGCGTTGTAAAACCAGTTTGGTGAATAACCGATAACCCACTCGCGGAACTGCAACCACTTTGGATCGTCCTCGCCGTAAACTTCGCGGGCAACCCAGCACATTTGCCCTATAACCTGCAAGTAACTGAGTAGGCCGGGACTTTGTGATTCCGTAACTGTCTTTGCCCCGCCCTGCTGTGCAATGCCAAGCGCGCTTAGCGGAGCTTGAAGCGATTGAGCTGGCGCGCCAGTATAGCCAGCATACTGCTGCCTTGCCGCGTCGATAAGAGCCTGCTGAATACCTTGCTGCAATAGACCTTGCTGCGCTTGCTGCTGCTGGATTGCTTGACCTGTGCCAAATGCCTGCTGGCCAAGTTGACCCATTTGAGACGCAGCGCCGAGGCGAGCCTGACGGTCTGCCATCGCGGCTTGCAATGCTTGACTGTAGTTTTGCTGACGTTGCTGCGCTGCCATATCGCCAGCCATGCGACCATATTCGCCAGCCATGACACCTTCGGCAACACCCTGACGCGACCCGCCGAATGCTCTGGCAGCAGTGGCCTGCGCTCCAAGAGTGTTCATCGCCATTTGACGTTGGCGCTCAATGTCCTGCTGAGTGCGGTCAATAACTTCGCTAGTGTACGGATTGGCATACGCGCCGACCTGCAGTGGACCCTGCATCGCCTGCTGAGTTGCGCCGATTGCGCCCTGCAAGGCTCCGGCGGCAGCTTGGTTTACGTTAAAACCGCCTTGCTGCTGAGGAGCCATTGGAGCTGGCTGGTATGTTGCGTTAGGCTGTGCAGTGGGCTGCGCCGCCATCGTTGCTGCTGGCACTGGCGCAGGTGTTACCCCGCGACCGCCAAGTGCTGCGCCTACCAATGCGCCCATAGGCATTCCTGTTCCGCCTGCCATTTTACACGTCCTTCTTTGCAAGTGCTTTAGCTAACATCTCTCGCGCCTCGTCAGCCCTTTTAGGATTGCCGACCATTACTCCGTCAACGTAAACTTCTCGGCGGTCATCTTTGTATATAATGCCAGTTCCGCCACCCTGAAGGCCCGCCAAAAGCTGGGCTTGCTCGTAGCCAGTGTCGCCCGGCCCAGCAGGTCTATCATTGTCCGTTGAGTGGGCAGGTTTAGACCCAACCCCACCAGTATATGTGTTGGCATATGTGGTGCCGAAAGGTGTTTGCGTCGGAGTTGTGGCAATATCTGCAGTGCCTATGCCAGTGTACGGGCCTGTTACGTTTAAACTACTGAGTAGCCCGCCGCCTTGGCCACTGTAATCTGTAATGCCTAAAGCGTCACCAATGCCGCCAAAGAAATCTCCCACTTGGCCAAAGTTGCCAACGCCGTCAGCTCCGCCGCCAGATATTAGGCCAATGTCAGTAGCTTGACCCGGCACAATTGTTCCGCGACCGCCTGCAACGGACGGGCCAAGATCATAACCCAAGTCAACTGACGTGCCATCGTCAAACTTTAATACAGCTGAGGCTGGAGGGTTCAACGGACTTGAATCATAGTATTCACGCACCTCAGGAAAGGTCTCAGGCGTATTGTCAACATATCCCGGCGGGCGCACATCTGTAGGAGTTACTATTGTATAAGGCGTTTCTTCGCCGCTAAAATCAGTTGACGTGAAAACAGCGCCTTCGGTAGGTGAGACAGGTACTCCTCCGTAAATCGGGCCGGGAGTAACTGGTGGAGTAACTGGTGGAGTAACTGGTGGAGTAACTGGTGGAGTAACTGGTGTAATAACTGGTGGAACATAAGGGGCATCATCACCACCACCAGCAGAAATGCCACCCAAATCACCGGGTGTTGGCGCTACAGTGTAGTCAACTGGCGCTTGCATATTGGAGCCGGGAACACCTGTAAACGGGTCAATAAAGAAGCTATCCACATATCTTTTTTGCCCCGGTCTTGCCTCTCCGAAAGCCTCAAGGGCTTGCTCATAGATTGGCAGTGAGGAATAACCACGCACCCCGCCTGCGTAAGTTGTAGGCTCGGGCATACCGCCAGAAATATCCCGCATTGACATATCACCGCCGGGCAAGCCAAAAGCGCCAGCTGTTTGTGCAGTGCCTTGAAACGCAGCCTCTTGCATTGGAGTAAACGCAGCAACGGTTGGGCCATACTCGGGAATAAAGCCTAGTTTTGAGATTAGGTCAGCTTGGTTTAGGTTGCGCTGTGCCGCTTTCTCAATGTACTCTGGGATTTCAACTGTTGATGACGTTGATCCACCTTTTGACATTATTCAAACTCCTTAACATAGGACGTGTGCAGTGGCTTCCAACCGTGCTTCGCCAATGGTTTTTTCCAGCCAAAGCGACCAGTCATGGTTAGGGCTGCGCATCCTTGCGCCTTTGCCCACTCTATCACATCGTTGTGCATATCCAAAATTTGATCCAATTCACCGCCGCCAAGGAACACGTTTAAAACTTTCTTTCGCGGATATACCACGATTTCAGTTACTATGCACCCCTTTGGCGTTGGCCACAACTGCATCGTACCTTTGTAGATGCCCTCAGCCACGTCAATGAAGTCATGCGTGCCGCCGCTGTAGCTTAGAGCTGCCTCAATCCAAGTCCTGCAACGCTCTAGTTCTTCATTCATGCGTTAATCCTAGATATAGCAAGTGTTGAAGCGGGAGTGGCTGGG
>Ga0255039_10000223_pt1 | contig 18644 bp, 9 predicted proteins | sample BC1_12_1_MG_FD_181713 | JGI IMG/M metagenome (GOLD analysis project Ga0255039, IMG submission 181713) | Seawater microbial communities from Strait of Georgia, British Columbia, Canada - BC1_12_1 | ecosystem: Environmental > Aquatic > Marine > Strait | place: Canada: British Columbia | collected... | reverse complement strand
AGTGTCCCCTTTTGTATTCCCCTTTTGTATTCCCCTTTTGTATTCATTTCATTGGCAAGGGGGTGTTGTTTTTTTGTTTATAAAAATGGGTTGTTGTAACGCCTGTTTTTCGGTATATTATAAGCTACTGTAGTTGTTGTTTTTTATATAACCAATCGACCTTTTGGTCGGAATGTTTACTTAGAGCGATTTATGAATCAAAAAAATATATTATGTTATGGTGATTCAAATACGTGGGGTGCACCGCCTGATGGTAGTGGTAAACGATATGATAGACAAACCCGATGGCCAAGTGCGATGCAACGTTTATTGGGCGATGATTATTATGTCATTGAAGAGGGGCTTTGTGGCCGCAATACTGTTTGGGATGACCCCGTTTCAGAAGAAGATAAAAACGGGCTAAAACAGTTGATACCGATTCTTCATTCGCATGCTCCGCTTGATTTATTGATTATCATGTTGGGCACCAATGATTTTAAGCATCGTCTTAATGTCTCAGCTGATGAAATTGCAATCTCTATAGGTAGATTGGTCAATGCGGCTCGCAATAGAGTATGGCCACACATTGGTCAAGCGCCAGATGTATTGGTTATTTGTCCACCACCAATGGCTGAAACCGTTAATGCCAGAGATGATGATATTTTAAAAGGCGGTTTGGATAAATCCAAGCAACTTGCGACCGCATTGAGATCTTTTTGTGATGAAAATAAAATTCGCATGTTTAATGCTGGCGATGTCATTCAAAGCAGTCCCCTTGACGGTGTACATTTTGAAGCAGAAACCCATATAAAACTTGCCGATGCAATTGCAAATGAAGTTCGCAATATTATTTAGAAGAAAATTAAATGGCGCTTCAAATATATTGTGGTTCTTTAATACGAGATTTTAACCAGTAACCGCAATGATGGTATCGCACGGCTTGTTCACTAATTTTATAGTTTTTTCACTTCTATAATGCATATCGTATTTATATTAAAAATTATGTTCTCATATATTAGGCAGATTTTTATAAAATTACCCCTAAAGTAAGGTATTCTCTACTTCTAAGGGGTTGAATTTTAGCGCTATATCTGATAATATTAACTTGTGCTATGCATTATTATATATTGCTGTATTATTTAGTTACATTGTGTGAGGCCGTAGAGATGATAAAAAAATGGTTGATAGATTTAACGATCTTAAATTATTTCTAAACAGTGATTGGCATGTAAATCATAGGCTGAGGTTTCTTGCCTTGTGAAATATTATATTTTATGTTTAACATATCATATTATTAAAGTCGATCCAATTTAGCAGTGGTGATTTTTGCGGCTTATACGGAGTATAACATGTCTACTATGGATGTAATAAGCACAGGGGCTATTGGCGATGGTGATATATTAGATACTGTTGCGATTCAAGATGCCATAAATAGTGTTCATGCAAAAGGTGGGGGGCATGTTGTTTTTCCTAGTGGTAAAAATTATCTTAGTGGTACGATCAACCTTTTGAGTAATGTACATTTAACATTCGAGCCGGGAGCACGCTTGATCGCGAGCACTAACCCACTAGATTTTGCGAACTCCCATTCCAATTGTCTCATCGAAGCATCCGGTGCAGAAAATATTGGCTTGCACGGATTTGGCACGGTTGACGGCCGTGGCCGAGATTTTATTGAAGAAGATCTTGGCACGATATTTTTGCCAAAAAAATGGCGAATCGGTATGATCAATTTTATAAAATGCCAAAAAGTTACCTTTCGTGATATTTCGCTGTATGATTCCCCTTGGTGGACAGTCCATCTAATTGGCTGTGAAGATGTTTTAATTCATGGTATTCATATTATCAATGATTTAAAAATGCCTAACTGCGATGGCATCGATCCTGATCACTGTCGTAATGTGCGCATTAGTGATTGTAACATACGGTGCGCAGACGATTGCGTTGTGATTAAAAATACCGCAGCCCACATTGAGCTTGGCCCTAGTGAAAATATTACAGTTGCGAATTGTACTTTGATGTGTACGGCAACAGCTGTAAAAATTGGAACAGAATCAGTTTGTGATATTCGCAATATTACAGTGACTGGGTGTACGATTGAAAACGCCAGTCGGGGTTTAGGTATTCAATTGCGTGATCAAGGCAATGTAGAGAATATTATTTTTACCGCTTGCACTGTTGAAACCCGACTCTTTGACGATTGGTATTGGGGTAAATCTGAACCCGTACATATTTCAGCCAGACATCGTTACCCTATTGAGTCGAATGAGACCTTACCAGATTGGAACCCAGAAAATAAATTGGGCATTATTGAGAATGTTATTGTCTCAGATATTATTTGTAAGGGCGAAAACGGCATCTTTATTTTTGGCGAAAAACCTGAGTATATTAAAAATATTTCTTTACGCGGTATTGATTTACATATTCGTAAATGGACAAAATGGCCTGGTGGCGCATATGACTTGCGCCCTTGCCGTTCAGTACCAGATGACCCCTCTGGTAGGCATGGTACGATTATAAAGGGGAAGGAAACACCAGATGTCTTTGAACATCCCTGGTCTGGTGTTAGTTTACAAAACGCAACAGAGATCAATTTACAAAACATTACTGTAAAGTGGTACGGAGAATTACCTGATTATTATCATCATGCGCTTCAAGGAAAAAATATTAAAGGATTACGCTTGCGCGATTTTTATGGGCAATCGCCGTGCGCCGATAAATATGGTGCCATTGACCTCGACGATGATTGTACCCCTGAACGCAAGATTAACAATGAATAAAAAGTGGCATTTATATGAGACGCCATCGACTTATTCTAAGAGGCGATGGTCACTGCGATTGGTTTTGCGTTAGCTTTGGGCATAAAAATACTAACTATTCTAAATGACCCCAATTATTGTATTTGATCGACTTGACGAAAAGAAACTGTTTCTGAAAAAGTTAAGCATGGTGTACATTGTAACGTTGCATTATGGTTTTTGTGTTGCATTAAGGTTACATCTTAATTGAAATTTTATGAGATTTTATACTATGAGTCAAAAGTAAAGTTGGGCGATTTATCTCAGTAATGATAACACACCATACCATTTCAAGTTTTCAGAACTGAAGCTTATGGTCATTATACGTAATTATCGCAGGTATTGCCTTTGTTGCTCGCCGTGATATAATAGACGTTTATTAAATGGCCTCACACTATTGGGGTGTCAATACGATATGCAAAAAGTCAAAGGGTAAAAATGTCTAAACAAGTCCCAATAACCATTATTTGTGGATTTCTTGGTGCGGGTAAAACCACACTGATTAACCATCTGCTTCGCGAAGGGTTTGGCGGTAAAAAAGTCGCTGTTATTGTTAATGACTTTGGCAAAGTATCTTTAGATGATGCGTTGATTGCAAATAGCGATGAAGACAAGATGGTATTGCGCAACGGATGTGTCTGTTGTTCATTATTAAGCGATTTAACATCGGGGCTGCAAAAATTACTTGCTGATGATGCCTTTGAGATGATCGTACTAGAATGTTCGGGTGTCACCCTTGTTGCACCATTGATACAATTGTTTAATGAAAAACTAGATGGTCAAGTTGTCGTTAATGATGTCGTCGCCGTTGCAGATGCTATTCGTTTTCCCAAGTTAGTAAAAGTGGTTTTGTCGGTAAAAGAGCATATACGATATGCGACACATATCTTGTTGAACCGGTGTGACCAAGTAGATAGCGGTGAAATCTTAGAAATTAAGGCGTTGTTGCAAAGTTATAATGATCAAGCGCCCATTACTGAAGTCACATGGTGTAAAATATCTTATGATGACATTAGCGGCGGCATGGTACCAAGTGTCAAAAACAACGCATCAAATAGCCATGCTGATCAATGGGCAACTTGCACAATGTCGGTCACAGGCATCGAAGGTATCGAAGATTTGCGTAGTCGTTTAAGAGACCTTCCTAAATCTGTCGAGCGGTTAAAAGGATTTGTCACTGTTACGACGGGGGAAATGTTGTGTGTGCAATATGTGCCTAATGATTTACAAATTACAACATGGCCAGGTGAAGTAGATCACTCAAAACAAAATCGCCTTACAGTCATCGGCACTGCTGATATGGTAAGAGTGCTTAGGGAAAATCTTGATAATTGTTTTGTCATTTTATAACCTTTTCAAGTGCGTAAGTCTCTTACGGTAGGAGAACAAGGCATCGGGGTGGTTTAAACTTACCCAGGCATGTTAAACGGGTGTGCACCGCACCATACCTACAAACCATTGCCGACGATATTACCATTATTCGCTCAATGAACACCGCGGCTTAAATCAAAGACTAACGGGTGTTGAACCCGCACGCGTGGTGTCGGATATTTTGGTTTAAATGCATCTTTTATGTGAGAATTCGTGATATATTTGACTAAGTTTAATATTGACAATTTTCATTTATAGCTGTAAACTGTCATATATTACCTGAAAGTATTAGGTCGAGAATCACCTGCTAAATATGCAACACCGTTAGCGAGCATTAGTATTGTTCGTGACTAAGACTGTATGTGTCATCCTGTTATCCTAGCGCATACATTAATTGTAATCATTTTATAAATCGATAGTGGAGAAAGTCACCATGAAAATAGTTAATAGTATTCGTAAATTTGTTCTATGTACTACCATAAATCATTTTCTATTTTGGTCACTATTTGGAACGATTTTTTTATTCGCAGAAACATCGACCGTTTGGGGTAGTGAACAAGTTACTAGCACCAAGAAAATTTTGGCTTATACACAGTACGCAGATACCTCACGAGAATATCCCAACACGCTCACTGCGATTGGTTCAGTGAGTACTAATTACACTGTTACACAGTTAACTAATTATTCAAATCTGGCGACAGTGTTACCAGGTTATGATATCTTGCTGATTCCTGAACTAGAAAAGACGAGTGCTAGCACGCTGATTTCTATCGGTACAAGTTGGGCTACGACCTTAGCTGATTTTGTTAATAACGGTGGTGTTGTTATCGTATGCGATTTTGTTAATTCATACCATGTTTTGACTAGCGCGAGCTTAATGTCAATTTCTAGTGCAACGAGTATCACTAACACAACGGTTTCTGTTTCGTTACCAGGTGATCCTGTTACACAAGGTGTTTCGCCGACTTATACTGCTTTATCTGGAAGTGCAACTTATACGACAACTGAGCAAAATGTTGTTGTAGAACGTTATGGTTCTAGTACTGGTCCTGTTGTGATTAATAAACAAATGGGATTGGGCCACGTGGTGCTCATTGGTCATGATTACTTTTCAAGCAACCCTGACCAAGACCGTATCGTGGGGAATGCCGTGTTTAATCTCCCTACTATTAGAGATAATTTACAGGTCTACCCTGGTAGCAATTTTTCCGCATCGGGCATTGTAGGGGGGCCTTTTGACCCGCTCTGCATGACGTACACTTTGACAAATACAGACGCCGGTACCATTAATTGGTCAGCACTATCTACGCAGCCTTGGATCAATGTATCTCCATCGAGCGGTACTTTGGCGAGCGGCGCTTCTGTAACCGTCGATGTCTGCTTTAATTCTGCCGCCAATGCACTATCTGTAGGGAATTATGATGATACGATTACTTTTACTAATGATACAAGTGGTATCAACCAAGTACGCACGGTAGCGCTTGATGTTGTGCTAGAACAAGCGAAGTTGATAGCTTCAGATGGTGCAAATAGTGACTATTTTGGTTATGCCGTGGCAATTGACGAAGGTTATGCGATTGTAGGTGCCTATGGCGATGATGATGGAGGAAGCAGTTCTGGCGCAGCTTATATGTTTAAGCGTGATGGAAACAGTTGGATTGAACAAATTAAACTACGCGCTTGGGATGCAGCTTCCGGTGATATTTTTGGTTTTTCCGTAGCTATTTCCGGTGATTATGCCATTATTGGCGCGAGGGACAATGATGACAATGGTGGCAATTCAGGCTCAGCCTACATTTTTCACCGTAGTGGCGATACGTGGGTGGCGCAAATCAAGCTCCTACCGAGTGATGGATATTCCAGCGATTACTTTGGAAATTCAGTCGCTATCGACGGTGATTATGCCATTGTAGGTGCGTATGGTGATGATGACAATGGTGGTAATTCTGGTTCTGCCTACATTTTTCAACGGAGTGGCAGCACTTGGTTGCAGCAAGATAAGCTGACAGCTTCGGATGGATATAATAGCGATAGTTTTGGTTTTGCCGTTTCGATTAGCGGTGATTATGCCCTTGTTGGTGCGAATGGTGATGATGACAATGGTGGTAATTCTGGTTCCGCCTACATTTTTCAACGGAGTGGTAGTACTTGGTTGCAGCAAGATAAGTTGATAGCTTCGGATGGATATAATAGTGACAATTTTGGTTATGCCGTTTCGATTAATGGTGACTATGCCCTTGTTGGTGCCTATGGCGATGATGACCTTGGAAGCAGTTCAGGCTCAGCTTATATTTTTCAACGGAGTGGTAGTTCTTGGTTGCAGCAAGATAAGCTGATAGCTTCGGATGGATATAATGGCGACAATTTTGGTTATGCCGTTTCGATTAGTGGTGATTATGCCCTTGTTGGTGCCTATGGCGATGATGACCTTGGAAGCAGTTCAGGCTCATCTTATGTCTTTGAACAAAGTGGTGGCACTTGGATTGAACAACTAAAACAAACACCGTCTGATGGTCAAGCTGGAGACCTGTTTGGTGGTTCAGTTGCAATCGATGGCACAGTTACAATAGTCGGGGCATATCAGGATGATGATAAAGGTACTAGTTCTGGATCAGCCTATATTTTTGGTAAAGGTGATAGCCTTGCTGTTACGGCGGAAATTTCACCTGAATCATTTAATATTTTGGGTTACCAATATGGGCCGTTTGTCCCCGATGTAAAGACGTATTTTCTCACGAATATAGGTGCCGATACATTGGACTGGGTCGCTTCAACAACTTACGATTGGGTCGATATTGATATCGATTATGGTGCGTTATCACCCGGTGCCACAACGACGGTAATTGTGTCAATTAACAGCTTGACAGATTTATTGACGCCAGGCATTTACGAAGATAAGATTGTGTTTACTAACACCACTTCGGGCACTGCCGTCACGCGTTATATTTCATTAGAGGTATTATATATCCCTGGAGAGATTCATTTAGATCCCAACAATGTGGTATTTGGTGATACTGTGGTAGGGGTTAGTAGTCGTCAGGTCGTTACCATTGAAAACCAAAGTGCCCTTCACGATTTGTATGTGAATGACGTCTCTTTACTTTTTTCGTTCGACACTTTTTTTGATGAATTTCCAGAGACGACGTTCAATCCAGATAACTGGACAATTACCTCCGGCACACCTACTATAGACAGCGTAGGCATTTCTGAACCTTCCGAACCTTATTCGCTGCGTCTTAACGGAAACTCAGGTGTAGATGAAACCGTTGAATCCAGCGTAATGGATTTATCTGGAACGAGTGGTTTAACCTTGTCATATTGGTATGAACAAACCGGTGGCGGTGAAAGCCCTGATTCTGGTGAAGATTTAGTTATTAGCTATTGGAATGGTGGTGTATGGGTTGAACTTGATCGACAAATGGGTAGCGGTGGTGACATGTCATCTTTTCAGCAGCGCGTTATCACTTTGCCAGCAGCGGCTTATCATTCCGATTTTCAACTTCAAATTAAAAAGGCTGCTGGCTCTAACTGTGCATGCGACGATTGGTTTGTTGATGATGTATACATCGGTTTTTCAGAAGAAGGTTCAGCTGACTATGAATTAAATGTACCTAGTTTCACGCGCATAGATAGCCTTTCTTGGATACGTTTGGAAAATAAACCTAGTTTACCTATTTTAATACCGCCGTTAGGTAGTACCAGTTTTGATGTTGTTTTTGAACCGAGCGATTATAAAGCGTATGATGCAACGATAATAATTGCCAGTGACGACTTAGATGAGGTAGAACTAGAATTACCTGTGTCAGGTATTGGTATTGTCGATTACCTTACAATTTTACCAGAAGAAGATTTTATGTTTTACGGTCACCTTGGTGGTCCGTTTGTACCTTCCAATCAAACTTACTATTTAATAAATAATGCACCCTTTACCGTTGATTGGTCAGTAAGTGACCCAAACTGGTTAGATACATCGCCAACGAGTGGGACAATCAATGCGGGGGAAACCATTGCTTTGGTCATTTCCCCAAACAGTACAGCCACCAAAAAGGGCAAGGGTATATATAATGATGAAATCATTTTTGTTAATGAGACAACAACTTTCGAACATGTGCATAATGTGTCGTTGGATGTATATGCGAAACCAAAAATATGGGTTAACCCTCAAAGTATAGATATTACTGTAGAACAGGAAAGTAGTGGCGTTGAGACATTGACCATAGGTAATACTGGCGGTGATTCAAGTTTGATTTACACACTGCTTTCTCAAGAAAACGGCTCAGTTAGTACTGGGATAACAACTACGGCGACTGTCTCAGGTTTAGCTAAACCAGTGAAGACCGATTTTAAAAATACAAACTTTACTTCATTGTCGTCAGGTGTCGTCCACGAACCGGATCAATTATTGGTTCGGTATCGTCCGGAAGTTATTAGCGGGCAGTTGAAGGGGGTCAACCCTCTTTCTGTGCTTAGTCGACTCGGTGGCGGTACGATTATTACGGCATATGATTTAATACCAGGCTTAAACTTGATTCAACTGCCTGCAGGTACTTCAGTGGAGGATGCGCTTGTGACTTTTAATGCAGACGCTGATATCCTTTATGCGCAACCGAATTATCTATATCATACGGAATCTGTTCCTAACGACATTGAAAATATTCTCACGGCGCTACCCAATAATGAATATGGTCCAGATAGTAATCCTAACGACACATATTATCCCAATCTCTGGGGTATGCATAACAGTGGGCAATCTGGCGGTACTATTGACGCAGACATTGATGCGCCTGAGGCATGGGATATTACCAAAGGTGATAACAATATTGTTGTAGCGGTCATCGATACAGGGGTTGATTATAACCATGTCGATTTGTCTGCGAATATGTGGAAAAACGCCCTTGAGTTAAATGGTTTGCCAGGTGTTGATGATGACGGTAACGGATATATCGACGATATTTATGGTTATGACTTTTACAATAACGACAATAACCCTATTGATGATAACGGTCATGGCACTCATTGTGCCGGTACAATTGGTGCAACAGGAGATAATGGTACTGGGGTCGTAGGCGTTTGCTGGAATACCCAAATCATGGCGGTGAAGTTCCTTAACGCTAGTGGTGGCGGCAACAGTGCGGATGCTATTTCATCTATTCAATATGCTGTCATGATGGGCGCTGATGTGTTGAGTAATTCTTGGGGCGGTACGACGTACGATCAAGGGTTAAAAGATGCGATAGATGCTGCAGGGAGTAGTGGTGTTGTTTTTGTGGCAGCAGCAGGTAATGATAATGGCAGTAATAATGACGTTTCTCCACATTATCCTTCCAATTATGATTCCCCTAATATTCTTTCGGTGATGGCCTCAGATCGCAATGATAACCGTTCGAGCTTTTCAAACTATGGCCCTACTTCTGTAGATTTAGCCGCCCCAGGTAGTTCGATTTATAGTTGTAGGCCAAGTAATCAATATCAATACCTCAATGGTACATCTATGGCAACGCCGCATGTTGCAGGTGCTTGCGCGCTACTCTTATCGTTAAATCATGCAATGACGACTCAGCAAATCGTAGACAATCTTATTGATACGGTAGATCTTATTTTTCCTGGCCAGAGTGTCTCTCAGGGCCGATTAAATTTGTTTAATGCTGTTTCTGCAGTGCCGCAATCTTCTGGTTGGTTACAGATGCTGCCTGACAATGGTTCAGTGCCCGCTGGCGAAACCATGGACATTGAATTGATATTTGATGGCAATCGACCAACGGGTATCTATCACGGCGAGATTACCGTAATATCTAACGATCCACAATTCCCTGAGCTTACCATACCAGTTACCTTTGAGGTCATTGCAGCCGAATCAAATACCGAATTGTTTGCGAGCAATGACAATGATTTAAGTGGGAAAAGCTTGGTATTTAAACCCGATGATGCAGGGGATTATACCGCTTGTAATTATGCGGCGAGCACTTTCCCTGTTGATCCCGTTGGCGGTAATATCCTTACCTTGAACGATGATGATTATTTAGAAATTAACATAGGCGACGATTTAGTGTGGTTCTATGGTATTGCTTACGAGTCGTTTTATATTGCCAGTAATGGTTATATAACATTTCAATCTGGTGATATACAACACATCGAAAGCTTAGTCGATCATTATCGTTTTCCTCGAATATCAGCGCTGTTTGATGATTTAGATCCAACAGCAGGCGGTACCATATCATGGAAAAAGTTGAGCGATCGAATCGTTGTTACTTATGAAGACATTCCTGAATATGGCACTGCCAATTTAAATAGTTTTCAGATCGAACTTATTAGTAATAAAAAGATCCGCATTACATATTTGGACATTACTGCGACAGATGGATTGGCAGGCTTGTCCGATGGCGAAGGTGTATCACCATATTTTGTAGAAACAGATCTTTCAGGATATATGCCGTGCAACTATCCAGATTTTAACGGTGACGCATCGGTCAATCTTTCTGATTTTGGATTGTTTGCAGGAAAATGGCTAGATCAGCATGATTTATCGGTGACTGCTAAAGATGAATTTAATACCGTAGCCTACAATGGATCAAACGGCGATTACCCTTGGGGTAGCGATTGGATTGAGCAAGGCGAAAATAACGGGCCAGCAGTTGGCTTGTTGCAGGTTTTACCAGAAGGTTTGCTATCACTGGGACATGAGAAGATTATTGATCCAGGTGTTCAGTATCTGTCACGTGCAGTAAATCTTTTAGGCGCAACGCGTGCAATGCTTTCCTTTGAATACGAGATGAATGAAATCTCTCTAGATACGCAGCATACCTTATATTTAGTCGGTGACGATGTGCCTACCGGTTCCATGTCAACTGACATGCCTACAGATACATCTTTAGACAACTTTGATCCGCATCGAGATAGTTATGCCGGATTATTGATTAAAAAAGGTGGTTCAGGGGTTAATGAGGGTAATAATGATGAATATCAAACATGGTTAATTTCTTCAGGGGCCGTAGATATTGACGGTCCAGCGCGTTTTACAATATGGACCGCGATGAAGGATTTTACCAGTGATAAAAGTGGCAATGTAATGGTATATTTAGTTGATTGTAATGGTTCAGGGGGTGATTGTTTCGTAATCGCTCAGGGACAAATTAATCGAAATCGTGGTGGCGGTTGGCATGATGAGACTGTTAATTTTGGCGATGTTACTTATTCGATTGCCGATGGTAGATCTCTTGGTATAAAAATTATTGTGAAGGGTAATTCAGATGACGACATGTGGTTTGCTTACGATACAACATCGTACATGAGTGGCTTAACATATACGCATGCTTCTGGTGGTACCAGTGCATCTGTAACAACCTTGGAAATCTCCGATGATGGCGGCGCGCTATGGACTACTTTGGCAACCTATGGTCTTGGTGCAGGTAGTGACTCAGTGGATCTAGATATTTCAGACTATATTTCTACAAACACGCAAATTCGCTTCGGCATAAGTGCTGGTGGAGATGAATGGTTATCGATGGTAATGCAAATCGACAATGTGCAAGTGGCATTTGATAATGCATCTACGCCGTGGTCTCCTTGGGCTGGTGGTTTAGATTTGAATCAGGACTATGTCATTGATATAAGTGACTTAAGCATATTAGTCGGTTATTGGTTAGAATAATCAAGTAACAGCCTAACGATATACCCCGAGGGAATAACGGAATTGTACTAAATACTTTTCGTTATTCCCTCGGTGGCTATATGTATATTCTTTCTTAAACAGGCCGTTCAATAATGGGGGATTACCGCAAGAAAATGAAATGCCTTTTCAAAAAAACTTACCCAGTTATTGTATCGGCTTCACGTATCGGGTAATATACACGTATCTCGATTTTATGACGACTAACGTTTATTAATACCACATATACAATTACAAATAGGCAGATCATAAATGAATAAAATAGACAATACGCAATACGCTACATACTTCATACTGGCGATTCTTTTGGCACCTTTAAGTGGTTGCCTTTCGGCATCTACATCTGAGTGCGTTGTTAAGCCAAATATTGTTTGGATCTTGGTCGATGATATGTCATGCCACTTCGGCTATCAAGGCGAAAAACTTGTTGATACACCTGTAGTCGATCGCTTAGCGAGTGAAGGGGTTGTCTTTACAAATGCCTATGCGTCAGCACCAGTATGCTCTCCCTTTCGTTCTGCTATGATTACAGGCATGTATCAAACCTCAATTGGCGCCCATCACCATCGTAGTTCTCGCGGTAAAGAAAAGATCTACTTGCCCCCAGGCGTTCGCACAATTCCCGAGTTATTCAGAGATGCGGGATATTACACATCTATCAGTGATGCCAGTAGTTTGAAACGGGGTAGAGAAGATTATAATTTTATGTATAAGCACGACGACCTTTATGATGGGGTTGATTGTAGAGATCGTAAAGAAGGTCAACCGTTTTTTGCACAATTTATGTTACGGGGTGGAAAAATACGCAATAGCCGTTCGGGCTATATTAAAGCGAAAGATGCACTTGGCAAGCAGGTGGCTCACAAAGATATCGTCTTGCCACCTTATTACCCCGCACATCCAGCGATTGTGGAAGATTGGGCGCAATACCTAGATTCCGTTAATTATACTGATGTTGAGGTAGGCCATATCTTAGATCAGTTAAAAAATGCTGGCATGCTTGAAAACACGATTGTTTTTTTCTTAACCGATCATGGGATTAGCCACGCGCGCGGCAAACAGTTTTTATACGAAGAAGGGGTAAAGATTCCTTTTGTAGTTTGGTCACAAGATAAAAAGTTGATCGCACGACATAAAGTGCGTGATGAACTTATCTCTCATATCGACTTAAGCGCGACTTCATTGGCAATGGCAGGGATTCAAATACCAGAAAAGATGCAAGGGCGCCCATTGTTTGGTGTAGAAGCCGCTCCGCGAGATTTTGTGGCGTTCGGCCGAGACCGTTGTGATGAAACGGTAGATCGCATTCGCGGGTTGCGCAAAGGGAACTATAAGTACATTCGCAACTATTATCCAGAACGCCCCTATTTGCAACCTTGCCGATACAAAGATAAGAAGCCATTTATGGCGCCACTACGCAAACTATATAAAGCTGGAAAATTAAATGGTGCACAATCTTTGCATTTGGCTACTTCTCGTCCTAAGGAAGAGCTTTATGACTTAACGAAAGACCCGTATGAAATCCATAACCTTGCCAGCAACCCGGCTTATCAGAAGACGCTTACACAGCTTGCAGGTGTGTTAACATCATGGGAAATAAACACAAATGATCTTGGGCGCATTCCTGAATCAAGCGTAATGTATGATAGTGATATGGCTTCTTTCATGCAACGAGATATTAAGCGAAAGCAGCATGCGTCGCTGGCGGAATTAAAAGCAAATATTGCCTTGATGAAAAAGTGGCAGGGTGAGGGAAAGTAATTGAATGTTTAGGTATACCATGCGTCTAGTAACCATTTTTTTAAATCTTAAAGTGTAGTGAAGAAAAATTATTTTTCGAGCGACATTGATCATGTCGTTTTGGGTGCATGGAGATAGCCAATTACGGTCTCCAGCTCATTTGCTGTTAGTGAGCTATTAAGTAAATACTGCTCGATAAATGCATCTTTACCATAACCTGCATCAGTTGCAAAATTTAACATCTGTTCAATTTCATCGTTTAACAAAGCCTTATCATTGTCATCTATGGCTTCTACAATATTTGCAATATATGTATTAATCTCATTTTTAAAATTATTAATATCTGTATGGATCACTTCAGTGCTGTTGTTTTCAGTACCATTTAAATGGGATGAAATAAGTGCAAGTAGTGAAATATCATCAAATGGTTTAATAATTGTATCGTCGCACATAGTAATATGTGATAGCTCTTCTTCTTTCCGATCGGTTGGTACTACAGCAATAACTGGCATTGAAGGCCACCCATCTTTAATCTGTTTAATTAATTCATAACCTTCACTACTTTTATCGGTCATATCAATTAGAATAATCTCAATTTCTTCACTTAAAATCATGTCAATGACTGAATTGTTTTTATGCGTAGTAAAGCAGACAAGTTTTGTTTGTGCGAAAATATTTTTTAATAAAATTTGATTACTTACTTTATCATCGATGATAAGAATATTTCCCGACAAGGCAGAGGAATTCCCAGAACGTAGCTCATTTTGTGGATCTAATAATTGTTTCTTACTTATCTTAACGCTACCATCAATAGGGAATTCAATGGTAAAGGTTGATCCATTATCAATAGTACTCGTCAATGAAACGGTGCCGCCCATTAATTCTGTCAAGTTTTTGGTAATGGCCAAGCCTAAACCAGTGCCCCCAAATTTACGCGTTGTACTACCATCAACTTGTTTGAATGATTCAAATACGGTTGTGCGCTTTTCTTCCGGAATACCAACGCCTGTGTCTTCTACTTCGAATTTTATGTTTTGGCCACTTTGTGTATCACTACTACTTACTTTGATATAAACATGCCCTTTATGGGTAAATTTAATTGCATTATTTGATAGGTTTATCAAACATTGTCGTAGCCTCGTAGGATCTGAATTAATTGTATCTAGTAAATCTCGCTGTAATAAAATTTCAAATTCAATATTTCGCTTTTCAGCAAGCGGCCTTATGATAGCGTCGACATCAGCGAGTATATCTCTCACGTTGCACTGAATAATTTCTACTTGCAATTTGCCAGATTCGATTTTTGTAAAATCTAGAATATCGTTAATAAGAACGAGAAGGTTCGAACCTGCCCGTTTAATTGTTAAAGCAAATTCTTCTTGTGAGACAGTTAAAGACTCTTCAAGTAATAGATCGCTAAAACCTATGATAGAATTCATTGGTGTACGGATTTCATGACTCATATTGGCGAGAAATTCGCTTTTGGATTTTGTAGCATCTTCAGCTTCTTCCTTAGATTTAACTAAAAGCGATGTTCTTTCTGTTACAATTTCTTCTAACAAATTCCTATGCGCATTTAATTCATTTTCTCTTAATTGTATTTGGGTAAGCATGTGATTGAATGATTCAATCAACGTACCAATTTCGTCATTGGATTCTTTTTTGACCAATTCGTCGTATCTATGACTCGATGATATTGAAACGACGGCATTTGTTAATAAATCTATAGGTGATGAAATAATCTTTTGTAATTTATTTGATATCCAATATGTGATACAAAATAAGATTAATAACAAGGCAAATGAAATGATGATGTTTTTATTTAATGAATCAGTGAGTTGGGCCAGACTTGATTTTACTAAAATATTACCAAGCACTGTATTATCACTTACTATATTTTGTGAAACATATAAAAATTGATTTTCAAAAGTAATTGTATCAGATTTTAGCGTGATTTTCTTTTTTCTTGTCTGTACACCTTTTTTATAATATTCACCTATTATGCCGTTGTCATTATCATATACAATGGCAAAAGCAATCGCAGGTTGCGCTGACAATGTCTCTAAGACCTGTTTAATACTCTTTTGATCGATCAATGCATTATCGTTAACACAATTACGACCTATGGTCGTTGTGTAATAATTCATATTTGCAACAAAATTGTCTTTAGTATTTAAATGTTGATAAACAACAGTAGATATCGCTGTAATGACCAAAGCAATTATTGTAGTCAACATAACAATCGAATTTAGCTTCTGCTTGATTGTTAAATTTCTTAGATTGAATTGTGCTTTTTTCATAAATGCCTATTATAAAAGATATAAAATGTTATCGTTTATATTTTCGGGCATTAAAGCGAACCACTTCATGCGATATTTAAAAATATTCCAAATAAGGAAATATACCTATTAGTGCGATAATAATACTGTTTAAGGCGCGATATGGCGTAGTTTTATCATATAAAGATTGGTTTAAACTGTTGTGGTAAAACGACTATTTAATGGTCCAATAAGCAATGCTACGGTTAACGATTGTAATGCATGTTTATCATATAATATGAATTACGTTTTTGGTGCACATTGATGTGCTTTTCCAATACCCATTGAGCAAAAAGCGGTGTCATACGTTTTCGCCAAATGTGTCCAGTGTAATTGCAATGTCATCTTATGAATGTCGCTAGGTAAGTGGTGCCTCTTTTTAGTTAACAAGTCAGTAAGCATTTGAAGAAATTGTTCATCAGAATGATAAAAGTATTTGTCGTGATGCGTATTGGGAATTAATTCGGGATAACTTAATCGGTAGGGGAGTAGGGGGGTGGCGCCACATGTAATTGCCTCTAAAACTGAGATGCCAAAAAATTCATGTAATGCAGTAGAAATAACAATATCGCTTTCAGTTAATAATTGATAATATGCATTTCTAGAGGATGCATAACCACAATGTGTAATATTGTTTTTTAGTATTTTTTGAGCAAGTTCAAATATAGGCGGACAATTTTTAAAGGATTCACCAAGGATAATTAATTTAAAATCGAGGCCTTGTTTTTTTAATGTAAATAAGGTCTCAAAAAAAAGTTCTGGGTTTTTATCATGCTCCCATCTGTGATTCCAAACAATTGTTGGGGGGGTTGAATGATTATTTTTTCGATTATTTAGCGTGGTGTAAGTTTTAGGGATATCCAATCCTAGTGGCATTACGATACTATTTTTCCTGATGCGCTCACCAATATTTTTCGGGAGATGATCTGGCATTCGTTTTATAAGGAGATCTGTTTCATTGGCAAAGCTGTCTAGATTATAACGTGAATTAAACCAAATTTTATTTGCAGCCAATGCCGATGTAATATTTGTGAAACCAAATTGACAATCTCTTTCCAATTCGTTTTGCACAGGATAGGTCAGTTGGTTTTCATGAAAAAATAGAATAACAGGGCAGTGCTTAAGTGATTCAGGTAGCAATGCCTTTAAGTCGCAAACAGGCGTCATGTCACTTGTGAAAATTATATCAACTTTATTTGGATTCAGTTTTCCAGTTTTTATTTGACGGTGAATTTCGTCAATAAACCATAAGGCGCTACCACGCATTCGCCACTTCCAACTGCGTGGCTTCATGGAAATTCTCGTATACTTTTGCTTGCTGTGTAAAATTAACCCGTCTAGAAATTGCCCGTGACTACCGCCGTCGTACGCTTCGAGCACTAATATATGTTTTGCCGTTATATGAAGGGGGGAGGACTCAGGCATAGACGACAAATGTTTCTGTTAATCGGTTAATCATTGTAAAAATGGCGCTCGATCATTAAGCAAAGCACGTGATAAACCGGCAAGTGTAATTCTTGTATTTTCCAGGTAATGTCTTCAGGTACGCGTATGGCAATATCAGCCTTTTCAGCAAGTTCGCCACCTAATGCGCCAGTCAAAGAGATGGTCGTTAAATCGTATGCATTGGCAAGCACCATTGCTGCATTCACATTTTTTGCATTACCACTAGTGCTAATGCCCAAAAACAATCCTGAACGAATGTGCGGTAGAAAGCTATTAAGTTCTTGCGCATAAACAAGTTGGCCATCGACATCGTTGTTAAAGGCACTTTGCAATGAAAGTGATTCACCTAGAACAACTGTTGGAAAGCCTTGTTCAAGTGCGCCTGCTAATTCAACCCCAATATCGGTTTTTTTTAGTTCGGCAAGCACCTCAGGGTCTTGAATTTTTTTGGGCATAGAAAAACTTTTACCTATTTCGCCTTTAATATGAATTGCGTCTGCAAAGCTGCCTCCGTTACCGCAAAGATAAAGTATGCCACCTTGTTCAAAGGTTGAGGTAATTGCTCTAAAAGCGTTCACAATACTTTCATGACAAATCTGAAGTTGCCGATGCCTACCGATTTGTTCATCTAATATTTCGGCAATTTCTTTCTCTAATGGTTCATTTGGTAGTGCGTTACTCACCATCACCTCCTTTTGCATCAAATTGGATACCACGACGTTTAGATCGCTTAGAATGTTCTTTTGGTTTTACACGTTGCGTTTTACCACCCTTTTTTGACTTGGTTTTGGTTGTTGTAGTTGTTGTTACACCATCTGATGAGGCAACTGTTCTTACGCGCTGGTCAGAAGGGTGAGTGTCTGACTTGGTCTTAGGCGTAGACGGATCTGCTAGGGCGAGTAAGGCATTAACTTCTCTTGTCGTTAAGGCTCTGAATTTCTTTGGACCAATACCTTTGAGTTTTAAATTCCCGATTTGAACGCGTGTAAGACTTTTAACAGGTAATCCAACCCTTGCCAATAGACGTCTAACTTGTCGGTTTCTACCTTCATGAAGGGTAACTTCTAAGAAAGATGTGCGTGGTCCCTTTTCTAGTATGCGCACTTTATGAATAGCTGCTTTGCCGATATCGAGCCATAGCCCCTTTTTGAGCCGTTCGACATCTTCGCCAGTGACTTCGCCTTTGACTTCGGCAATGTATACCTTTGCGACGCCATATTTTGGGTGTGTGAGTTTATTGGCAAATTCACCATCGTTGGTCATTATTAATAAACCCTTTGTTTCAACATCTAGACGCCCAACGGGGAAAACGCGTTCTGGCACACC
>Ga0255039_10000222_pt1 | contig 18705 bp, 13 predicted proteins | sample BC1_12_1_MG_FD_181713 | JGI IMG/M metagenome (GOLD analysis project Ga0255039, IMG submission 181713) | Seawater microbial communities from Strait of Georgia, British Columbia, Canada - BC1_12_1 | ecosystem: Environmental > Aquatic > Marine > Strait | place: Canada: British Columbia | collected... | reverse complement strand
AGCAACTTTTTGGGCGTTGAACCTAATTTACTAAAATATCTAAAAAAGCACTTTTCAATAAAAACAATTTTTCAACCCATATGCTCGCTGAGCGCTTTCAGTGTCGCCCAGAGGGCGTTCTGTGGTTAAACTTTTTTTAATTATTTCCCGATGCATATCGGGATTAAAATGCATTCCCCTCAAAGTTTTCCCTATCCCTTTTTTATATTATTGATTTTAACATCATATGCACCCACCAATTATTTTGTAGAGACTTAATTTTCTGTGTATCGTTCCAGCCGTACTGCGCATTGTTTGAAGTTTGGTTCGCCTGATTTTGGATCGAATAATGGCATGGTTAAATCATTGATACATTTTTTTGCGAAATGGAATGGCATAAATACGTGATCTTTGTGAATGCATTCTGAAATTCTTACAACAATATTATCAACACGTCCCCTGCGCGATACCAATGATACTTTGTCTTTGGGAGTAACGCCAAAATACTTTGCGGTATAAGGATTCACTTCTACCCAAGGGCCAGGTGCCAATTTGTTTAATATAGGCACATTTGATGTTTTCGTGCCGGTATGCCAATGCTCAACGGTTCGCCCTGTATTTAGGATAAGCCGATATGTATTATCTGTTTTTTCAGGCAAAGGTGTCGTAGTGGTAAACAATAACTTAGCTTTACCATCTTCGGTTTTAAAAACACCATCTTCATAAAGTGATGCTTTACCTCTGGGATACGTTTTATTGCAAGGCCATTGCAAGCCACCTTCTTGCAACATAAGCGCATACGTCATGCCACTGTAATCACACAATTGCCCCTTTGATACAATTTTTATTTCTTCAAATGCATCAGCGGATGTATGCCAACCATTAAACAATGCATCTTTTTTGCCTAAATATCTGGCAACCTCAATAAAAATGTCAAAATCACTTTTAGCTTTTCCTGGCGGTGTCACTACTGCTTGCGCCCTACTCACACGCCTTTCAGTATTGGTATATGATCCATCTTTTTCTCCCCACATGCCTGCAGGTAAAACAATATCTGCAAGTGCGGTCGTTGGCGTGACATGAAAACAGTCTTGAACGACCAACAAATCTAGCATTGCTATCGCCTTTTTTAATCGCGTCTGATCTGGAAAACTTACCAATGGATTTGTACCAATTATCCATAATGTTTTTATCTTACCAGCTAAAATACCATCAATGATTTCAGGATAATTACCCCCACGCGCTGTTGGCATTTCTGCTACATCAACACCCCATATATCTGCTAACTCTTGCCGGTCTTCTTTGTTTTCAAATTTACGATAACCAGGCATTGACGAAGAAAAACTAAATTCCCTAGAACCCATCGCATTACATTGCCCCGTAATGCTCATTGGCGCAGCGCCTGTACGGCCAATATTCCCGGTAATCAAAGCCAATGTATTAATTAAACTTACGGTATCGGATCCTTGAAAACTATGGTTAATACCCATTGTCCAGCCAAAAAAGATACGTTCACCACTACTAATCAGTTCGTACGTTTCTAATATCTTTTCTTCAGAAATACCTGTAGCTGCAACAGTTGCTGCTAACGTATATTGCTCAGCATGTGCCTTGAGTGCTTCAAATCCTGTCGTATGTTTATTCACATAATCCATATCAACACGATTATTTTTGATCACTAAATGAATCAACCCATTTAGTAAATCAATATCACCATGTGGGGTGATCGGTAAAAACAGATCAGCAAGCATGCCTGTTTTTGTTTTACGTGGATCACACACAATCATTTTATAATCATCATTTTTCCGAATATGATTAAATAAGATCGGGTGATTATCTGCAATATTTGCGCCAAGTAAAAAGATGACATCTGCTGTTTCTAAATCTTCATAAGAACCTGGTGGGCCATCAGAACCAAAACTTTGTTTATAACCAACAACAGCTGAACTCATGCATAGCGTTGTATTACCATCATAATTGTTTGTGCCAAATCCAAGTTGAACCAGCTTGCCTAACGTATAAAATTCTTCAGTAACTAACTGCCCCGTAGATAATACTGCAAAACTTTCTTTACCATGTTTATATTGTGATGCTTGAACTGTAGATACCATATGACTCAATGCTTTATCCCAAGAGACGTCATTGAATGTACCTCGATCATCTTTCATAAGCGGCACAACAGCACGATCTGATGCAGTGATAGGAATATGTTCACTTAACCCTTTAGGGCATAAATTCCCCCCATTGACTGGGTGATCAAAGTCGCCACGCACAGAGACCACTTCATTATCTTTCACCCCAAGAAGCATACCACAACCAACAGAACAATAACCACAAGTGGACTTCACCCACTTATTTGGAATTTTCTTTTTGGAGAGATAACCATGCGTCTCATCATAATCATACGCATACTCCTCTTCCTTAATATCGAGTCCTAAAGCTTGTTTAATTTTGTCTACAATCATCAAATCACCCTTTACCATGTTTTAAAGCATCGAATGTACGCATAACATAATTACCCGGAATATTTCTAGGTACAACTGTTACAAAGAAAATATATCTATTCAAAAAAGAAATACCCGTCAGTGTCGTCAGTGCAAATAGGGAGATACCAATAAATGATTCCGGTGTCCAATGCGATTCACCAGGAAATAATGTCGCTAAAGCCAGAAGCGAAATAATGATCATCACATTTCGCGTCATACGAACACGAAACATCTGTTCTTTACGTAACTGTGCCGAAGCAACCAATTCAAAGACATCACTCTCTGTCCATTTACGAATAAAATATGCATTTTTTGATGCCTTAAAAACGAGTGCGACAAATGAACAAATCGCCGCATAGCTTGCTGCCGTGCGAATGTAATCGGTATCACCTTTAGCCCAAAAACAGGCCAAAGCAGTTGCCGCTATAAACATCGCAGGTCCCAAAATCATAGAGACATCAAAAAAATCAATCGTTGTTTTAATCGTATTCCATGCAGGTCTAGCTGGCACCCGATATAACTTCGAACTACAGTAAATACCGGCAACGCCAAAGACAACAGTCGCCGCACCAAGTAGCATACGTATCGGATCGCCACCAAATTGTTCAAGGGTAAATGGGGCATTATCGACAAAGGTACTTAATCCTTCTGTACAAAATAAGAATATCGCATAAAGCGATGCACTACCAGCAAAGGCACTCAATCCAATAACTTCGCGAGATAACCAAGAGGTCTTAAAGTTTTTAAGCGCCCTAAAGGCATAAAGCGGTCTACCTAAATGAAGCGTTGATGCATTTAAACTCATACCTACGATAGCCATTAAACCAATTGATAGCAGCCCTAAAGTAGAACCAACTTCAGCCTGATATAGATAGGTACGAATAAAATCAACAATAAATATTGAAACAAAACCACCAAAACCGAGCTGGGTCAAAACCGTCATAAAGATCAATGGGTAATGCGGTTCTTCAAGTTCAATGATGTCACGGTCAACCTTGTGAAAATCTTCAACCTTCATGCCTTCTGGAAGTGTGATTTTTGTAGAAGGCATTGTTATTTCTGGTGATGGCATATCTGGACCAATACCATCTTTAAGATGCTCATTCAAAATATCAATCAACATCACTTCTTCAATTTGAATCGCATTGGCGGGGCATGCTTGTACGCAAGCAGGATCAAAACCAGCGTCAAGACGATTTGTACACATATCACACTTGGTCACAATTTTGCGATCTGCCTGCAATACTGGCACTGAATACGGACAATTCCATGTACAATAACCACAACCGATACAAACATCGTCTTTATGTAAAACAATACCGCGATCATTCACTTCATACGCGTCGACAGGACACCCTTTCATGCAAGCTGCATCTAAACAATGGTTGCAACCACTTGAAAGAAAATAGTTTTGCGTATCAGGAAACGTACCACATTGTACTTCGCCAACCCTACGCCACTGCGTATCTACCGGTAATCCATTTTGTTCTGAACATGCAACTTCACATGCATGACAACCCACACAAAGATCCATTCTAAAATGAAACCTTGTTTGCATTTCACGATTCTCAGTGCGAAATCCTGCTATTTCTGGCAAATCACCTGGCAACGGATTTTTCTTAGAATTTTTTATATCACCTTTTAAAGTTTGTGCCTTCTTAATCTCTGGCATTTGTTTACCTGAGATTGTTGCGGTGAAAGGTTTTGCTGTATCCATTATTATAATTTACTCTTAAAAATTAGCTTATTTTAGTGCAATAGTAACGTTGCATTTTCTACATGATTTCACTATATTTCTTACGTCTTATTTTAACGGTAATTTAAGATAGACCACGCCATCTTCACATTTTATTTCAAATGCCTTTACGCCACCCATTTCATCATCACTTATGCACTCACCCGATTTTAAAGAGAACGATCTCTTATGCAGCGGGCACGCTACTTTAGGTTCTCCATCTGCATCACCCACGATACCACGCGATAAAACATCTGCCGCTTTATGCGGACATCTATTCTCGATGGCATACCAATCTTTGCGATTATTCAAATTAAAAACCGCTATGTGTAAATCATCCACTTTTACGCAACCACCTAAGTCCGTTGCAAATTGTGCCGCTTGCCCTACTTGTTTCCACTCTGTTTTCATAACTGCGTACTCATCATTTCTATTTAATTCCTTTTACTAACAAAAGGAATTTGATTAGTGTTTATAACGGTTGAATTTGCTTGCGTACTGTTTCAAAGTTAATTGTTTTATCTGTATCTTCTGTATTAACAAACGGTTTAAACCTTGTAAGGTATTCGTCATTTTTTAATGCACGTGCCCAATCACATTCATACGTATCAATATGATGGCGCATCGCCGCTTCAAGTTCATCACAAATACCCAAGCTATCTTTAATAATCACATCTTTGAGATGCTCAATGCCACCTTCTAAATTATTAAACCATACCGACGTGCGTGTTAATCGATCTGCTGTCCTAATGTAATACATCAAGAAACGATCGATATATAACAATACTTGTTCTTTAGATAAATCACTAGCGAGTAATATACCATGCTGAGGGGTCATACCACCATTGCCGCAAACAAAAAGATCCCACCCTTTTTCAGTGGCAATGATACCAAAATCTTTACTGCGCGCCTCTGCACATTCTCGTACACAACCACTTACTGCTGACTTTAATTTATGCGGACTACGCAACCCTTTATAACGTTCTTCAATGGTCACTGCCAAATCAGTACTATCATTAACACCAAAACGGCACCAGCTTTGCCCTACACAAGATTTTACGGTACGCAAACTCTTGCCATAAGCTTGACCAGATTCAAAACCAGCATCTAGTAATTCACGCCAAATAATTGGCAATTGCTCTACTTTAGCGCCAAGCATTGCCACCCTTTGCCCGCCTGTTAATTTCACGTATAAGTTATACTTCTTGGCAATTTGCCCCAATGCGATCATTTTTTCAGCAGTGACTTCGCCACCTGACATGCGCGGTATAATAGAGTAACTACCATTTTTTTGAATATTGGCTAAAAAGGCATCGTTGGTATCTTGCAATGACGCGTGATCATTTACCGGCTCATTCCATAAACTTGCTAAAATAGAACCGACAGCAGGTTTACATATCTCACAACCCAAACCACTACCATGACGCCCTAAAAGCTCATCATATGTCTTGACCCCATCTTGTTTCACCAAATCAAACAATTCGGTACGTTTGTATTTAAAATGCTCACATATATCTTCATTCACTTCAATGCCATCAGCCTTGAGTTTTGCATGAAGTAATTGTGTTACCATTGGCATACAACCACCACACCCAGCGCCAGCACGTGTACACACCTTGATATCCGAAGGGGTCATCGCCCCACCTGCGATGGCATCCATGATGTCACCTTTAGATACATTCTCACATGTACATATTTTGGTATCATCATCCATTGCCAAAATACCGCTACTATCACCAGTTTTTTCAGGATCAATCAAATCATAAGGATTATCTGGTATCGCACCGCCATTTTGATATAACATTAATAAAGTGGCGTACTCTGTAGCATCCCCAACCAAAATACCACCGAGTAAAGTGGTACCATCTTTAGAATAAAATAATTTTTTATAAATACCCTTAGAAGCAATCTCATCTAACTCAACGGTATCAAATGTGCCTTCAGACGGAAACGCATTGCCAAAACTAGCGACATCTGTCCCGATTAATTTTAACTTAGTGCTCATATCTGCACCCGTAAATGATGATGCAACACCAGCCAATTGATCAACAACAACCTGCGCCATCGTATAACCTGGCGCCACCAATCCATATATCATTTGATTATAAAGCGCAACTTCACCAATCGCATAGATACATGCATCTGATGTTTGTAAACTATCGTTAACGACCACACCGCCGCGAGGGCCAACTTCTAGTCCACACGCCTTAGCGACTTCGTCGCGCGGGCGAATACCAGCTGAAACGATTAACATATCAATATCTAAAGAATCACCAGTAGTGAATGTGAGTTTATCTACAGCGCCATCGCCGTCAATCGTCGCGGTCGCGCGATTAAGTTGAATACCTAAACCTTGTGCCTCTATCAACTGCTTGAGACAGGCTGCGCCTTTATCATCGAGTTGACGCGGCATTAATCGTTGCGCGAACTCGATCACCTCGGTATCCAATCCAAGATCCATTGCCGCGCGTGCTGCTTCCAAACCAAGTAAACCACCACCGAGAACTGCTGCTGTTTTACAATTTTTTGCATACGCGATAATTTTATCTAAATCTTCAATCGTACGATAAACAAACACACCTTCTTTATCAATTCCGTCAACAGGCGGAACAAATGCATCTGAACCCGTTGCCAAAATAAGTCGATCATATTCAACTTGTTTACCACTCTCAGATGTGACCACCCTATTTTCTCGATCAATAGAAATGATTTTATCACCCAAGAACAAGTCGATATCATTGTCTGCATACCAGTTATCTGGACACATCATCAACTTGTCGGCAGAACGCGTCTCGAAGTATGCTGTCAAATGCACCCTGTCATATGCAGCCCTTGGTTCTTCACCGAATACTGTGATTTCAAAATTAGCACTGATATCTGACTGACGTAACAATGCGCAAAACTTCCAGCCCACCATGCCATTACCAACTACGACGATTTTTTTTGTTGCTGCTTTAATCATAATATTTTGTTTTAAATTGTCCCATTACCCAATAATATTAACATACCAAAAACGTTATACCCTTATTTTAACATCAATCTATATAATCAATTGCAATTAGTATGCCACAGCTGAAATTATTATCACATTCATGGTAATCCCCCAAAAAATCGGCGACTTCGCAGTTCGCCATAAAGCACATAAACCATTAATTAACAACACATTATATCAAATTGCGAGTCACAAGTGTTGCTAAATAATAGAAAATCTACCCGGTAAATAATGGCTCTTTTTTAATAGCGATAAAGTAAGGGCTTGGCAACAAAAATGTACATTCTACCTAGGCCACCTACCATATGGTAGTAATAGCCGTAGTGTGCGTTATAGTCATGCAATATCTAAGGAGAGACTATTACGAAATATAACCAAAGATGATCTAGTCTACACGGTAACCGCGCAGTGTTCGAAGTGCCCCCTCAGCTGACACGTGAGATTAAGCGTAATACACACACATTTGCTAACGTAAATTTGCTCGTGAATACTTGATGTCTCCTTTGAGGATACGCATCGGGAAATTACTTTTAAAAAATTTAACCACAGAATGCCCTGCGGGCGGTACAGAAAGCGCTCTGTGAGTGAACGGATGGAAAAATTGTTTTTAATTAAATTCCATTACGACTATGCATAAATAAAAGAAGACAACTTTTTCCCGACATAGATCTTAGATAATAAAGCTTATAAACAGATCGTTTTCAGTGTAGCCCGCAGGGCATTCTGTGCCTTCGGTTCAAAAAATATATATTGAGTACCCACTAAAATTGATTAGGCGTTACTAACGGTTTTTCAACATCCCCGAAATTCGCGGATGAGCCTTTTTTCCTGCCTTAACCCGACAGGTAACGGCCGCTTTATTTGAAGTCCATATTGATGCGCGTTGTTTTTCACTTACTGATGCTTCAGCACTACCATCACTAAGATTTCGGTACACCTAACCCTACAGCTGTTTCATATTTAACACCATCAGGCACAGGAACTGCGACATTAATGGTGACGCCATGATCGCCTGCTGTGACACGTGATGAATCGACGGCAATAAATGAGGTAAACTTAGACATCAATCCATGGTGCAATGCCAACATGGTGATCTCTTGCGTTGCCTCGATTGCGTCATTGCCCTTAATGGCGCCATTGGCCAAGGATTCGATCTTTTTTCTGGCCCAAATCGCCGCGACACCTGGATGCGTTTTATCTTTATTAAAACAGATCGGCACCATATATTCACAAGGTTGATTGTTGGCACGACCGGAAATCGTTATGGTATCGGTATGACCATCTGTGATCTTACCGACGATGATCACAGGGCGATCAATAAAGAGATCATTGCATTGACCAAATAGATCTGTCACCGCCAGTGCGCCAAAATCAAGTTTGATGTCAGTGATACCTGGGTGCGCAATGGTTTCATAAAACTGATCCATCACCTTTGTCGGAGAATCATTTTTGCCGAAATAAGCGACTGCGCCTTTACCGAACCATGCCATACGATCCATCAAATACCTGTTAGGGCTTGAGCCGACGCCAAAACTAAAGATTCTCGCTGCGCCGAGATGGTCGTCTATCGCCGCCAAGATGGTTTTTTCATTGCCGATGTAACCATCGGTCATAAATGAAACCAAACGGAGACGGTTTTTATCGTGCGGAAAATTTAAGGCAGCTTTGACCCCTTCAATCATTTGGGTACCGCCACTGCCATGAAGTTTTTCGACATAGGCAATCGCCTCACGAATATTCTCGGGTGTTGCCGCTACTGGCTGATCACCAAAAGTAGAAGCACTATTTGAAAAACGAATAACCTGAAACGTATCATTTTTATCTAACTGCTTGAGCCCACGTACGATCGCCTCTTTCGCCTGACGCATCGGTTCACCTTGCATTGAACCACTACAATCAAGGACAAAAATCATTTCCATCGCCGTCCGTTTCAAATGACGCATCTCTGCTGGCGGATATAACATCATAGTAAAATAGTCACCTTTTTTATCGTGATGGGTGATCACCGATGTCTTGATATTTTTACCTGCAACCTTGTAGCGAAACACAAAATCTTTGTTGGGGATACTATCCAATGCACTCAACGTAATGTTCGCGCGGTTGTCATGCACATCTTGCTCGATGACATGAGATCTGCACGCAATATCTTCAATCGTTACGCCCGCATCAATATCGAGCGAAATGGCAATATCGTGACCACTCCGTTCGTTCGGCTTGAGATACGATACCGTCACCGGTTGAGAAGATGTTTTACCGCTGGTTACGGCACCAATGCCATCAGTCGAACCTGCCGGATTATATCTGGGGCCCACAACCATCGGAAAAACAAATTCATACCAACCTTTGTGATACGTCAAGGTATTGAAATAGTGAATGTGAATATCAATCTCTTTGAGCGGTTCAATGTTGGCGACTTTTTGAGTGAAAATATTGGGTCGTTCTTGATTCAGGAGTGATGCCGCATACCCTTGCTTTCTGGCAGCACGATATATCTGCTCAGCCTCTTTTCGTTCCCGAATAATCCCCCTAATCTTGCGGTCTCCAATGGTCATGACAAAATCATTCACGGCCGCATTCTGCGGTAAGGGGAAGACATATTCAACTTCGATCTTGGTATCGTAAGGGTTATGAAACTTCTGGATTACATCGACAGAGGCAATGTAGGCTGAGATATGCCCTTTAACGTCAGTATGTTTTAATGGGAGTGGTATATATTGTGTATCATCCCCAGGTCGTTTAGTGCGCATCGTCCCTTCAGTGGGCATACCATCGGTATCGTAAACGTTGCCTTCAGGCTTGGCGATCACCCAAAGCGCATCGGCATCGAATGGTTGAATTGTCATTTCTTCGATAGCGCCTTTTGCTTCTGCAGTCTCTGCGCGCATACCCGCCTCGTCTTGCGCGATGTAACCTAAGCTTGTTAAAGATTTCGGTTTAGCCCGATTCGATAGCGGGCTACCCACCTTGCACGGTTTTAATTTTTTTGAAAGCGGACTTGGTATTTGATGGTTAGTAGATATTTCCTCAGTAGTTATCAAACGATTATTTGCCTCTACAGATTTCACTTCCAAAGCACTTAACCGTTCTTGCTCATCTTTATTAAATAAATCCTTCAATTCGTTATTTGTCAATGCTGGATCAACTACCACACTTGTGCCCCCCGTGTGCGTATCGGTAATGTTTTCACAGCTCACAATACCAATAATAAATAAAATACCGACAAGTGTTATTATGATTTTTTTTCGCATCATTTAGTCCTCAATAGTTGTGCAGTAGCAGCAATAGGTTGTTGTTGATGATCAGAAACGACTGTTAATTCAATATTAAATTCAGGGGTGATCTCTGCATCGCCGGTGACCTGCAGGTGTAATGTGGCGACACGACATTTTCCGTGCGGTAAATGCGTATCTAAACTATAAGCGGCCAAAATAATGGTCGCGTTGCCTGCTTGGTGCAGTGCTGTGGGGTCATAGTAAGGCGCATCTGAAAAACTTTTATGCGCCCCCCCTTCAATACCGACCAATTTGACACCGCTTTGTTTGGCACTAATTTTAACTTGATAAGCAGCCAGTGGCACATCACCACTATCGATCATGAGCACCATCGGCATAAAAGAGATCGCCTTGCTTGCGCTACTTTGGATATCACTATCGCCCCACGCCACCTTCAAAGAGAGCGTGATTGAACATAAACAAAAGAGCAATACCAAACCAATGCGTCTCATTGCATCACACCTCTGGTATTGACCGTTACTGCACTCATGGCGATCATATCGATATCTTTTTGATCAAACAGATGATCATGATTAAAATCATATTTTTCGATAAAAGGTGCCGCTGGATCGTTTTTTGCTGCCAGGGTCATGCAATCCAATATATCGATATCACCGTTTCGATCAATATCAAACATCGCATACTGCACCGGCATGCCGGCCTGATCAGATGACAACGTCATAAATCCATAAATACCGATCGCCATCAATAACATTGCCGCCCATATTTTCCCGATATATTGGACACGTTGCCTCTTTTTACGATGTTTGATTTTGTCAAAATGGTCTCGGGCATCACGTAATAACGCCAAATCAGATGCACGGTGATCAGGTATACCTGAGGTAAACACCGTTTTAAGATCTTCAGAGAGCGCTAGGGGGAGCGCTATATCATTCTCAAATTGTTCATTATTTTGCTGCATTTTTTGGTCTCCATTGATTAAGACACTTTGTGGCTCAAAAGGTTTCACCTATTTAAAATAAATAAAAAAAAACAATCGGCTGATCACTTAAGTGCCTATGTCAACTACTGTTATCGAAATAAGCTTTGGTCTTCGGATCATCTTTTAGTATTGAAAGTGCGCGATAAAGGCGTGTTTTTACGGTCGAAAGTGACGCAGGCAAAGCTTCGGCGATCTCAAGCAAAGTCATACCATCAACGATATGCATCAATACCACTTCACGTTGATCACTAGAGAGCGTGTCAATTACCCCAGCAAGCGCCAAACGTTGTTGATCATGATCAATCGATGTATTTGCCAACAACGTATCAGGTAACGCCTCCCCCATCTCTACCTTCCGTTTATCGCGAAACCGAATGGCCGTGTGTTTGACCACTGGGTATAAAAACGTCTTAAGATTAGCCGTTAAAACAAAACCCGGAAATTTATGATAAAAATAGGTGAAAATTTCCTGTACAACATCATGTGCATCTTGTTCGTGTTGATTGACAAAACGAAGGGCGAGTGAATAGACCCATGATTTATATCGAAAATAAATCGATTCAAATCCCGTCACATCACCATTGTTGGCGCGTTGAATATCCAACAAATCTTGCTGATGTGAAGATGGTTTGTTACTCATAGTCGCATATTAATGGAAAGATTAATGCTACGGTACCTTATTCTATAAAATGTTTAACCACCGAATAAACTTAAATGACTAAAGATATTTCTTGAGGTATACTACTATTGTGATAAAAAAGTGGATTTAAAATGATATGACCAAGAAGAACATCACACAGTATCATTGGTAATCAATCACATTTGATTAAAAGAAAAATATGATTTTGTGATTAATAACTATTAACGGTTTCGAGCCAGTGGATCGCAAGGCGGTTATAATCTGATAGATCGACGTAGCCACTGTAATCGAGATCTGTGCCTTGACAATAAAGATTTCCGTTATTGCAATTGTTTTCAAGCCACTGCGCTGAGATTAATTCAAGATCTATTTGATCGACTGTACAGTTATTATCAATATCGCCTTCTAAATATATTTCGCAAACTGGTGTAGGCACTACCCCCGCTATCCAACTCATATATGCCGATAAATGGGCACCAAAACTTAGTTCTGGGTACAATGGTGTACCATTAACATTATCTCTAAACCATGTTTCACCACTATGCGGATACACAAAAATTGAAACGCCTACGATATACCACCTGTTATTCTTAAAATAAAACCACCCCCCGCCAGAATCTTTATCAGCGACCGCTGCTTCATATTGAACATGTTGTCCTGTGCCTGTATCATCAAAATCAAATACCAAACAGTCGGTGGTCGCTGAACTTGTCGTTACGTTACCATGGTAATTATTGCCCCAGTTCAATTGGCCAGGAATAATATGCCTCTTTAAATCTAAGCTATTTGCCCCCATACGCATTATGGTGTTATCGCCGACCCATTCATACCCATATGGTTGTGTAGGATCATTGTTAAATATGAGTGTGTCGTCACCTCTATGTTTTCCGTAACTACATATCGCAATTTCAACGTTACCACTGTTAAAAGTAGTATCACTATTTAAATCATAAAAGGGGACGTAATAGGTCAAATTTGCTGGCACACCAGATAATGTTTCAATCCTACTCACGCGTAAATCAGCGGTAGAATGTGTAAATGTTTCCGCGATTCTATAAGTAATATTATTAAACGTAACAACTGTGTTATTGTTTGGGTCACTATTATCTACCACAGCCGACAAGTGCTTGGCCGAAATAATATGATTGGGACCGATCGCGCTACAACTGCCAGAAGTGCTCCATCGCCCACATGCGTGAGTGACTTCCACTGGCAACCAGTTGGCCAGCGGTTCATCATTTTCATGCAGAATAACCCCGTTAGCAGTGACAACTAGCAAGCAAAGAATATGCAATGCCAAAGTCATCGTTTTTAAGAAATAGGCATTTATATTAACACAAGTAAGGTACAACACACACAACTCCCTACCAAGCAAGATATTAATCTAATTAGTATATTAGTATACCATATATTAATGCCTTGTTTCATTAAAAATAAGGGGTATCAAACAAAAACCTTACGATTTTATGCATCTTTAAATCCTAAAAACAGTTATGAGCCGTTACACCAACCACAAACCGTGGTAATATGATTTATCTAATTAATCTGTTTGCGTTAATCTATAAAGATCAACACAAACAGATTAAAAATATTATTTAAAATTCACTTAATTCATGATCACTATTTTCTACAACCACCGCTGCCTGACCATTTGAACTGTCAGTGCCACGAATCAGATCTTGTAAACGATTCACTTCGGAATTCACACCTCGTGATGCAGCCGCAGATTCTTCTGAACTTGCCGCATTTTCCTGAGTGATCTTTTCAATTTGACTAATTGAATTATTCACTTGATCGACACCTTCTGATTGCTCCTTAGACGATGCCGCAATTTCACCAACAAGGTTGGTTACTTTATCTACGCCATCAACAATCTCATCAAGTGCTTTTGCAACTTCACCTGCAATATTAACACCATCTGCTGCATTTTTTACTGACTGTTCGATCATACCAGAAGTGTCTTTGGCTGCTTCAGCACTTCGCATCGCTAAGTTTCGAACTTCTTCTGCCACAACAGCAAACCCTTTGCCAGACTCCCCTGCGCGAGCTGCCTCAACAGCTGCATTCAAAGCCAATAAGTTTGTTTGAAAAGCAATTTCATCGATCACTTTAATAATCTTAGCTGTTTCTTCTGATGATTTCTGAATGCCATCAATGGCTGTAGTCATACGCCCCATTGCTTCATTACCCGCTTGCGCATCTTGACGTGCACTCGCTGACAATTTATTGGCCGCACCAGCATTCTCTGCATTTGTCCTTGTCATAGATGCCATTTCTTCAAGCGCGGCAGAAGCTTCTTCTAAACCTGCAGCTTGCTTATTGGCACCAACTGCTTGGTTTTGCGCTGTTTCACTCACTTGACTAATGCCTGTACCTACAGTATCAATAATTTCATTGAAACTTGCGCCTGTATCATTGAGCTCACCTGTACTAAACGCCTTGAGTCCTTTAAAAATATTCTGGAAAGGCCTTACCACAGAGCGAGTAACAAAGACAGATATAATCACCGCAAACAGAATTGTTAAGCCTGTACCAAGGGAAATCATTTTAGTTGTACCATGCGCAGTTTCAATCGCTGCTTCTTTGCGTGATTCCATTAATACTTTTTCACGGCTAGCAAAAGTTGCAATTTGTTCACGGAACTTATCAAAGTAAACCTTACCGCGCGCTTCTCTGATCAATGCCGCCATATCATTCATTGTTTTGGCATCACCTATATCACGACGTAATTGGATCGTTGGCTCAGTGACGTCACTCTGCCACGTCCCTATGGTTGTTTCTATTTGAGAAAGCAATGCGACTTGTGCAGGATTATCACTAACCGTTTCACTCAACGAAGCAATTAAGAGACCAAAACTGTCACGACCATTATTGTATGGATCCAAAAACCCTTCCTGACCTGCTAATAAATATCCGCGCATACCCGTTTCCATATTAACAGCCGCTTCGAGAATTTCTTTTGCATGTCCGATCACATTGATTGTATGTAACACCCATCCATTGGTTTTGGCAATCAATACTAAACCTTCATCTCGTGCTGTTGTTGCAGCAATTGCATCTGCTTGACGTTGCTTCATCAATAGTTGTTCGCGACCAATAAAAGTCTTCACTTGCCCCCGAAACTTATCAAAATATTGTTTGCCGCGTGCTTCACCAATAAGTGCAGCAACGTCATCCATTGTGCTATTACCCGAAACCACATCACGTCGCATGCCGATCGCTGGCTCTGTCACATTATTAACCCAGCCTTCAATATTACTTTTCATTTCAGAAAGTAACTTAACCTGTGCGGGGTTATCACTTACTGTAGAAGTCAAATTACTGACCAAACCACTAAATGCTGTTTTCCCACTTACATAAGGATCTAAAAATTCATCTTTGCCAGACAACATGAATCCACGCATACCCGTTTCCATATCTACAGCTGCTGCGGTTATTGCATTTGCAACAGCAATCACATTGTTAGTATGTTCAATCCAACCTGTTGTATCTTCAATTAATTTATTATAACGAAGATTATCTGCTGTGGCTGCTTTGGCTTGCGATTGCCGCTCTTTCATTAAGTTGTCTTCACGGCTAATAAACAAGGCAATTTGCTCACGAAACTTATCAAAATAAACTTTACCTTTTGCCTCAGCGACAAGATCAGCCATATCATCCATTGTTTTGGCATCACCAATTTGACGCCTTAATTCGATCGCTGGCTCAACGGCATTCTTACGCCATTCTCCAATTTTACTACTTATCTCAGAAAGTAATTCCACCTGGGCAGGGTTATCGCTCACTGTAGCTTGTAACGTCGTTACTGTCTCTGCGAATGTCGCTTGCCCACCAATATACGGCGCCAAAAATTGATCTTCTCCTGCCAACAAGAAACCGCGGGCACCTGTTTCCATATCGACTGCAGCTGCTTGAATTTTCTCAGCTTCTGCGATGACCACATGGGTATGGTCTACCATCTTGTTGGTATTTAGTAACGATTGCACCGATTTTGTTGTGATGACGCCTAATGCAATAACCAATATTAGCGGCAAACAACTACCTAGCATGATCTTTGTTCTTAGTGTGAAATTAGCAAACATTACGGAATCTCCTTGATTCTTATTGTGTTTAATTTTGACCTACTGGCCAAAATCAATATCGTATTACTTATTTTTTGATTTTTTCAAACAAAAAAGTGTTATCTCTATGCAATTCTATTTTAGTTTGACCAAAGATAAAATCATCTTCAATCCAATTGACTTGGCTGCTCATTTTGCATCACCATTTGATTGCCGTACTATAAAACATATATCGTATTTTTACATATGCTTCACTATAAACGATCGTGAAAACTAAATGTCAATTATGGGGTTTCACCAGAAAATATCACTAATGACCTAAATAGCACGATTTAATCTTTATAAGCTATTATTATCGGTATAAGGCAAAACACTATTTTTCATAAAATCTTCCACATTTATTGCATGTTCATTTGCCTACATGTTATAGGAACAAATAATATGATTTACGCATGGGTAAACGACTAACCACTTAGTGATTTCTACCCAGTACTGTGACAATAAGTCTATGCTGTTTATTTGTTACGCAAGACCAGTTAACATCGCAAAATACACTTTTTTGTACCACTAAATAATATGAATTAAAACTGAAGGCGTCACACTGATCACTTACCTCACTAAGCGATAAAGAAAGCATAAAATAAAAACCTATAAATAGTGGAAGATCATAATAATAGTATGTTGAATGTAAAACAGCGTCATCCATAAATAAGTACATTTACATTAACAGCCATTAGCATCAAACATGCCGCCATACATTTTATGATTACGATTTAATTGCCCACGCTAATTTAGTGGCCTATCAAGCTGTTATCTGATATAAATGCATTTATGATCTTTCAATCAAGAAAAACCATTAAACAAGGGGGGACATATGAAGTGGTTTGTCACTGGTGATATTGATGGTTTCTTTGGATTGGCGATCGACAATCTTATACAGGTGTTATTGATCATCGGGCTTTGTACACATTTTCTTGGTTTCCCACCTGAATTTGTCTTTTCCAAAATACTACCTGGCATCGCTGTTTCATTGATTATTGGCAATGTCTATTATAGCACGCTTGCCATAAAACTGGGGCGCCAACAAAACCGTAATGATTTTTGCGCACTCCCCTATGGCATTAACACCCCTGCGGTGTTTGTCTATGTATTTTTGATCATGTTTCCAGTAAAGCTCGCAGCACTCGCCAATGGATATGACAACCTAGCTGCAGTAGATCTCGCATGGAAAGCAGGGCTTGTTGCTTGTCTTGGCTCTGGCATCATCGAATTTTTGGGTGCTTTTATTGCAGAAAAAATTCGTAAAGCTGCCCCAAGAGCCGCCCTCCTCTCTACCTTATCTGGTATTGCATTAGGATTTATTTCAATGCCATTTATATACCGAACCTTTGCTTATCCAATCATTGGCTTTTCTACACTTGCCATTATTTTTATAATCTATTTTGGCAAGGTCAAATTTAAAGGTAACTTACCTGGCGGGTTAATCGCCGTAGTCACAGGTACACTATTAACATTAATACCTGGCATTGGGCCCGAGCCACATATCACCACAACATCATTTGCATTTTACTTACCGATACCTGTACTCAATGAACTAATTGTCGCATTGCAAAATGGTTTTATTATCGATTATATTAGCGTGATCATTCCTATGGGGGTTTTTAATATTTTAGGGTCATTACAAAACATTGAATCAGCAGAAGCCGCTGGTGATAAATATCCCACGGCACAAGCACTAGCAATTAATGGTTCAGGTTCTATATTAGCCGCTTTTTTTGGATCTTGTTTTCCTACGACGATATACATCGGACATCCTGGTTGGAAGGGATTGGGTGCCAGGGCTGGCTATTCCACACTCAATGCCGTATTCATTACATTATTATGCCTTACCGGTACAATTACAGTCGTCTTTAAATATGTACCACTCGAAGCTGGCATGGCAATTGTCCTTTGGATTGGTATCGTTATTACTGCACAAACATTTCAAGCGACACCACGCAGGCATGCGCCCGCCTCGGTCATTGGCATCCTTATCGGTGTCGCAGCTTGGGGAAGCGTTGTGCTCAAAACGGGTGTCAGAACGGCCGATACCGTCACCGGCGGCACCATTAATATGCTTCAGCAAAAAGAAGTATTCATTCAAACCTTTGCTATGAATGAAATCCCCATCGTCGGTGTCGCAGCATTAGAACAGGGCGCTATTTTTACCGCTATGATCTTTTCTGCCCTCACTGTTTATGTCATTGAAAAACAATTCATTAAAGCGGCAACATGGTCAATGGTTGGTGCTGTTTTTTCCGCCCTCGGGTTAGTCCATTCACATACCTGGGAAATGAAGGACATTACCTTTGCATTGTTTACCCCCGCATGGCAATGGGCAATCGGCTACCTCGCCATGGCAACCTGCTTCACTGCAGCAAAATGGATCACTGTAGAAGCCACAACAGATTTTGTTCAAAAGAAACCTTAATATTTTTCACCAATAAACCATTTAGCCACCCTCTGCAGATGTAAATAACCATTTTTGACACGCAAAGACGACACATTCACTCATTTATTTTAATGTGCGCAAATAGGTATGCGAAGTATGCTTTAAC
>Ga0255039_10000218_pt1 | contig 18910 bp, 42 predicted proteins | sample BC1_12_1_MG_FD_181713 | JGI IMG/M metagenome (GOLD analysis project Ga0255039, IMG submission 181713) | Seawater microbial communities from Strait of Georgia, British Columbia, Canada - BC1_12_1 | ecosystem: Environmental > Aquatic > Marine > Strait | place: Canada: British Columbia | collected... | reverse complement strand
CTAACCTCTTTGCAATCTTCAATAACGAATTTGAGGCTATGCAGGCTCATTTTCTTGGTTTTGCGAATATAAGCTGAGTGGTTCATGACTTTCATCGTTTTCTCCTGAGTTGAGTTGCTTACACCCTGATAAGTAAACCTTATCTACTGCAATGTCATCAGCAGATTTCCGACTTCATCTTCTTGGATAAGTTCTCCTTCATCACCGTTGACACTCAATGCTTGATAGTCTTTTGCCAATCCATCAATATCGCCAAGCCATCCATCGCATCCATCGTCATCTTCAGCCTGATTTTGACTGTTGTGTCCGTGGCGACAATCTGCCCCACAGTAAGGGCAAGAATTGTAAAACGCATCATTCACATCCTCACGGTTTGACTGAAGATAGATCAGTGCTGCTCGCACGATAAACTTTTCTCTATCGTTCATCTTGCTACTCCGTTAAAATGGGGAATTTTAGTTCTGCTGCTACTTCTGCTGCTACTCGTTCAAATGTAGGACGATAGTTGATGATGTTTGATTCATCAGTCATCGCAAGATGTTGAGGAGGGGTAGGAGTTACCTGAAACAGGTTCCTCATTCCCATAGCAACAATTCCATCTTTCCTCAGTCGGCGGATTTGTTCTCTCACATTTTTCTCAATGTGAGGAGTCAGTAAACAAGTTTCCATCATTTTCTCCTAAGTGGTTGTGACACCCCAATAAGTAGACCTTATCTTGTCGATTGAATACTTTTCATCTTCACCCTTTAGGGCATAATTCAATCTGGTCTGAGTATGCCCAATGTCCGTTTTCCAAGTCAAAGCAAACACGATTCTGTTCAATCAGGGATGAATCGACTTCATCAGCCTCAATACCGTACTTGTCCCGTGGATAGTCAGTGATTGTGAGTCCTGAGACTACAGCACTTCTGGGTGCGTCCATTCCAAAACCACCACGCCATTTTACAGTATCGCCAATTTTTACTAACATCGTTTTCTCCTGAGTTGGTTGTGACACCCTGATAAGTAAACCTTATCTTATTGAGTTATAAAAAACTCCCTGCCCTATGGGCAGGAAGTCACTCAGGATTACTCAATCTTCATACCACGGTTGTTCCAACTCGACTTCTTCGATTCGAGTTTGGAAGTGGTCGAACAATTCGTTCATCTTTTCAGGACTTAGTTCGATTTCCTGACTCTCACTCAGGAAGGGAGGGACGTTGTCAGATACTCTGACATAGTGAATCAGATATGCTCTTGAAGGCACACGCTCTTCATCCCCTTCGGGTGGATAGCAATTTTCGGGTGGTCCGTAGGTTTTGCCTTCGTCATAGTATCCGCTTGACAGAAACTCAATCACAAGGTCGTATGAGTCCTCTTTAATTTTAGGAACCATATCGGGAGTGATTGCAGGGACGGGTTGATCGTCGTCTGCATCGAAGATAGTGTCCACGGCTTCCCCGTCGTTACCGTAAAGTTCGATAGCGAGTTCGCCCGACACGTTTGACCATGAGTTCTTCATTTGTTTTCTCCTGAGTGGTTGGTTGTGACACCCTGATAAGTAAACCTTATCTTTGTTTCAAAAACTCAAAGTTTTCTTCCAGTTCTTTGATTGAATCCGAACCAGCTTTGACTAATTCTTCACAAGCTTTTGAGTCAACCGTGAACGCATCCCATTGAACTGGGGCTACCTTCGTCAGTGCATTCCCAATCCTTGAAATATGTTCGACCATTGCGGACAAATCCAACCAAGCATTACGAATTGCATCTTCTTGATCTTCGCTCATAGTTCTCTCCTGAGTAAGTGACACCCTGATAAGTAGACCTTATCTTAGATCGTTCACCCTGCATATTTGTTGAATAGTGAAAGTTGTGGATCAGCCCGATTGCCTTTCCAGTACATCAAGTGGTCATGGAACCGTTTTGGATCGACTACCAACTTGCCATTTTTGTTCTCTGGGTGTGTAGCAACAATGCTACCCCCTTTTGTGACTCCACAGAATCGAGACTTCTGTTTTTGTCCACAATATACCCATTGTCCTGGCTTCAACTTCAATTTTCCTGACAGTAAATCTTCTTGAGTTTGAGCGTCCCAAAGATTGATCGTTTTTGAAAACTTCATCGCTTTCTCCTGAGTGGTTGGTTGTGACACCCTGATAAGTAAACCTTATCTTAATAGTAAAAAAATCAATCTCCCCCACCGGGGAGATTGATATTATTTAATTAGTTGTGATGGTGGTAGTCGATATTTTCGACTGACTTGTTCCAACACTTGCGACAATCGAGACACTGATTGTCATTTTTAGCTGCCTCACAACGATGACCACCATTTTTAGGTTCATCGCCGGTTGATACGGTTGACGTTTCGAACCCGTCATGGCTAGGTGCTTTACCGTCCACCATGTGGGCAGATAACCTCACAACAAGGTTATCCGGTGCATCGAATTTGGTAACGATTCCATACTCCCTAGTAGGCAACCAATGTTTGACGGTTGGCGTATATCGCACCACTGTCATGATATTTTGATAGTGATTTTCGTCTTGAACGTCGCCGCTATCGTGCCACCTAAAATGACCGTTATTCTTTGAGTAGTGGTTAATAAGTTTCACCATCGCCGGAACCCAATGAACGTCGTTTAATGACTCAAAACGTCGTTGCAGTGCGTCCTTAATGTTGTTCATTGTGTATCGGGTTAATGCCCATTTGCCATTTTCTTTACACTTGGACTTAACCCATTCAATATCATCGGCAGCATAGCATCCGAAACATACGCTACCCTTAATCTTTTTCAGCTTGCCACCCGTCTTGCACTTATTAGCTGGAATGTTATAGCTATGGCAAGGCATTTTTGACGGTTCTGACAAACCGCCTACAATTGATTTCGCAAGTTTGAGCGTCTTGATCATGGCAAGATCATCATCGACATTGCCAGTGTAAAGACTTGTGAGTTGGATAGTTTGGTCGATGACTGGAAGTTGCATTATTCTGTTCCTGAGTGAGTGAGTGAGTGATCGTTACAACCTCATAAGTAGACCTTATCTTATTTCGTTACTTGCCCGCAAATGTTGACAGTTTCCCCGTCTCTGACAGAGACAACCGTTCCAATGCTTGCCATGTTGCCTAATTCTGGCTTATACATTGACTCTGGAATTTTTCCCAAGCCATATTTTTGAGCATTTGACAGACGTTTGAATAATTTAATATCGTGAACGTCTGAAAACATCTTATACCATTTATTATTTTTGCCTAAAATGGCGTCGTCGATTGCTCTTTTAACAAAGTATCTCATCGTTTTCTCCTGAGTGAGTTGTTGTGACGCCTTGATAAGTAGACCTTATCTTCAATCCATATCTTCAATTATTGGTGCGTTTTTAATCAAGAAAAATACAATAATTGCAGACGCAATATACAAAAACACGAGAGTTTTAATTACAAGCATAAGAGACATCCAGCTAGAAAGGAGACGAAGCAAGCCATGATAAACCCTGCCACTGCAACTGCGACTTTGAATTGTGCTTCTTTCATTGTTTTCTCCTGAGTGAGTTGTTGTGACGCCTTGATAAGTAGACCTTATCTTTTATATACAAGCACCAGGCTCCGCTGAAATAAGTTCAGTACGTGTGATAACACAGATATCATCTTCATGCTCAACCGAATAGTCACAACATTCTGCGACCCTTGAAACAATATCGTCCGCTGAAGTTTCATCGCTGACATCCACAGTGCAACGAATCGTAATGTAAACATTTTGTGTTTTCATCATTCATTTCCTTTTTTAAAGTTAGTGACACCCTGATAAGTAAGCCTTATCTTAAACTCGTTCCGCCTCATCGACAAAAGGTTTAAGGAATCTGCCTAATGCTATTAAATCATCCTTAGAAAGTTCGGCAGATATAAAAAGCCCTGACTTGTCACGGCTTTTTTTCTCGCAATGACTAATACTCACTGCACCCCCATCAGGAGTCGCTTTTAAGCGAACAGTAATTAGTTGATTTTCGGTATATTCAGAACCCTGATTCGAAAATTCAATATCCCGCCAGGCGTCTTTAATTTGTAGCCAACTCATCATTCATTTCCTTTTTTAAAGTTAGTGACACCCTGATAAGTAAACCTTATCTTAAACTCGTTTACCCCGGGGTTCAAAAATCGCTCTTTAATTTCTCTCATCATTTTCCTAAGTTGTTTTATTGCAAGGGTTTACAGTTTTGTCCAATTGGCAACAATCCTAAGTCCTTTCAGACAAAGGGTTTAAGAAAATTTAAAGGTTCTTGCCGGGAGCCTGGAAAAATTAAAGGTTTTCTACCAGGACCTGGATAACTTGTCAGTTTTCAATCCTAGCTGTGTGCTTGCACTCTGGATATCCAGTGCATCCGAGGAAATCACCATTTTTGCCCTTGCGGGGAATCATGGGGCTTCCGCATTTGCTGCAACTCTCTTTTGGAAGATAATCCAACCAAGAATCAATGCGGTTTCCAAGATTCTTCTTCCAAGTCTGGACTCGATTTACCCGCTTGCTTCCGCCCAATTTGACGATTGAACCGTCAGATTTCTTGCCGAAAAGAACTACTCTCATAGCATCTTCGCCAACACCACGGCTATGTCCGTTCGGATTGATACCCGTGTAGACTCGCAGGCTCAACGGGTTGCCATTCTGATCTACTCGTTTGCCGTAGACCAACTCTACCGTATTCGGCAACTCAATTTTTCTAAATCCTTTTGCTGAAAGGAATTCCGTCATTTCAGATTCGGTGATGTTATAGAAAGTTGCAGCCATTTTGTTTTCTCCTGAGTGGGATACATCCTAATAAGTAAACCTTATCTTTCTATTTTTTCTTCTTCATCTTGAAACGTAAACTCTTGAAACGTAAACACTTTCTCAAACTTAAAGCTAATGTCTTTCTCCTGGATCAGGACTTTTAACTTTTCCAAGAGTAACTCGTGACATTGTTCCCATTGTTCATTTGTCATGTTTTCAGGATCAACCCCCTTAATCGCAGGGATGTTGATAATGTTGTCTAGCTCAAAATCCCACGTTACTTCTGATGACATTTTTTTTGCCTTTCGTTTTCGTTTGCGTTTGCGTTTTTTCTTAGGTTCTTTGACTTCTTCTTTGACTTCTTTTGGCTCAATTCCAAATTGAGACAAGGGAACGCCAAGCCGTTTTAAGACTTCTTCATTGGATTCGCCATGAATCGTGATCGTTTTCACAGTAGGCTCTGCTTCAATCTCTTGACCTTGTGAAGTCGCTGTCAAAAGCAATCCTAAGAGTAATCCTGCAATCAGTTTCATAAGTACACCTTATCTTTCAAACGGCTTTACTAAGCAAACGTATTCATCAACTTGAAACTTGCCATAAAATGATCCACAAACGTCTGTAAATCCCAATTCTGTCCCTTCTGGACAAAAGAGAATACCTTGTGTCCAAATTGGTTCGGATGTTGGATTTTCACTACAAATTGCTTGAATAGCCATTCGAGTTCCATCCTCAAAGACTACTTCTTCATCAAAAAGCACTTCGGATCTTCCCACATCTGTTGGCGGCTTTTCGCACCATTCTTCTAGCTGATCACCCAGTACGCAATCAACATGTAGAATTTCCATTTGTTCTCTCCAAAGTTTGTGTAATTCTGCTCATATTTCTCTCCTATCCAAACACAGTCCAAGTCCCTGTATCAATATAATCTTTGAACTTCTCTCCACTTTCAGTCCTTTGCCAGACTCCATCTACAGAGAAGTACAAACCATCGCTGCCATCAGGCAATTCATCATACCTATCGCCTGCTTCCGGGTCATAATAGTTAAGAAAAAGTGTTAGCCCGGTGACTTTGTTAAAGGCTTCTCGCAATTCTCTGTAGAGTGGCTTGAGAAACAACGGAGTCACCTCCTCATAATCAGGACCACATTCATCAAGATGTCTTGCTGCTGATTCCCAGCCACCAAATGCTTCCCATTCAAGAAGTTTCTCAATGTCTTGCATGGTTTCAGGACAAAGTTTGCGAAGATTCTCAAGACTAATTACATCTGCATGGCAGGGGATACTTCCCATTCCCATAGTTATTTCTCCAAGTGTGAAATTGTTGCGACCTGATAAGTAGACCTTATCTATCTTCTTTGAGTTCTTTCATCAGTCTGGGTAAATGGTTTGGATATTTCTCGTAATATGGATCAACCGCTTTCTTTGGAAGCAATTTGCAAATGATTTTCTTTAATCTTCTTAACATTAAGCTGCTTTCTTCTTCTTAGGATGAAGAACAAAAGAAATTTCTCTTTTGGAAGTCCTCTTATCTTGCCTATTCTTTTGCTCGTTTTTCCACACTTTACCAGATTTTCCCATTAGGTTTCCTTTGAATGTTAAACCCCCTCCCGCTTTGCGGGAGGGGGTTGTTCTCAAGTTTCCTTCCTGCACTTCATTAGGTAAACATATGCAGGAACACCTGTTGTGTATCCCAACGTCAGTAGCATAATTTGTTCATTGAAGAACCTGCTAGGGTTAGCTATTTCTGCACCTTGAGATACATAATCATGCAACATAAAGTTGACTAGACCAACATATCCCAACGCTGCTCCACCAATGGCCAAAAAAACACAAGCGACAATCTTTGTCATAGTAGTTTCCTTTCTAAAGTTTAATTTGACTGACATCCTCATAAGTAGACCTTAACTATTCGGTAGCACGCATCTGTAGGTGATACCAAAGTTCCTTTCCTTCTTTATGATCTTCGGCATCTCCATCGCTCGACCATGAGAAACCATCGCCGGATCGTCCACCGAAGCATTGTTCTGCAAGCATCAAAATTGCAACAATCACCTTGTCATATGGACGATGCTGAGTCTTGCAGAAGTTAAAATCTTCTTTCTTTCGACTCAAACTAAAAGTTTCGTAATCATCCGGGGTAATTCCGTTAAAAGATAGAACATCCGGGGTAATAACTGGCTTGGAATCAACTTTCCCAAAGTTATCTCCCAGTTCAACACCAGAATCTTTCATAATTTGTGATGCTTGTGGAATGAAATCTTCTTCCCAAACATCTTGAGGGAGTTCTTCTGTTTTCTTCCAATAATGCGTGTACCCGATGGCTACTGCCCACCTTTCGTAATTGAGTAAAGTTAGTGTGACGTTGAGTGATCGTTGCACCCTTAAAAGTAAACCTTATCTTAGTAGACCTGATGGAGTTAGGATATTCCTAGCCGCCAAATCATCTCGCCGTCTGGTGCGTCAATTTCCGCAGCCCATACGTCGATAAAACGGGTGACCCCTGAGTTGTCCCAAACGTGATCGGTTTCGGTCGTGTCGGAGTCAATCAGCGACTCGATCACTGTAAGTGCGTCGTCGATGTTGCCGTTGATCGTCAAGTGGACGATCTCATTGTGGCTGATGCTTCGTGCGATGGCCTGTTTGATTTGATCGTGCATTGTTTTGTTCTAACTTTAGGGGTTGTGAGGAACTGGAGCTTCACGGCCAATCCGGCATCGACCCGCCAGTACGCTTGATCGTTACCTACTGGCTAGGAATTGATTGTGTTGGACTTGTTTCCGAATATCTTTGACAGTCAATCTTTCGATGTACTGAAAGTTCCAAGCATCGCCAATCTCCATATGGATCAACTCTAGTGGTCTAAGTCGAAGCACCATGTAAGCGGCAAAACCATCTGCGACGGGGAAACGCACAATTTCGCCCACCAGTTTTCCAGATGGGTTCTCCCTTTTGCACCATTTATTCAAGTCATCGGTGTATCGCTTTTCGTGCTTTTGCCAATTCTGCCAGTCGCCAATTGGAATTGGCTCGATACCTGTTGGCGGTGCATATACCTTGCAAGGCATTGTTTTCTCCTAAATTGAAGTTTGAAGGTTGTGACACCCTAAAAAGTAGACCTTATCTTTCAGCTAGAACTTTCGTAAGCATCTTCTTCCAAGTCATGTTGCAACACTGTGTCGTAGTTCCAAGACTGGTTGGCTTCAATATCAAGACTCATTAGCCTTACGTTCTTGATTAAAGAACTGACTTCCCAGATTTTTTGATAGGATTCGTCCTGCAAGCCCAACAAGTCTCCAATGTTAAAATCACCACAAGCGTAATCTATTTCTTCTCTGAACGAAGTTCCCCCACGTTTGTAGGCTATGGTGATACAATCTCGAATTTCATCAAGCAAATCTTCGCAGGTTTCAATAGCAGTTGTAGTATCAGCCTCTACTACAACTGCTTCGGTAATGCCTTTCAGCCCTTCTTGTCGTGTGACTAAGTATCTGTGCTTTCTCATGTTTTCTCCAGTAAGGTTGTGACACCCTAAAAAGTAGACCTTATCTTGTTATTCGGAACATTCTGCACATCATAGCTTCGTATTTATTCATCTTCTTCCCCGCACATTGACTCTAGGATTTGCCTGATTTCTTGACCTTCTTCAATAGACCTTTCATTCAAGGTTCTGTACGCTCGTGCAGCATACCACTGATCTAAGGTGACATTTTCTAAATCATCTTCTACCCAGATGATAGGATCGCACAACATCTCATCACATTTTACAGTGTGATACTTTGTTACAACGCCAATCCCAAGTTTCCTTACAACAAGCTGCAATGCAGACGCATCTGTTCCCTCTAGTAAACCTATGATTTCGTCACTAAGACGATCTTTTTCTTCCCAATTCATTGCTTCTCCAATTCGTCTAAACTTTCGATAAGTATCATTTTTTCATGAAGAATTTTGTATAGTTGTCTGTACATCTCGATATCTGAAAGTGACAGTTTGCATCTCCAATCCTCAAAGAGTGTACGACATAGCCTATCTCCTCTCTCCCTGCGAGTCCTGTCATCTTCCTCACTTGAGACACCATGTAAATAAAGAAAACAACTGTGGGTGGCTTGCCGCATCAATTTTTTTGCCAAATCATCTTTTGTATACTCATCACCTTCATAAGTAAAAAGTTCAACAACACGCTTTTCTGTGACAGTAACTTCAAATTCTTTTTCAACTAGACGCTTTTCTGTGACAGTAACTTCAACTTCTTTTTCAACTAGCTTTTTTTCAATCATCTTAATCTCTATTTGTTGTGGTTGCGACACCCTGATAAGTAGACCTTATCTTGCCGTGAGTCTTGCTTTAACACCTTCTTTAGTAAAGGTCATCATCTAATCTTCTTCTACCTCTATTGTTATATCTTCCCAATTACTGTCGAAAGACTTGTCAATCTGCTTTGCCAAATCTTCAAGAATGTAACTGCCTCGTTGTTTCTCGCTCAAGGCACAGTATTCAACGCCAGTGATAATCGGCTTTAAGCCTTCTTCAGTGGCTTGAAAACGGTATTCTTCTGGCTCTCCAACGATCCAGCCGCTAAATTCTACTGCAATTCTCATAGATTCTCCTCCACCATGCTTGAAATCATTTCTTCGGTAGTTTGACTGCTGGTTCCTATGTTGCGAGATGTCACTTCCTCTGTCCAAACATCACTAATCAAACCTTCGTGAGTGATCGTCATGTGAAGTTCAGAGTCGCAATCCTCGCCTTGTTGGTGAGTGTACATAATGCGAACATCATTAGTCACCTTTTGATAACTCTTTCCGCCATCAATACTTACAAGAAATTCAGGTTTCATTTTCAATGTCCTCATCCCAGGTTGTCTCTTCCTGCACAATACTCTTCATCCAGTTGACCATCCTCAGCACAATACTCTTGCTCTGAAACTGATGTGAAATACGCCTCAGAAAACAACTCCCAAACAGCGTTCATGGCAATCTGGGATATTCCTAAAGTGCTAAAACTCTCTCCGTAACGAACATCCTCAACATCATCTGGACTATGAGGATAGTTGTTGATCGTGTGATAAGTAGTGACTGTCCAACCATATCTCTCAATGTGGCGACCAATCGACTTTACCATCAAACGCTCTGGCTCAACGCTGATAGAACGACCCTCCAACCACAGACAACAAATGCCCTGATCGTTGCACTGTTCTATCTCCACCTCGGTTCGGCGGAATCTATTGAAGAATTGGCCGAGTATCTTGGAATAAGCATCCTCAATATACTTTGCAATCTGTTTCAACTGAGGTTCTGCCCATGCAGACATTTCCTCGTCAGAATCATTCAATCGAACGACATTCATAATTTTCTCCAAAGGTTTGTGACACCCTGATAAGTAAACCTTAACTACTGCACCAACCGCCAACCATCCATTTCTTGCCTCTGTTGACAGTCTTGGTCTTGAGTAGCTTTTCTCCATACTTTGTATCTCTGACAAGCAAATCACTCTTTGCTTTTTCAAGTTTGGGAGCCAGTCTCAAAAGTTTTTCCCTGCTTTTCTTCAATTCACTCCATTCCTCTTTTGAAAATGAAAATTCCAGTTCCATTAACACACTCACCAACCTGTCAAAATCTTTTTTAACCGGCTTGATCGTTTCGTTGATTTCCTCAAACTTTTCATACGACTGTTTCAACAAACGAGCCTGAGTCTCTGTAAGCTGATCTGCGTATTGAGCCTCGCAGCCTGAGTACGTGTCGCCGGATTTAATAGCAATACACTGTGCCTGAAAAGGAAGTCCAGCCGACCGCAGCCAAGATGAAAGTTCTTTCCCCTTAAACACAATTTGTGATGTGTGTTCCTTAACAATGTCATCGTAAGACACCATTTTAGCCGATTCCCACTTTTCAGTGTTATCAGTCAACCAATCATAAGCCTCATCACCTGACGAAAAGTGCTTGCCAGTAATCACCATCCCAGCACACTCTTTCAGCGTGCCTGAGTAACCGCCATGACCATCTTCGTACACACATTGTTCAACAATGCTTTTCCACTCTTGTTGCAATTCTGCATGAGTAGCATTTGGCTTTTCAATGATTTGGTAATTAAACTCTGCGCCCATCTGTTTTCTCCAAAGTAAGTTGTGGCAACCTGATAAGTAAACCTTATCTTTATAGTAAAAAACCCCCTCAGTTGCCCCCCTCTCCCAAGAGGGTGTCCATCTTTTCACGCAATTCGTAGTTTTCTTCGGTGTCGTCTGAGTCGTTGCCGTCGGGGGGTAAGAGTCCCTCGTACATGGTGTCCCACGCTAGAGCTTTTCGCTCATACTCTCTCAGTTTTTGATAGACATCGTCATCTGTGTACTGATTTGTCCACGCACCATCACCAAACGCCAACTCCCACGTATCTTCTGCAAACATTCTGTCGAGTACGACTTCGTGCTTGCTAATTGTTAATGTTCTTTCTTCACTCATAAATTCTCGTTCATTCTCCTTGTAGGTACATAAAAATAGCGGGGGAGCACACTTCCCACAGGATGGGGTTGTTTTCAACTCTATTCAGAATCCGGTGGTGCTGCTTGCCATGCTTTCCCCTCGGACTCAAGCATCGACTCAATCGCTTCCGCCCGTTGAGTCGCATCTTCTGGCAAGGGTTCATCCTCATCCTTATCCTTATCCTCATCTAAAATAAGGTCGTGGTCTACTGAACCTTGGTAGTCACGGGACGTGAACCATTCCTGTGACTCAACCGTGTTATCATCTAGGTTGTAGGTAATGTCGTCCCCATAGTCTGAACCATCACCTGCCCCAGAATATGAATACGCTACCCACGCCCATTCTTCAATATCCTGTTGCAATGCTAATCCTTCTGCACTTGCCCCTATCGTCTGACCTTCTTTATTGTGAAGCCCAATATTCAAATATCCCTCATCACTTCCGCCTTGAAACTCTAGTTCAATCTTGGTGATTCCCATTGATTTGGCTTTTTCATAAAGAGCCTTGCTTATTGGTTCTGGATTCATACTTTTTCCTTCTCCTCTACTGTGAGTAATGGTGTGACGTTCTTAGTTTGTACTTTTAACATCCATCTTTGTGGATTCTCTGCAACTGGTTTCAGCCACGCTTGAGGAGTTGGGATATATCCACAATCCTCAAACACATGCTGTTCAGCAATTAGCTTGACTGGGATATTCCTATTTGAACTATTCGTCAAAGAATGTCCAAACTTCTCAATGCACCATTGAACACCAGCAGAGTGATGCCTCAATGCACGATGAGTGAAGTCCCCAGTGTATTGTTTCGTTTCATCAAACCAGTCGTGAATTAAAATGTAATCTTCAGGGCAACCTCCCCACTTGCTGGCAGATGATTCTGCATGTTTGTATGGTGTCATATTGAACCCTTAGTAAAGTTGTGTGTGTTGTACGTTTATAAAAGTAGACCTTATCTTGTTGGATCAATCTTCAAATTCACCAAAGTGATCTTCATCCCAAGAACCAATCTTTTCCTCTAGTTCCTTTTTCTCTTTCAACCAAAGTTTAGTGAAACCATCATCGCTGGGCATCTCTGTACTATTGTGGTGCAAATCCGCCCTTTTGATTAACTTCGCACCATCGCTGACTTTAGAAAGCCTATCGTGTTCTAATCTCTTTCTTTCTTTTCTATTCAAAGAAGGATACTTGGACTTTTCGTATTCGTTAGTCAATTCCAGAACCAAACTCAAAACTTCTGAACCAAACTCTTTCTCAATGAAAGATTCATCAAATTCAGGGTTCAAAGGCTTAACATCTTCCAAAACATCATGCAGGCAAGCAGCCGCCAAAATTTCCTCATCTTCAGTGTGCCTAGAAACAAGTCCTGCTACTGCCAAAGGGTGGAAATAGTAAGGCTTGCCACTGTACTTTCTTTTCTGACCAATGCTTTCGTGCGCCAGTTCTGCTGCTGCTCTTGCTTTTTCATAAAGATTCATTTTTATAGCCTTTTAATAAGTCGTGACAAACTAAAAAGTAAACCTTATCTTAAAGAAAGGTGACGGAAGCACTTTGCAGTGGTCACATCTTCCGTCACCTCTGAGAATCAATCACCAATGGAGAAAATTATTGGTGATTGATTTGGTGATTCAATTTATATTAGTTTATAAAAACCCCTACCCCCAAAGGGGGTAGGGGTGCTGTAGCAATGAGCGAGACATCCAAGCGACTGACATAGCTGGAGGCTAATGCGAAGGATCGAACGGCTCAAGTGACTGACACAGCTTATGCGACTTTCTTGGGTCGCCCACGATGCAGGACAACTCCTGCTTCTTTTGCATATTTCAGCAAAGTTGGCATGGAAATGTTTAGTGGTTTAGGAACCACTTTATCACTTCGCATCAGAACCAGTTCGCCATCAGAGGCATTAAGAATCTGACGTGTCTTGCTCGCTCCATGCTTACGAACCAGACTTGTAATGTGTCGCTTAACATTGCCTTTATATACGGCAGGACGACCACGTTCACGCTTACTCATAGGAACTCTCCTGTCACAATTTATATGCTGTGTTTCTTAACATCGGAAATCACAGTTGTCTGAGGTGTGACGCTTCAGACACTCATAAAAGTAGACCTTATCTTATGGGATGTATAAACCTCGATCATCGCTGACAATCAATTTGAAAGATTGATTGTCAATGTTGTTTCCCTCTGAGTCCGCCCAGTTAGGCGTAACTCTTGGGTTGTATCTAATTTGTTCAGCAACAGGATGAGAAGCAGCCTGGTGATCCGAAGAATCATAAATTTTAATACTTTCGCAGTTGATCCAAGCACAAACTCTTTTATTTTCGCCGCTGTAAATTCGTTCGGCATCACTTGGCTTGTTTTTCAAAATGCAGTTTGTCAGTCTAAAAGTAAAGTTTTCCGGCTCAAAGTACCTAACTTCTTTCTCATGCCTAACCTGCCACTTCATATAGTTTTCACCTTTTGCAAGATGAAACCTAACACGAATCTTTTGTTTTTTGTCTGTTATCGTCCAAATGTGTGGGCTGATAATCATCGCTTTCTCCTGAATGGGTTGTGACACCCCAATAAGTAAACCTTATCTATACGTTGTTCCCCACCGCCTCAACCGCAGTCTCGATTCCCTCAATATATGCTGGGGACTCAATATCAACACCGGCAATCGCATGGGCAAGAATCATGGAAAAAATACCATCAAATTCAGAACCCACAACTTCTTGATCTGTCTTGATCTCCCCAACCAAAGTCTCGGAATCCCAAGAAACAACAATCCCATAACAGGGAAGTTTGACTTCGTTCATTTCTTTATTGCCCTCTTTAGTAAAGGTGAATTGTGATCTGCCGTTTGTGCCTGATGAAATCAAGTCAACTTTGCCTAACTTCATGCTGCCACCTCAATAACCACAGTTTCATCTTCCACCGTGTAAGGAACCTTCTCAGAAAGCAAATCTTTTGCAACTTGCTCAGGAATATCCCAAGCTAGGATAACATTCAAAATGGCGTCCCGATCCTTCTTGAATTTGTAGCCATTGATTGCCCAGCGAATGATTCCAGGTGCCGAACACATAGGGACACTTCCAAGTCTGTACTGCATCGTTTCCATCGTTTTCTCCAAAGTAAGTTAGTGACACCCTGATAAGTAAACCTTATCTAACCCTCTTTCCTCGCTACAGGTTGAGATGTCGGAGCGGCGGCTGAACCATGTTAAACGGAAGATAATCACAAACGGCTGCGGTAGCCTCGCCATTCTCATCCTCCCACTCAACCTGATCGCCAGCAACAAATTCCTGACTGATCCATTCTTTCGCATCAACATCATATTCCTGAATCACAAAACCTGTGGTGATCTTTTTAACTTTCATAGTTCACTTCCTCTTGCAATCATGTCTCTAACGATTGAACCTGACAACTCAATGTTTCTTCTAACCGCACCAGCACCATTTTGAGCAGCAACAATGCAAGCAACAGCACACGCTGTCACACTCTCTGCATCCTCTGACCACTCATCTTGATTCCAAGATGTTACCTCTCCCTGATCGTCTACAATGTAAACCGCATCGCCAACGGAAACAAAAACACCCTTTGTTACCTCAATCAAGTTGGGATCATCTTCGTAGGAAGTGGAATCAAACTCATAATCCTCCCTATCAAGAAAACAACACCAAGACTCTAAGCAATGAATAAAGCATCTATGTCGCTCGTAAGGATTGGCACTCGAAGGACGAAAACCAATGTCCCCATCCTCGTCTACCAAAATTCCCCTGCAACCCAAAGGCAAAACCAAACCAGTACATGCGTGTTCTTCTTCAGTCAACTCTCTGGTCAACCGGACTTCTGTTCCTGCTCGTAAATGTTTCATCTGTCGCTACTTCTTCCGGTTTGTGGTACTGTGTGTTGTTACAACCTTAAAAGTAAACCTTATCTTTCTAAGTCAAACACATAATTTCTAAAACTATGGGAACCGCAATTAGCTTGATTGCTACTTCCATTACGCATAACAACGCAGTGTGCATCGTTTCATCCATTGGCTCATTTCTCCCTGTATAATTCTGTAACAGGTGTTCACTTCAAATCATGGCTTACCTTGGGGCTGAAAAACACCAAAACTCATTTCGTAATCTGATTCAAATTCTTGCGGTGTAGCCCAAGCAAATCCATCATGCCCAAAGGAATTAGTAACGAAGCAGGGTTTGGAATCAACCAGTTCTTCCGCATGGCCTCCAAAGGCAGCCTCACGAGCCTCTCTTGCTTCTTCACCTGTCAATAAATAAATGTCGATTGGGTGGTGTCTGATGAGAGTTTTCATTGTTTATTCCTAACAAACGCAAATCAAAATGCCCAAAACTCCCAAAACTAACACCCCAATCAAGGCAATGTTCAAATGTCTAGCTTGCTTGCGGCTCGAAACTTGATAGCCAATTCCCCTGCCTGTCCAATATAAATTACCTGCGATCTTCTTCATGCTGATCTCCTTGTGCCTAAAATATCAACCGAACCGTACTGACTACGGACAAGCTGATGTGCCTGTGATACGCTGTTAGCTGTCACCATGACATGACTAACAAAACCATTCAAACGAATCTTCACTTCGTATGTCATTAAAAGTAAACCTTATCTTGTGATAAGAAATATCCCCTCCCCCCAAAGGGGGAGGGGATTGTGTCTAGGGTTTCCCCACCGTGACTAACTGCGAACCATAACTGGTATGTTCATCTCCCCAGCAACAGGCTCTTGAACGACCTCAACCGACAAGCCTTTCGTGAGCAACTTCCCTGCTCGTTCGACCCGTGGCAATCGCTCGATCAAATCCTCCCTGACCGCACGCAACGCTCGTTCGACATCGTTGATCCTTTCAGCAATGTCCTCATCCTCCTTGATTCCCTTGTCCATTGCTTCCGTGATGGACTCACGCAGCATCCGCATTGCTGCATCACGTGTTACACCTGATTTCTCCCAAAACAGGGCGAGAGTGGTGATGAGAGGGATGGACACAGTGGGGGGAACGTCTGTCTCACGCTCACACTGTTTGACGACACCTTGAACTCGGATCGTCAACACCTCATCAATGAGATGGTCGCCAGCCTCAAGCTCAGGCTTCTCGGACTTCCAGCACTTCGCAACTAAAGATTTGATGTTCATACATCACTCCTAAAAAAAGTTATTGGATCGTTTGATCCTCACAAAAGCGATTCCCACGCACTTGGCAGTAATGTGCTGCCTCACAACCCAATAAGTAAACCTTATCTACTGAAGTGGTAACTCTTGGACTCGAACCAAGGACACAGCGTAGTTCACACGCCTGCTCTACCTGACTCTCAATCCAAATCCTGAGACTCGGACAAAAAGTGCTACTGAGCTAAGTCACCATTTGTATTGGCTTGGTAATCTACAACAGTAGATTAACAAGACGATTACTCTTTGTCAACCCAACCAAAATTGAAGTCAACACCCTGATAAGTAAACCTTATCTATTGGAAAACACAACCCCCACCCCCGAAGGGGTGGGGGTTCACACAAACTTACTAAGCAACAAGCTCAGAAGTAGTTTCGTCACTTTCCTTGGACTTGACCGAAGGAAATTCAACAACATACTTGTCGCTGCCATCCTTCTCTTTCGGCCATCGACCCTTGGAAATATCCATGTCCTTCTTCGCATCACGCTCAACTTTACGCTGACCGTAATCCAAATTCTTCTTCTTGGCATACTTCTCCAACCATGCCATTTCCTCATCGCTAGGCAAGCGGTTCCCATAACCTCGAACCTGCTGGATTCCGTTAGAACGAATCTCGACCGTTACCAAACTCTCATCCGGCTTGCGAACATCCCGCAAGAATCCAATCTGTGTACGTCCATCAAGAATGGACTTCACATACGATCCCACACAGTGGTTCAAGTCAGTGCCCTCGTTCTTCAGACAATCCGTACTCCTTGGCATGATTAGAACATAATCACGATCTGCCCACTCAAAATCCAAGTTGACGCATGATTTGAACTTCTCGTCATCATAAACCTTGCTCATCACACTGTAATTGCGAGTCACAAGACGATGAAGAATTGTCAATGCTTTCGGATACTTCTCAATCTTGTTGTGACGGGGATAACCTACGTCCGTGATCGTCACATGGTTGCCCAGAACTGCCTGATGATTCACCTCTTTCAACTGCTCAATGTTTCGATTCATCCTGAGATAATCGAAATACTCAGTCAAACAATCGCCAGAAGTCATCGCCTCTGTCCGAACACACTTCACAATGTAATCAAACAGACTCTTGTAATCATGGTTGTAACCAGTTTCGTCATAACGATTGGTATCCTTATCACCTTCGATCATCGGACTTGAAATAGACACAAAATTATTCCAATCACTACCCCAGTCGGTAATCATATCGTGAACAATTTTGTAAATCTCCAAATCGTCATGGTAATTAGTTAAAACATGCTGACACAAATCAGCCAACATCTTCATCTTAATGTCCGAACTTGTCTTTTGTTCCCACTTATTGCTAAATGTAAACTTAGATTCACGCATAAAACGAATAATGCTCTTGGGAAACTGACTCACACCACTACCAAAAAGTGAGTGCTGGTTGACATTTATGCCCAGCAAAAGATATGACTCCATTGCCATATACCTGTTTACACGCTGCATCACTGTCCCAAAGTTGGCATTGCTCCGATAACTCTCGTTACTTGTCACCATCTCTACAAGTTTCTGGTAAACAGCATCCTTCTCATTGCTGAAAGCACCCGAAATCTTCCGTGGAGAAAAACCTCGGAAAAACGATGCAACTCCTGTCTCAGCAACTTCTTTGTGCTGACCGCTTTTCATCTCTCGCTTGAAATTGTCAGATGAAAGATCATACTTGATCGTCTTGATCTTGATCGTCGTGGTCGCCATCAACCCCGTCTCGGAGTTCCATGTCCTGTCATTGATCTTGCGACTAAAAAGGATGAACTGCCGCTCTTTCGTCGCAAACAACTCGTCTGCATTCTTGTCTGAAGTAATCATCTCTGAACCTTCCGAGTAAAAGTAAGTGTGTGTGTTGTGTTTGTTCCGTTCGGTGGAACACCCCAATAAGTAAACCTTATCTTACGATTCAACTACACAAAAGGGCTTAATTCCAAATCGGATCAGCTTCCAGCAAGTCCCACTCAATTATGATGTCATTGCCCAGATTGCTAATCTTCTTGGACTCTATCTCGACAACCCTCGAATAACTCACATCCGAGCGAGAAAGCAATGTCTTTGCCTTCTTGATCGCATAGCCACGAGAACGATAGTCAACACTCTCATGAGAAGAATGACCAATGCTGTCGTCTTCCCAGTCAAAATCCGAGGTGCCACTCAATCGACTGCCATGCTCTACTCGATATCGATTAGAAGGCATATCCAACAACCATTCTGAATTCTCTCTGTCCCAAATCATCATGCCTCCAATGTTTGATCACCTCACACTCTACATGTGCTCGTGTGACCGAATAAGTAAACCTTATCTTAAGAAATTAAAATGTAAATTAATTAATTTCCTATTCCTACCACGCCTTTTTAAATTAATTTGCACTCGAAACGCCAATTTGACTCACAAGTAAACCTTATCTTACGAAATTAAAATGTAAATTAATTAATTTCCTAATTAATTAACAACAAATGACCCTTCGGCCTAAATTAAAATGTAAATTAAATTAAATTCCGAACCCCTAA
>Ga0255039_10000217_pt1 | contig 18982 bp, 14 predicted proteins | sample BC1_12_1_MG_FD_181713 | JGI IMG/M metagenome (GOLD analysis project Ga0255039, IMG submission 181713) | Seawater microbial communities from Strait of Georgia, British Columbia, Canada - BC1_12_1 | ecosystem: Environmental > Aquatic > Marine > Strait | place: Canada: British Columbia | collected... | reverse complement strand
TGCACAACGGTTGAACCGGCGAAGTCAACAAAACCCAGGCTGTTGAGGAAGCCGTTAGCATCGCCCGTATCCAGTCCTGCCCAGGCCCAGTGACCAACCACGGGATAAATAACCGCAGAGACGACAAAGGTTGCAATCAGATATGAACTGAATCTCATTCGCTCCGCGGCCGCACCCGACATAATCGTTACCGCCGCGCCGCAAAACATCACCTGGAATATGAAAAAGGATCCATAGAACGGGTCAATATCGAGGAAATCGAGGGAGAACTCGCTGGTACCGACCCAGCCGTACCAGCTTGGGCCAAACATCAGGCCAAAGGCAAATAACCAGAAAACGATAGTGGTGAGACAAAAATCAGCCAGGTTCTTGACCGCGACATTGATACTGTTCTTGCGCCGTGTCAGCCCACTTTCGAGACACAGAAAGCCGGCCTGCATAACGAATACCAGAGCCGCGCAGAGCATGATCCAGAGAACATCGACCGAGTTATCCAAACATCACCTCCTGTCTGTTTACCAATTAGTCTTCATTTATTGCAACTAAAGTCGGTCATATAAAAAAGCGCATCATTTTGTACCCGGTGCAACCATAACAGATCACTCTGGCGATAGGGCTTCGGGTTCTTCTTCATCTGGCTTTACCCGACGGTAAAGGCCCGCGAGGCAACCGAGAATAAGTGAAAAAGCGACTGAAGCGATGGAGACCCGTATCGTGTCACGGGTATCCTGTATCGCTGCAGCTAAGTCCGCCCTGGTTTCGCTGTCGACACGCATTTGAAAATGCCGGATCGGCTCCATGATTTGCCCCTTGGCCGAATGGTATTCATCGCTAAACAGAATCCGAACCGCCTTATCCGTAAAGCCAATTTCCACCAGCGCAAACGCCTGGCGCTCCAGGGCGGCAAGCTCGTCACTTCGCGCTTTGGACTTCGCCAGTAAATCGACCATGTAAGAATCCATTCCGGACTCCCTCAGACGGGTCAATATTGGGATGCCGCTTGAGTTTTTGTTATCCGTGAGCAGCCCGATCTGCTCCAGATCCCAATACACGTGTTCATACCCTTCCGGCCGATCGACCTTTCCCTCGCGAATATCGAGTACAGCCTGATAACGTTTTTTGTAGTCGTCATTGCCTGTCGCTGCGTAGGTACGGGCAAAACGAGTCAGATCATCGCTGGATTGGCGTAACTCACCGGCCAACGACATCAATGAAGTTCGAACCTCTGTTTTGCTCTCAATCGTATCGAAAAGACCATAGAGCGCGAATACTGCGACGAGGGCGGCCATCAGCCCGCCCAGGGAAGTCAGCCAGAAAATGAAATTTATTCTTTGAAACATGGTTTGCACCCGATTTTCAATGAGCCGTTATCCGGCGACCGGTGGTTCGTGCTCGCGGTGATAACGGTTAATAATCCACAGAAAGTTTTCCAGGATGGATGCTTGTCCAAGCCGGGCAATCAGGCTCTTCTGATACTCCACGTTAGTGGAGTTTTGCAGCATACGATTGGTCGAAGAATAATTATCGGACTGATTGCTGTACTGCCACATCAACTCCTTGACCGCCATTTTGCTTTGATACACCTCCCATACACCGAGCCAGAACGGTAACAATCCCATCAGGAAAATAAGCAGGGTCTTGAGTGACAGATGATCGCTTATCCCGATCCCGAGCAAAACCTTCTTGAAAAATACCAGCGAGACAGTCGCCGCAATCAGCCCCCAGATCACCCATTTTTTGATTCCTTCCAGCTTCTGATGATGTAAGTGCAACTGATGTGTCTTTCGTTCGAAGTAGTCGGCCTGATCTTCAATCCAGAGTCGGCGCGCTAAATCAATGCGATCTTCGGCAGTAACTACTTCCAAAGGAGCCAGATGGGCACCAGGATTGGTTGATTGCATAATGTGTCGAATCCAGCTGAACCCGCGAAACTTGTTGATTCCTGTTATCCCGAGCAAGCTATGAATATTCGCGCCATCACGTGCCCCGGCAAGATCCAGGAAAAATCGCACGCGCATGGTTTCAGCCAGACATCGGTAAACCAGATGCCGCGTAAACCATTGTTGTTTACCGCCGCGCCGGTGGATAAAAACACCGCCAAAAAATAAAGCAAGATAGGCAATTAACAGTATTGGAACCGCAGCCAGTTTGGCATAGACCAGAAACAGTACCCCCATGAGCGCGGTCATCAGCGAAAACCATTTGAACAAGCGGTCCGATCGAGCCTGAAAATACAGCGCGAGGCCATCCGCCATGACATAGGCTTGATCACTTTCCTTTAATTCCTGGGCCTCCTCCTTGAGCGTATCGGAGCACCCGTCCAACAGGTTGCCGTAAGAGGCGAGGGAATCACTTTGCTTCAGTTCCTGATATTGCTGGTTGAATTGGTCAAATTCAGTCAGCTCCTGATGAAAATCGTCTGGTGGATCGGACCATTGTCGCAATCGCTCGCCCGAGGCGGCGAGCCAACAAGGCAGGTTCGCGTCAACCAGGGTAGAAGCTGGCTGGCCTGATGAGATCCTGCGCGTGGGTATCCAGTAGACTAGTGGTTCTCCATTCAGTAACGCGCCATCGGCATCTGTCAATTCGATGGCGGCATTGTTTTCCCCAGGCATTGCATCAAGATACTTTACGACGGTATCGTCAGTTCCACCGGTCAGATTTTTAAATTTACCGTCCCAGAATGCGACCAGCACATTTGATCTGCGTCGAAGGTCAGCCGAGAGATTGGCGTAGAGCGTATTTCTCGCCCCATCGGGCCAGTTGTTATCGTCAGCATCGAGCCCCGGGGTCAATGGTAGTTCTATGCACTGCACGGCTTCCGTATCGAGAATGCGATTCAGTTCGGCCGAGGAGGTTTCGTCAAAATCATTTTTATAATACTTCAACGGCATCGGCATTACGGCTTCCACCGACATGTTCAAAGCGAGGGCCGCCTCCGCAAATATGCGGTCGGCGCCTTCGGCGAGCCCGCTAATCACCGTAATCCTGGTTGCGGGCATAGCAGACTTTAACGACGACAGGAGTTCGCGGGAATTTTGTTTCGCGGTGTCGATATTCTCCGGCAAAATATCCCGATGCCCGGTAACGCCGACTCGAAAACTTATACCGTCTTCATTCACTGAATTGCCTCATATAAATTTCATTCGTTACATTGCGATCGGTAATATTCATATCGCATACTACCTGACTTAATTTTTGACGGCGCCCGCAAGATCTTCAATTTCCGACGGCAGCTTTAAAATACCAGCGATTGCTTCGATCTGCTGTTTTTCCGAATCCAGCAGTTCACCGTGCAAGCCGGTCATTCCATGGGAGATTCCCATTACAATACGGGCAAGCCTGGGCTCTTCCGATATAGCGCGAATCTTTGCAAGCGCGGTGTGGGTACCACGTTCTTCGTCACCGCTGATTTTCTGCACGTCTTGCTCGAACAGTTTCAGACCCTCATCGACCTCGACATGTTTGAACAGGCCTATCGCAGCAAATTTTTCGCGCAGAAAGTCCCTCTCGGCATCATCAACCTCGCCACGCGCAGATGCAACCAGGGCGCAGGCGGCCATAATCGCCTCGAGCAGGTCTCGTTCGACGGTTCGAGGGGAAAGCGCATGAAGGAAACGATGCAGCAGTGGCTTTGAAAATATATCTTCGACGTGCTCGCGAACATGCAGATTTATCAGCGCATGATGCTTGAGTCGTTCAGCCCTGTCTGTGTGTTCAGCATGTAGTTGAAGATACTGTTGTTGCTGCTCGCTTCGCTTTTCCAGCACCCTGTCGAGCACCGCATACACCTTCTCGGATGCGGATACTATCTCTTTCAATAATGAAATATCGAGTTTGTAGGCGATACTGTAAGCTTCCGCCCGCACCGTCGATGTATGATTCCCGTTTCCGTCTTCAACGAGGCATTCGAGGCCGATACACTCGCCGCCCTCGAAGACCCCGATTTGAGCCTCACTGTCATCATCCTGCACCTGATGAACAGAGAATCGCCCTTCAGTAATAATGTAAACACCGTCCCGGGGATCACCCTCCCGGTAAATACAATCGGGCGGGGTAAAATCGAGTAAGCGGGCCGATAATGCCAGTTCTTGTAGCTGCGCAGAGGAAATATGGCCAAGAAATGAATCTCGCGCCATCACCTGTGGCAGCTGTTCATCCGGCCTTGTCATATTATCCATATTCCAGGGATTGGCCTGCTGCTCGTCGCCCGACAACAATTTGTGCCGATCAATCGAAAGCCGAATTCCCTTACGCCGCAGCGAAGACCAGATCGCCATGCACATTTCATTTTGGGCATCCCACCATGGATCGTCACCATCAAAATAGAAGCGCACCCGGTATTCCATGCCGAGGTCGGTAAACCCCAGGATATTAAAATCTGGCTTCGGATCCCGGCGGATGTATTTTGACTTCTCCAGTTCCTCGGCAATGGTACGGATAACCAGGTCGGGGGAGGCGCCATACTCAACGTGGAATTTAATCCAGTATTTGAACAGTTCAGTCGGCTCGCTGAAATTCAGAATGGTTTTATCGGCGACCGCGCTGTTGGGAAATATATACAAAGAGCCGGTATGCGGATTGAGCAGGGAGACACTGCGCCAGTTGATTTCGTGAACTTCACCATAGACATCGTCAATTTCGACGAAATCCCCGATGCGCAATGAACGGGTCATATTGAGCGAGAGTCCCGCAAACACTTCCCGCAGGGTCGACTGCGCCGAGAGCCCGACTATAAATGCGGCGGCACCCGAGGTAGCAAGGATGGTGGTGATTGATTTGCCATACACGTAATGCATCACCACCATCAGCGCACATCCATATAACAGTAACGCGGCTCCATCGGTCAGCAACTTGGGAACCTTTCTTACGCCATTTTCGGACAATACCCCGGTCCACACGAAGCGGTTAAGGGATGCATTAATGGTAAAGGCGAGAGAAATCCACCACAGGAAGGCCAGGGTCTTTTCCAGGGGACCGATAAACGGGCTCGCTCCCGCCAGACGTAGTGCATGGTGGGAAAACAAAAACAGTACCGTGAACACCAGCAGCAACTCGACGCCAAAGCGAACGGTATGGTGTTTGCCACGAATGGCCAGCGTCACACCCCGCACAAATACCAGGGTGGCGAATGCAAGGATTAACCCAAGCCCCGCCACTTGCAGCCATTGTGTTGCTTCTTGCCAGGGTGTTGTTATTTCCATTGTTCCACTTCTATGTATTATTCAGGTGAAATCAAGATGCCAGCAGGTAGCCCTTCACTCGCGTTTGTAACCCCGTTTCTTCAGGGCAGCGACAATCTATCGCCTTGTTGCGGTGATGATTATATGCAGATAAATTAATCAAGATGCAGGTTATTTAACCAGGTTTTACCCCAGGTCAATCAGTGTCCATGTATAATTGATTGAATTTGATTTTTAACCAGCGGGAGTTTAACTTACCCGCCATAAATACCCAAATTTAGATGCGAGAAGAAAAATATTTCACCCATCTGAATCACTATCAATTACCTTTACGGAGACCCGACATGGCAAAATTCAGACTTGATTATATCTGGTTGGATGGTTATCAACCCACTGCAAACATCAGAACCAAGGCACAGATAATAGATGTCGACGCAGCCGAAGTCAGCCTCGATGATGTACCCGTTTGGGGCTTCGACGGCAGCTCCACCCAACAGGCAGAAGGGCATGACTCGGACTGTATCCTCCAGCCGGTGCGCGTTTACAATAATCCATTGCGAGACAATGGTTACTTCGTGCTGTGCGAGGTATTTACACGCGATGGCGCGGTTCACGAAACCAATTACCGGGCCCTGATCGATGACGCCGAAAGCGAGGAGTTCTGGTTCGGCTTCGAGCAGGAGTATGTCCTGATGACCTCCAGCGGCCGGCCGGTAGGATTTCCCGAAGGCGGCTATCCAGAACCTCAGGGACCCTACTATTGTGCCGTCGGCTCCCACAATGTCGAGTGTCGAGAATTAATCGACGAACACTTCGATGTTTGCGTTGCTGCCGGAGTGGGCGTCAGCGGTATTAACGCCGAAGTCATGTTGGGGCAATGGGAATACCAGTGCTTTGGCAAAGGCGCCAAGCGCGCGGCGGACGATCTCATCGTGTCCCGGTTTCTCCTCTATCTGATTTCCGAGAGTTATGGAGTAGTCGCAAACCTGGATCCAAAACCGATTAGCGGTGACTGGAACGGCTCCGGCCTGCATTCGAATTTTTCCTTCGACTATAGCCGGGATGTAGGCGGCAAGGAGTACATCGAGGCCCTGTGCGCCGGGTTTGAACCCTTTCACAAGGAACATCTTGCGGTTTATGGCGCGGGTAATGAGCGTCGTCTTACCGGTGCGCATGAAACGGCCTCAATAGACCAGTTTAGTTATGGTGCGAGCAATCGGGCCGCCTCTATTCGAATCCCGATCTATACCACCAGCCATGACTGGAAGGGGTATCTGGAGGATCGCAGACCAGCCTCGGATGCAGATCCCTACCAGATCGTCAATCGAATCATGCAAACGGTAAAAATAGCGCATCAACAGGCAATCGAAAAGATTGCCTGATCAGACCTGAATCGAGGTCAGGCTGTCGAAGACTATGCGCTATACCGCGCAGGCGTGATCAAGCAGATACTTGTACACCTTCAGAGAAAAGCTGAATCAAAAGAATGCAACCTATTTCCCGAGAGTAGGGCCCAAGTAAGCACGATGAATCCTGACTGCCCCTAATTTGCGCCGCAATCTATGCTTCAGGCTGCTTACTGGTGTTTGAGTGATAAATATGAAATACAAGTACAGTGAAAATTTTAAACCGCATCGACGAAGATGCTGGCGAGGAAGGTACTGAGGGTTGTGGATGCAGCATAAGTGGGAATGGTTTATTACATTGGTAACAAATAATCGTCCACAGGCAACAGTTTTGAATTATAATTTGTGTAATAGCATGTGTGGGAGTTTACACAAATGGCAACAAATCTATCCATCGATCCCGTTTTACTGGAGCGGGCCCTCGAGCTAAGTGGCGAGCGTACCAAGAAGGCCGCTGTTAACAAGGCGCTTCGTGAGTTCATAGCCCGGAGGGAGCAAAAAGATATACTGCAGCTATTCGGCAAGTTGGATTGGGATATAAAGTACGATTACAAAAAGGAAAGATCTCGAGATGAGCTATCTGGTTGACACCAGCGTCTGGTCACTGGCGCTCAGGCGTGATGTGCCCGATGCGACTCGCGAAGTCGCCGAACTAAAACGAGCACTTGAAGCAGGCGATGAAATTCTTGTGACGGGGCTAGTCTTGCAGGAACTGCTGCAAGGTTTCAATAGACCTAAGGCCTACAGCCAGATTATTGAATATTTTTCGGTACTACCTTTCATCATTCCCGAAAGGGAAGATTACATAAATGCCGCTGATCTTCGAAACCTGTGCAGGAAAAAAGGCATTCAAGCGGGAACCATCGATGCTTTGCTGGCTTCCCTGTGTATCGAGCGCGATCTCAAGATATTGACGACCGATAAAGACTTTTCCCAAATCGCCAGGGTATCTTCACTCGCGGTCTGGTCCTGATCAGAATCACAGTACACAGCACATTACATAACACGGGCACATTACACGGGGACACACACTCTTCAGTTTTAATTACTAACCATCTGGGATGAATCCGAAACACCTCGTTTGCGCGGGTGTAGTCTTCAGCCTTCTGTCCGAGCGATAAATACAAAACACTAAAACGGTGCAAAAATTTCACCAGGCTACTATCGCACACTTTACCTCTGATTTTAGTGACCTTCAGCATTCGTTTGTTCTGCAAAATTCTTAAGGAAATTGTAACCGGTAATTCAGTAACTATTCCCAAAAGAGTCTCCCAATTTAAAGATATTGAGATTTATCAATTACAATTTTATCGCACAGTGCGATAAATGCTTAGGGACTAATTGTCAGTAATACGAATTCGATTAATTCAACGTCTTCCTAATTGCAGACATTTATGAATTGAATGTTATCGACGGCTATCGGCACGTTGCTGTCATTCAAGTTGATGAAAATATAGTTTTGTTTTGGATTTGAGAAAATGATCATCGGAGGTAAGGCAGATGTCTGATACTACTTTGGAAGTGGGATGTCTTTGCGGACACATTCGATATCGTGCTAGTGGACCTCCAAATGCCGTTAATCATTGTCACTACGAGCAATGCAGCCGATATACGGGTGCAATATACGCCACCGGCCTCACCTACAGCGCGGAAAATGTTGTAGCCCGTCAGATAGCATCATTAAGAGGCTAGTTCATGTCTTTTTCGATTGAAGAACTCAGTAAGCGTTGGGTTGAGCAAAAGTTTGAGGCATTTCATCAAGAGCCAGAATACTTTTTGAAGCTTGGCCAATACTATTTGAAGCAGTATGAACCATTGTTAGCTTATGATGTTTTTATTCATGCAACAGATGTTGTTACAGAAGCAGACTCCATGCACGGTAGCATTCAGTACTACCTGGCTTTGTCACTTTTAGAGTCTGGAAACGAAATTGCTGCAATTGAACGGTTAGATGAGCTTTTAAGATTAGAGTTAGATGACAGTAGTGATATTGAAGGTGCTTTGGGTAGAGCTTATAAGCAAAAAGGATTGTCTAGTAGTGATCTGATCGAGGCAACAAGAGACTTTAAAAAGGCTGAGAATATATACCAAAAAGCCTATAAAAATGCGCGTAAGCAAGCGCGTTTGCATGATAGTTATTACCATGGCATTAACCTGGCTTTTTTGATGCTTTGCCAGGGCGCACAGAGAGATGCGTGCGAATTATCACAAGAAGTCATTCTGATTTGTGAAGGCTTGTTAGAAGCTGATTCACCATATTGGCTATATGCCACTATCGCTGAAGCCTCTCTAATTCTCGGGGATGAAAAGAAAGCTGCGACATATTATTCTGAAGCTGCAAAGCGGTGTGACAAAGATGTTAGGAGCAGGACAAGTATGGCTAAACAGGCCAGTGTTATCTCTGGCCTGCTTGATGTTGATTTTGATGAGTTATTTCCAGCTTTTGCCTTGCCTCAGGTAATTGTTTATACCGGGCACAGGATAGATGCTAATGCCAGGTCATCAGTGTGCTTTCCAGCAGAAAAAATGCCCTATGTGAAAAGCGAGATTAGACATCAGTTAGAAGCTTTCTCCAGTGCCATTTGTATCGGAAGTGCAGCAAACGGTGCAGATTTGTTATTTGCCGAAGCGGCTCTGGAGAATGGGTTTGATTTGCATATAGTGCTTCCGTATAGCCGAGATGTATTTAGAGAAAAAAGCGTCAAAGCAGATGATGATTTCTGGCTTGAGTTATATGACACAGTTTTAGATAAAGCAAAATCATTAATAGAGCTCGCCGAGTTTTCGGCTTATTCTCAAGACACTATCTATGACTTTGTAAACCGATATATAGCGGGTATGGCGTTGTCACGAGCCGCTTCTACTATGTCAAAAGTTAAGGGTTTAGCAGTGTTTGATGGTGTAGAAAGTGCTCTTGTTGGAGGAACATCTTCTGCTCTTGAGCTATGGAAGCAGACTAATATAGATTATGAAGTAATTCCTCTGGAAGTTGATGCTATATCTACGGCTAATGAATTTCCGCAAGGTGAAGAGTCTATTTTTGCATTACCTGTAGTAACTCGTCAGAAAAATGCAGATGTTTCTTATTACAATTACTTGCCCATGTTATTTGCTGATGTAAAAGGCTATAGCAAGTTGAATGAAGAGCAGCTGGTCAACTTTTCTTCAGTGTTTTTAGCTAAAGCTGGCGAAGTCTTTAGCCGGCATTCAGCTGGCATATTGAGTAAGCGAACGCAGGGTGATGGGTTGTTTGTAGTGTTTTCTTCTGTTGAAACAGCAATTGATTTTTCTACTTCTTTGCAAGCAATGATTCTGTCGGTAGATTGGGCAAGCCATGAACTGCCAGCTGATCTTAGTATCAGAATTGCATTAGATGCAGGCCCTTGCTATTCCTATCAAGAACCAATTACTCAAACCAGAGAGTATTGTGGTCACTATGTTAACAGGGCCGCACGCCTGGAACCTGTAACTCCACCAAATACTATTTTTGCTAGCGAGACATTTGTTGCTATGGCGCAATGCAGTAAAAAACAAAAGCAAAAATTTCACTATATGGGGTATGTGGCGCTAGCAAAACAATATGGGACAATGAGGGCGTTTCAGATAAAGCAATATTGAGCTTTGTTTATTGCTAGATTGTAATGAGATATAAAGCATTTATCAGTTAACGGCACTTACCACTTGATAGAGAGTGAGCTAAATGGCAGCACAAGGTTATAGACGCGAAATCTGCAATCAGTCTTGCGAACGGGGTGTCCATGGCGAATTGCTAATTCAAGCTGCTACAGGCAGTTCAAACAAACCGCGATAATGGCACTGCCAACGAAAATCGTTCAGGTTGATGGCCTTCGCCTCAGTACACACTGGAAGGCCGCCATACAGCCCACTATGCGTGCGGTGATGGTTAAAATACTGTTGATAACCGAGAAGCTTCCGCTCCAGATCTGTGGCCGTCCAAAAGAAAGTTTGATCCAAGAACTCCCGGCGTTTGCTTCCGATTAGCCTTTCAACGAATGGATGCGAAATTGGAGTATAGGGCACACTTTTGACTTCATCGATTTCAAGAATGCGTAGATTGGCCTGCCATCGATGGTAAAGAAACAACGGATCATTGTCTGAGCTGAGATAACCCGGTAAGTTCTGCTTGCTGATTGCGACATTGAACATCTGGCAGGGGGCAGGCCCATCGACGTCGCCCTGGTGTATGCCAAAACCGATGATGCGCCGGGTAAACTGATCCATGACGATGAGAACCCAATGACTCTTAAGCAGAATCGATTCGCAGCGAAACAGGTCCATGCTCCACAGGCTATCTTTCGTGTGACCGAGCGTGGTGAGCCATGACGGTCCGGTGGTTCCTTGTTCGGGGCGGTAGTGGATCGCCAGGATACGACGAACAACATCCTTGTCTAAGTCCAGGCCAAAGGCCAGATTCATTTGTTGTGCAATCCTGGGACAGCCAAACTGTGGATTGCGCTCTTTCATGGCGACGATGGCATCAATCACTTCTCTGGATGGGCCCTTGGGTCCCGGGTTGCTTCTTGCAGGAATACAGCAGTCGATACTTGCGCTTCTTGAGTGCGTCATGGAATTTCAGGAGCGTCCCGGCTTGTACGATGATGCCAACTCTGGTTATCCGCCTTGGATTCAAGAACAACGTCCAGAATCCAAGCAACACTCGATCCAGAGTCGAGAGATTCGGCGCTCGGCTGCGAGATCTACTGTGAAGGAGCAATTGCTGTTTCAGCAGTAAGTTTTCGGCGACAATGGTCCTCCCGCCACCGGGTTGCAAAAGTCTGGCGATGACGGCGAGCAAGTAAAACAAGAGGATCATTGCATCTTTCATAGCCGAAAAGGGTAGTGGAGCGGTAGCTCCGTGACAAGGCTATGTAGCTGATTTCGTTCGTGGATTACTAATTCGCCACGGACAGGTGATTTCTGTCAGGAAATGCCCGTCTAAGGATTCCACCTTAGGCTTGAAAATATTTTAGTGAGACCAGAGATTTTTGCTGACTGAAAATGGCTACAAGTCGCGTCGTTAGTGAGGCCAATGGATTAATAGTCCACGTATCCAAAACCCGAAATACAACGTAACTTACTGAATCGGAAGGGAAGGGTGGTGGGCCCGGGAGGACTTGCGAAGTGCCCTGCGGGTAAACCTCCGACCAATGGATTATGAGATTACGTCGCCGTGTTGGGAACCCCGCGGATTAGCAGGGTGTAAGACGATTATCAATCTTGCCTTTACCAGTTTCGTTACCAGTCGGAGCCTGGTTCGTGTACGTCGTCAAACCAACTTCGACCAATAGCGTCCTGATTTAAGAGACAGTTCAGCCTATCAGGCTTAAATTATTTGCGGTTATCGTAATGCATTTTTCGTGAGTCTCTCGCAAGAGCTTATAGCTCTTATTCATAATGGGTCCAGAGACGTAATATTTTTATCGCCTTTTCTTCTTCAAGAACTTGGTAGACTATTCGATGTTGAATGTTTATTCGTCTTGAGTATGCTCCACTGAGATCGCCAACAAGTTTTTCATACGGAGGTGGGTTTTGATAGGGGTCTTCTTGAATAACTGATAGCAGTTCCATTGCTTTATTTTTCAACCCGGATGACGCCAGTTTTTTCGCATCCCTTTTTGCTTGTTTGGCATAGTAGATCTTCCACATTACCAATCGAGTTCCTTGGAGCATTCTTCCAGGCTCGCATCCATTCCTTCCTTAATCGATTCTCGCATTCCAGGCACGGATAATAGGAATAGTGTTTCGTTAATTGAATTCCAATCTTCTTCAGCCAATAAGACAGCATTCCCTCTTTTCCCGGTAATTACAATTGGCTTATGGGTTTCAGAAGCTTCGTCGATCAAATTGTAAAGTTTCGACCTCGCTTCAGTTGCGTTAAGTGTTGTCATGTATCACCTCCAAAAAACAAAGCGTACGTAAATGCGTACGAATTGTCAAGAAGAGTTCTTGCACGGGTACCCTGTGCCTGGCGAATTAGCAACTATGCCGCCATTGGTGTCTGATAAAGCCCGCGACAATGAGACTTCCAGTGATAATTGTTTAGTTCAATGATCTTGTTTTCAGTCAATCCAGCACGCATCGCCGGCGTCACGCCGTCGAGTGCGTCGTGAGTGCGATGGCGATTGTAGTAGTTCTTGAAATCGAGGAGCTTTCGCTCAAGATCGCGTTCATTCCAGAAAAACGTTCTGTCGAGACACTCGCGCCGAACCGTACCGATGAGCCGTTCGATAAAGAGATGTGATAGCGGGACATAAGGGATCGTTTTAATCTCCGTGACATCCAATATACGCAGATTAGCGAGCCAGCGATGGAATGTGTAAAGAGGATCGTTATCGGAGCTGAGATATTTCGGAGCGGTCTGGCCCCGTATGGCACGGTTAAACATTCGACATAGCGCGATACCATCGACCGGTCCCGCGTGGACTGCGCACCCTATAATCCGACGCGTGTACTGATCGATCACGAGAAGAACCCAGTGAGTTCGAAGCGTGGCGGACTCGCAGCGGAACATATCCACGGACCATAGACTGTCTTTCATATGACCAAGAAACGTGAGCCAGGACGGGCCATTACCGTCGGGCGTCGGTCGATAATGACGCGCCAGAACACGGCGAACAACGTCTTTGTCGATATCAATGCCGAATGCAAGTGTGATCTGCTGGGCGATTTTCGGACATCCCCAATTAGGATTGCGCTGCTTCATCGCGACGATTGTTTCAATCAGGTCGCGCATGGGGTCAGCATCGTACCGTATCGGCGGGCGATGACAAGGGTTTGAATTCTGTGTGATGTCAGCTATTAATTACGAATTCGCCAGGGACACGTCGCACATCGAGAATTAATCCCCGATTCGATACACGATAAATCTCAGTATGCCAATAATCGTGCCGAGCTATCGCACCAGCCGACCAGGGTTCGAGAGCGAGACATGCGTTAAATCTCTTTGCCGGCCTATCGAATCCCAAGGTTTTGCGATGACGTTTGTTTAGCTGGCGGTCGGCAGGAACGATACCACCCGCTCGATGGTCCAGAATGCGGCTACACTCCCAATGCTGTAAGGCAATAGCCGCCAGGCACCTTGTGGCGCGGTGATAGACAGTTTTTTCAACACGGCGACGAGACTCAAAACCACGGCAATGAATATCAGCTGCCCGGTTTCCACGCCGACATTGAACATGAACAGCGCCAGTGGCACTTCGTGTTGCGGCACGCCAATTTCGGACAGCGCGCCGGCAAAACCAAGACCGTGGAACAGGCCGAAGGCAAACGCAACCACCCAGGGATATTTTTCGGTGAGGCTGAATTGACCATTGTGCTTGTGCACGATTTCGGTCGCGAGAAACAGGATGCTCAACGCGATAATGGCTTCGGTCGGAGCTGCCGGTACATTGACAACTCCCAGCGTCGCCAGCACCAGCGTGATACTGTGCGCCACGGTAAACGCGGTGACGGCAGTCAGTAATTGCTTGAAACCGACCACGATGAGCAACAATGCCAATACAAATAACAGGTGATCGACCCCTTCCAGGATATGAATCGTGCCCATGCGCCAATAGTCACCGGCAACCTGCAGTTTTGAGGCCTCCAGCGGAATCGTGAACTGCGGTGCGCTCGGCCGCAGGATCGCCGAATGCTGCGTGCCGTCCTGCAACTGGATCAGCAGCAGCACATCTGTCTGCACGGCGGTCAGACCCTCGATCGTAATCATCTGGCCGGTTAAGGACTCGCCATTACTCTTGTAGGTGGCATGTTCGATCTGTGCCCCCGGCGCCTGCTGTAGCGTGGGTGTTCCCAGCAACTCCAGGCTGTCGGGAAGTTGGGGTGTAATGGCCAGCACCTTATCGCCACGCGTGGGCACTTTCCAGGTAACGGCAAACAGACCGGTGTTTTGCTGCTTGATATCCAGCAGAGCAGGGCGAATCTCATCGGCATAAGCCGGCGTTGCCGTATACAGGCTCACCAGCACAGCGACAATAAAGGTTTTGAGCAACGCCCGCATCACTCAGTCGGTTCCTGCGGGAAAACGACTTCCTCTTCAGGCTCCTCAATGACGATGCTGTATTGCTCGCGCAGGCTGGTATAAAACTGGTCGTTAAGCTCTTCACCCCGGGCGAACTTCCATTCCTCCATGACACGCTCACGCACCTCGGCAAACACCGGTGACGGTGGCTCGCTGATGCTGTTCAGATACACCAGGTGCACGCCAAAGCCGGACAGAATGGGCCCATGCCATTGCCCGGGTGAAAGTGTCATCAATGTTTCGGTAAAACCGCTACCCAGCAGTTTCTGAATTTCGGCGCGATCCTTTTGCGGGTAATAGTTTTGCAGCATCAAGCCATCGCCCAGCGCACCGGGATCATCGATGGTATCGCCTTGCGCGATCAGCGTCAGCCTGGCTTTTTCAGCGTCATCCAGGGTCGCGTCGCCGCGCTTGTCCGGATCGAAAAAAACCTGGGTAAAGGTATACAGTGTTGGCGCCTGGTAACTGGCCTGGTGCTCATCAAAGTACGCCAGCAGTTCTGCTTCGGTCGGTGGTGTCAATGCCACCAGATCCTTGGCGAGGAATTCCAGTTTCTGCGCCAGGCGGCGGCGGATGACCTGGTCGTGCTTGTTCAACCCCATGGTCAGGGCTTCACGATAGAGCACGGTTTCCTTGATGTACTGCTGAATCAGGCCGTCAAACTCCTGAGCCGTCGGAGGGCGATTCCAGCGCTTTTGCCAACTGGTTTGCATCCACTGGATTTCACCCGCGGTAACGACAATAGTCTTGTCGGTTTCTTCCACCACCGGTTCGGCGAACACACCGTACAACGAATAAATAACTGCGCCGATGAACATAAAGTGCAACAGCGGTTCACGTAATAACTTCACTATTAATAAATCCTCTTGCTACATCTAAAAGCGGCCTGCGGCCGCGAATGGCTTTATAGCGAAAACCATTCGCGGCCGCAAGCCGCTCCTAAAGTTGCTTCATGAAAAGATCGGGCCAGGCCATCAGGATCTGGCCCGGTCTCAAACGCGTTTTAAGGCAGGTATGGCTTCAGGCCGGGATAAAACCCCTGCCGCTTCACCAGTTTCGCTGCTGGCGTATACCAGATCGGCGAAGTCCAGGCACGTTCCTGAATAGTGGCAGGCACCTCGGCCGGTGGTTCGACGCCCAATGCCTTCGCATCGTAAGTGGTCCACCGTGGTGTTGGAATCTCGATTACGCGCGCGTAGTACACCGCATGCTGGGACCAGTCAAACTCCGGGTCCGTCCAGACAGCCGACAATTGTGTATCACCAACAGTATTGGTGTAGCTCGCGTTCTTGACATCGACCGTGTTACCCACCGGTGGCAGCTTGCCTGTTTTTTTATCCAACTTACGGTTATCGGACCATGCCACGTCATAGACCTTCTCCCACGGGTGGCCGTTTTTATACCAGCCCTTGACGATCTGAACCCGATCGAGGTTGCCGCTGTCTGGATCCTTGAGCGCCCAGACAGCAAACGTGGGCGCCTTGGCCTTGGCCGGCATTTTCGGCAAGTCGCCACCCATCGGTACACCCCCCTTATAGGCGCTCTTAATGAAATTCTTGTCCTTGGCGAGGCCCTGGGCATAATCCCAGCCACCGAAGAAACGCACCCGGATCAGGGGTCCTGAGGTGCCGAAGGTTTCCTTGTTGTTGATAGCGTCGAAGATTGCGGTACGTGTATTCTCAGGCGCCCAGACACCGGTGGCACCCGGTGTACCAAAATTGATGGGTGGCTCGCCAGCGACGGTGGTGCCCGAATCCAGGCGGATCTTCGGCGTCATGTCCGTGTTGCCATGCACACCTGTGTAGTTGTTCTCCTCGTTATCGGAAAATGCATTGTGTGAATCGGCACCGGAGACGATGCCGTATTTGAAGGGATTCGCGCCAATCATCTCCTGGAAACCCTGGCCATCGGTCAGCGCCCGGCGCACATAACCATTATTTATCCTGCTGACCACACCGCCTGATCCAAGCAAATGCTTGTAGCTGGTCTCGAAACCGGCGAACTCATCGTTTGGCGACAGCGCCGGATGGGTTTCCGATGAGCCCTTGGTCTGGATGATTTCGGTAGCTGGTGAATTACGGTTTGAACGTTCCGCCCATTGCTTGTTGATGTATTTACCATTAGACGTCGTCGGGGAGTACATCAGACCATTACTGACATTGGCATTATGCGGAATCGAGAAATTCTCGTGCCCTTCTTTGCGCTGAACTTCCTGGTAGGTCCACAGGTCTTCTCGATGAACGGAATCCAGGGAAGAATAAACGACGTCAGGGCCTTTATCATCGCGGAAAAATACATTGTGATGCATGTTTTCGTACATCGTCTGCGAGGTCCATTCGAAGGCGATCATCGTGGTGAATTTACCCGGGTCATTGTGCTTGTTGGCAACAGCCTTTTGTTTCTCCCAGACTGTAGATGCAGTCTTAGGGTCGGACATGTAGGGAATCGGGTCTAGATTGGCAACCGAGTTCATGATTTGCTGAAAGGCGTCCGCTCCCTTTTTCGGATCGCCCGATAGAATCTCCTTGCCGATCGGGGTTTTTGCCATCGCGTTACCCTTCTCGATGATCAACGGCATTATGCCGAGGTACTCGGCGTGATCGGTCACTGCACACCAGTCATAAGCGGTTTTTTTTTGCACTGTCGTTTTGCTGACAATCTTCTTGATGGCCTCACCCTTGCAGAAGCGGTAAGCATCGTCCGGGGTATTGCGAGTGCCCATAGCAAAAGCATCCGGCGAATTTGCCGTGTGTAGGTGCTGCTCACCGAAGTAGACATTGTTGAGCGGGTTCTTGCCGCCAGCGCTGCGGCCCGGTTCGCCAGCAGAATCGGCCGCGATTGCATTAGCACCAAGCAGCGCCGAACATAGTACTGAAAGCGTTAATACGCCTACCTTGTTTCTCATAGTCTTGTTCCTCATGGTCTTGTCTCTCGTGGTCACCCATGAGAGAAAGAGCCTGTCCTGTTATTTTTTAGCCACCTTTGGCGTGTACCAGATCGGTGACGAGTAAGCACGCTCCTGAATGCTTGCCGGTACATCTTTCGGCAATGGCAGATTGTTGCGCGCCGAGTCGTAGGTGCTCCAGCGCGGGGTCGGGATTTCGAGCACACGCACGTAGTAAACAGCCTTCAATTTTGGATCGAAATCCGGGTCGGCCCAGACCACACTCAACTGCGTATCACCGATGGTGTTTTTCCAGGTGGCGGTCTTGGTATCTACCGTGTTGCCCACGGGCGGCAACTTGCCGGTTTTGGCGTCAAGCGTGCGATTGTCCGACCAGACGACATTGTAGATTTTCTCCGCCGGGAAACCGGTCCGCGGGTTGGTCCAGCCCTTGACGATCTGGATACGATCGAGATTACCGCTTTCCGGATCCTTTTGTGCCCAGACCGCGAAGGTCGGACCTTTAACGCCACCGGGTTTGGGCTGTAAATCCTGGCCCATCGGGACACCGTTTGCGTAGGCTTTGTTGACGAATTCCTTGTCTTTAACCAGATTCTGCGGATATTTCCAGCCACCGAAGAAACGCAGGCGAATCAGGGTACCCGTGGTGCCGTAGGTCTCCTTGCTTTGCATGCCATTCCAGATACCATCGCGGGTATTCTCCGTGGCCCACACGGCGGTGGTACCGGCACTGGAGACGGCGTAGCCAGTCTCGCCGGTCGCACTTTTTTTCGGGTTGAGGCGTTTCTGCGGGGTATCGTCCAGGGTGCCATGAGCACCGTTCCAGTCCCACTCTTCGTTGCCCTGGTAACCAGAGTGCACGTCCGCGCCCGCAACGATACCCATCTTGTAGGGGTTGAAGCCAACCTCGCTCTCTATCTTCATGCCTTCGACCAGGCCCTGGCGGTAGAAGCCGCCCTTGATCGCGGAGGGCGTGCCGAGGCTGATCAGGCTTGGAAACGGCTCGAAATTTGCGAACTCGTCGTTGGGCGACAACCACGGATGCGCCTCGGAATTACCCTTGGTCTGGTGAATCTCGAACAGCGGTTCATTGGCCTGTTGGCGCCTGGCGTATTTCGTATCGATGGGCCCACCGCTGAAGGCCGGCTGGCCTTGAAAGCCTTGAAACTTGTTACGCGAAAACATCCAGCCATCGGAGACGTTGGAATTGTGCGGGATGGCGAATACGTCGATGCCCTGCGCCCGCTGGATCTCAAGATAAGTCCATAGATCTTCAGGTTGCACCGAGTCGAAGGATGAGAACGGCACCGCCGCCGCCTTGTCCTTGAAGAACACGTTGCGATGCATGTTCGCGCCGTTCGGGATCGAGGTCCACTCATAGGCATAAAGCGCGGTAAACTTGCCCGGTTCATTATGCGCATCTGCGGTCTTGATGAACTTCCCCCAC
>Ga0255039_10000216_pt1 | contig 18995 bp, 10 predicted proteins | sample BC1_12_1_MG_FD_181713 | JGI IMG/M metagenome (GOLD analysis project Ga0255039, IMG submission 181713) | Seawater microbial communities from Strait of Georgia, British Columbia, Canada - BC1_12_1 | ecosystem: Environmental > Aquatic > Marine > Strait | place: Canada: British Columbia | collected... | reverse complement strand
CTTCAGACCGATTGTTGCCCCGGTTTATCACATGATAACACATCCCTCCGACGCTATCTCGTGCTTTCCTAGGCATAATGAGAGACTATACCCGAAAGATTTCTCCACGCAACCCTAAAAGCACCCTGCCCCCTTATCTTCACCCGTTGCTGTCTTTAACTGCACGGTGCTTCCAAGTTTCGGTTTCCCTGTTGACGTAGAGGTCACCACGACCTGCAATTTGTTATCGCCTGGTTTGACGGCATCTGTAACATCCAGCGTAAACGGAGGCATCCAGAGAGTGTCGTAGGTTTTACCGTTGAGCGTGACCTTGACCATAACCTCGACCTTGCCAAGGTCAAGATACACACGCTGGTCTTTACCGAATCCTGCCGGGACTTTAAACGTAGTCTCCTGCTGAACCGAAAAGCCCTGCTGGAATGTCTTTGTTGTTTGCCATGGGCCGCTGATTGCAAGGTTATCAGAAGATTTCTTTACCGTCAGGCTGCGTTTTGTGCCATCGCTCATTGCTAGATCATAAGTTCCGGCATTTGCGGTTTCGGCGGTCAATTTGCCATTGGCATCATAGAAGAGTTTAAGGTCAGTTGGTGCGATGTCTTTGCCGGTCTGTTGAGCTTTTACTACAGAAGGTTGAGATTGCTTATCGCGGAACAGGATAAAGCAGGAGTCTGACTTGTCTTTGACGTCGATAGTGATCCTTGTACCGTTTTTGACCGACTTGTAACGGGCAAGCTTTGTGATCTGGCCGCTTACCGGGTTAAATAACTCAGGGGCCTTGCCGGTAACTCGCAGGGTTGCCTCAAACGTACCGGCCTTTGCAAAGTTTGACAGGAAGAACATCTTGCCGTCATTCAACTGACGCGCTTTCCAGCGGATATCACAAGTTGTGTCCGATACTACAGGGGCAATGCCTGCGTTCTGCAAATCTTTGGCAGTTACAGGGACGGAGTTTATTACTTTGCCACCTTTGGCTTTGAGTTCGTCGAGTCGTTTTAGCACTTTGGGTCGGATGTACTTGACCTTTGGCATGGCGAGGAGTTTGTAGCTTGCAGCGATGCGATTGGAATCGTGTTCATCGAAGACGACCCACTGGCCGTCCACAACGTCGAGGTTTCTGAGGATCGCATCGGAACCCATATAATCATAGTCATAACCTTCGGGGACGGGGTTTGCAGGGCCGGTCATCTGCGGTGCGAAGTCGCCGATATAAACGGCAACGTCGGCAGAAGGATTGCCCTGCTGGAGCATGTAATGACAACGCTGGAGGTATTTAACCCAGTCCTGAGACTGGTTGAACCATGGTGTGTTGCGATGGAAAGCCGTGCCAAACGGCGGGTTCTTGCCCGGCATGGAGTCTTTAGGCTGATGGGCATAAACATGAAGCACAAAATGGTTGATCCCCTCACAGAACAGTTCTTCACCGCGTGCCTTGAAGGCATAAGGGTGATGTTTAAGCTTGAGACTGCTGGTAAAGGCCTCGGCGTAGACTCTGCGTTTCCCATAGATATGTCCCGCCGAACTCGCTGCACGACACTCAATGGTACCCAGTTTGCGGTTCCTTGTCCAGAACTCGCCGCCAATCATATCTGTATAAGCGCCGTAAACCAGGAACTCGCCGGGGAATCCCCAGTGGCCATAATTTTCGGACCAAAGAGTCAGTCCATGTTCGTGAGCAATATCCCTCATTCCGCCAACATAATACTCAGCGATCATGTCAGCTACGCTGCGGCGCAGATCCCAGAGGAACTGGTCGGAAGTTTTTGCGCTATCGATAACACGGCCGGTCATTACGGGCAAAAGCGTGATCGGATTATAACCGTTGCGTTTGGCAAACTCTTTAGCAAATCCGTCCGTCCAGTTCTGAGCGCCTACCTCATAGCTATCGATCGTAATACCCTTGAACGCAGCTTTCTCGGCCGGGGTCATTTTCTTCATCAATCTGCCGATCGACCAATCGAAATGGTGGCGAACATGCTGTTTGCTCATCTTATCGCATTCCAGACCGGTCGCTTCGGGAGGAGCTGGAGCATTCATTTTGCCAGTGGTTACCATACCGAAGTAAATGATATCCCAATTGCCTTTCGGAAGATTGCAGGTAAGCACGCCATTGGCATTGAGCTTGCCGGTCAGATCGATGATGTCCTTTTGCTTAATAACAGTTGACATATCTTTCGGTTCAACGGTATCCGGGAAAATATAAGATTCCCAGGTCGGTGATGGTGTCGGATGCATCCGGCCCATCTGCTTTTCAATGACTTGGGCAACCTTGGGGGCAGAGGTCAAAACAACTTTGCAGCTGGCATTTGTCTCCAGTTCAAATTCGTCAGAAGTAACCTCGTCAAAGCTAAAAGTTTCGATCCCATCTGGCAAAAAATCCGTCTTACCACTGCCGCCATTAGCGTTGATCTCAGCGATCAACTCTCGTTGGCCATTTTGCAAAGCATAGAGTTTACCTTTGGCCTTGCCATGGACAATAAGTGCGCGTGCTGTAAAAGGTTGAGTATGGGTAAATCGCAGTGCATTGCCTTGTTTGACACCCACAACAGATATCGCGTCAATTCTGGAGACTGCAAGAACAGCAATATCCTGAGTCTTGTCGATGTTGTCGGGACGGACCTTCTGTGAAAACGGCCCACCATTTGAAGAAAACTCGTTCCAAGTGACGCGGCGCATTGATTGCTCAGGTTTGATCCACGGCCCGCCCGACTGACTCCAGCCGGGACCATTAAACAGCATCAAGTCAACCGAAAGACGATTGGCCTCCTTAAATGCGTGGTGCGTCATTTCATACCACTTAGGCGAGAACATCTTAACAGGTCCGCCGCCTTTCAAAGAAACATTGCCGATCATAGCACGTTTGATACCCACCTTTGCCATAGATTCAAGGTCTTTAGTGATCCCCTCTTTGGTAATATCACCATCAAGCCAGTACCAGTAGCACCAGGGTTTGGTATTCTCGGCCGGATTTGTGAATCCCTCTTCCAGCGTATTGGCATTGGCTATTCCAAACAGGGCGACGATAATCATCATAGCCAAAAATCCTGTTGCGATTGATCTTTTGTACATTTTTACACCTTTCTTTTTAACGACGCTTTTTAATACTATTCCTATTTTTCCGTCCATACCAATCCAATCAACACGGCCGCCATAAGTCCAAACTCCATCAAGGCAAATCTTGCCATCAGCATCATTTCCAAATCTCCGCCCATCCTACCAAACCCCAACCCCGAAAACCGCTTTAATATCAACCATAATTAACCGATGTAAATCACAAAGGCAGCCCAACTCTTGACCGAACCGCCGACTGCCAAGTCACCGCCCACACAATTCAACCGCTACCTCATCCGCATGGACACCCCAAAGGATTATTAGTTAGGATGTTGCTAAGAATATTAGACCACGATGATGCAGGTCGAATCAAATACCGACAGCTCTTTTTTGATGACTTCATTCATTCAGAACGTCTTATTCATATTCCCATTTCAGGATCTATGGGTCATTTGTCTGCTTCTGAAAAGTCCGCAGTATGTCTTTCATTTCCTGCAATTGTTCGGTGCCTTTGGGATTCTCTGCCGGGTACTGCTTTCCTGCAGGTCCGATGCAAATGGATACCGGAATTATTCTGTAATCAGGTCTATTTCTGCGATCGAGGTAAACGGATCCTGTCGAAATCCTTTGACTGCCACAAGTCGAATATAACGCCCGGTTATTGGTGATTCAAACCGAATTTCTTTTTTCTCCATCGTATCGGAAAAACGGCCCTTTGCAGTTGGTGTGCCCCAATTCAATTTGTCATTACTGACGTAAAATTCATACTCGGCAATCCAGCCGTTTTGTTTCCCATCCTGCCGCGGCAGAACGGTAAATCCCGCGATGGATATTTCTTTTTTCAAATCAATCTGAATTTCATGAGGATGCCCCGGTTTTTTTGGGTCCCATTGGGTGTGCCACATCGAGGCAGGATTGTTGTCGATGACATTGCTGCCTTCATAGCCCGCCTGATGGCTGTGATGGCTGTCGGTGAAAAGAACGTCGGCTTCCAGTGACTCAAACAGGGTTGGCTTCCGAAACAGGGATTGGAACTGCTCTTTCGTAAGCCGGACCTTGGGATCAAAAGATTTCGATTGCATATACTCCAGCAGACTATGTCGAAATTGCCGTGAAGCGGGCCGATCTTCCAGGTCTCCGAAAAGGTCAACGCTGCATAGGATCAACTTTCCTTTTCCAATGGAAGCTTCAAAAACGAGCCCCAGTTTTCGGCATACAAACCAGTCATCGATCATCCGGACAATCGGCTCGATTGATTCGGGCAGATCATCCAGCACGACTGGCTTGCAATGCATCAATAGGTCATGCCATTGCCAGTTCGTATGAGATTCCGTCGGAAAACGTTTCAATGCCGGGTGCGAGGGATCACAGTAAATCCCCAGCGTGTGTTCCTGTTGCAAAGGAAACGTGACCCGGTTCCAGTAAATCGGCTTAAAAGTCCCAAGTGTTTCAGATTTCAACATGGACGGCATCAACAAAACTTTTTTACCTGCATTCAGCATGGCCAATGCTTCTTCCTGTGAATCGGTTAATATGATTTTTTTTAAATTCATCTTCTCGATTACAGTCGGATATACCCAGAAATCCCAATCATTTGCAATGGTTGAATCTTCAAAAGCAATCTCCAGATTCAGTTGTTCAGCTGAGTCGATTTGTCCAAGATCAAATTCCACGGTACCAAGAGTTGAAAGGGATCCTGCTGGGGCCTTTAAAGCCGGCAGGTTACCCGAAGCCTGCACGTTGCCGTCAAAATTTCGGATGGTCCACTTGGCGTCAATGGTTTCTTCTCCGGGGCCGTAATTGGAGATGTCGATGTCCGCTGTGAATGTTTCGTCGTTTGTAAAGACCAGCTTTTCCATCCGTGCAAGCGGCACAATGGGCCCGCAAAACCGGCTGTATTCCTCGCTGGTGATATACCCTTTCGATTCCCAGAAAGGATCCAACACACCAACAGGAGCATATCCCTGACCAGGGAAATCGTGCAGGTCCAGCAGTTGAAATCCCGACATACCCGGCGTGCGCAGGGCCGATTCAATCTCCTGCTTATACAAAATCGCCTGGAATTTTCCCGAAGTGATGTGAAATGCTTCTCCCAGGTTTGCCATACCTGCTTTTTGCAGCATATCCTGTGCAATTTCCAGGTATCGGGCCTTCAAACTGCCTGTATATTTTGGTATCTCTTCAAAATCCGGATACGCACACCACGCTCCGATTTCATGACTGACTACGGGAATTCCCATTTTTGTAATAAAGTCACGATAGTCAGTCGCCGTTTGCGGCCGATCGGTTAATCGCAATCCGGGATAATGCGACAGCCGAGGCTGGTAAAGCACGTGGTATTGGTTTTCAGGTATTGCAGGCCACCCCGAACCTGCTGCAAAACGTCTGCGGGGATCTTTGCTGGCCCAGTATTTTACTAAATTTCCTAAAAAAACATTCCGATTTTTACCTGCCGGCTCATTGGCTGCTACCATAAGGATAAAGGAAGGATGGTTGCCGTATTCGGCCAGCATCCGGTCGCCTTCTTCATAAATCCATGTATCCACAGGCGACTTATTTCCAAATTCCGTCCAGCAGGAAACCTCGACCTGGAAATAAAATCCCATCTGGTCGGCCGCCTCAAAAGCGGATTTTGGCGGACACCATGAATGAAATCGCAAGTGATTGAGTCCGTGCGACCGAGCGACCGTCAAAATTTCTTTCCAGGAATCGATATCCATAGGGGGGTATCCGGTCTTTGGAAAGATTGCGCATTCCAGCGTGCCCCGCAAAAAAATAGGTTTTCCGTTGATCGTAAACTGGGTACCTTCAATATCTAGCTGGCGCATCCCGAAAGAGACTTGTTTTTCAACGATTTGGTTTTTTATTTGCAGACGGAGTGTGAGGTCATACAGGGCCGGATGAAATTCATCCCACAATAAACAGTCCTCCCCCATGTCATATACAAATTCAATAAAACCCTGCTCAGGTCCCCAGCTAACCTGCATGTCTGCGGATTTGGGTGAAAGGGTCTTATCTGAGTTTCGGCTATGCGCAGAAACTGTCAGTGTCCCTTTTCCGCCTTTGGTTGTTCGGCTGCCAAGATATGCCTTTACACGAATCTGTTTTTTAGAAACATTTGGATAGACCTGCACATCATCGAACCAGATCGGATTAGTCGTCCTCAGTTCAATATCACCGATAATCCCATTCCAGTTGCTTTGTGTCTGATCGGAGACACTGTGCGCGAGGACGCCCACGGGGATGATCATGGAATTGTCCACGCGTATCGTTAGAGTATGCTTGCCGACCGTCAATAAATCCGTCAGATCATATTCATGCGGGGTTCCCAGTGCATCTTGGGTGCCTGCTTGCTGTCCATCTACCCAGACCGTTGTCTGCCAGTGGGGTCGTTCGAGATACAAAGTGATACGTTTCCCACTCAAGGCAGGTTGGATCGATACGGTTTTTTGATACCACGCCGGGCCGACATAATGCCGATCCGGGGTCAGCCAGAAGGGAGACTTATAATCCTCGACCTGTACATATGGTTCAAACCGTTTCTGTTTGAGTAATTCGGGTCCGATCCCAGCTGTCCAGACTGTCTGGGCCGATGGCTTGCTGCCGTATCCCTGTTCCTGCAGAGAACCCGGCAATCGAACCTTGTCATCTCCCGGCAAAGAAGTCGCAAACCATTGCTGCTTCATTCCCACATCCTCACGATCCAGCGCAATTTGCCACTGTCCGGAAAGATCAATCGTATTTCCGGCAAATGAATATGAAACCGGTATAGTAAGAAAAACAACCAAAAACGTTACAAAACGCTTCATAATAAAGATCCTTTTATCTGGGATTTCCCATATAACATTGTATATCTTAGCTCAGCTATCCCGATACAATCGGGACTGAGCTTCTTTTCTGATAGAATATCACATTACTCTCAACAATTTAACCTATCAGTTCACGTTCAATTTCTTCGAGCGATTTGTTCTTGGTTTCTGGTAGTGCAATAAGTAATACGACAAACCCAATCACACATATGCCGCCAAACACCCAAAACGCACCATGGGCGCCTAACGCTTTATTCATTTTAGGAAAATAGTTTGTTAATAACCAACACCCCACCCATAAGGTAAATACCGATATCGAAACCGCTGCGCCACGAATTCGGTTAGGAAAAATCTCTGAGATCAACACCCATGTCACAGGCGCTAAGCTCATTGAATAAAACGCAATGGCCACCAATACCAAGACCAACATCACCCACCCTTGAATATCGCCGCCCATTACGTTTTTATAATAGTAACAGCTGCCTAAGAGTGCATAAATCACAGCTAACCCGCCAAAACCATACACCATCAAAAAGCGCCTACCTAATTTATCTACCGTAAAAATACCCACAAACGTAAACACCAAATTCACAATACCAGTAGCAACAATATTATCCATGGTACCATTTAGTTCATAACCGGCTGCAGCAAAGATTTCTTGTGCATAATTAAAGATTACATTAATGCCGCACCACTGCTGGAAAAAAGCAAGGAACATACCCAAACATAGTATTTTAAAGAGTTTACCTGAAAATAGTTCTCCATAATTTACCCCTTGCCCAGCTTCAGCATTAATGGTACTTCCAATATCATTTACTTCAAACTCTGCAAACGCTTGGCCACCGACTCGCGTTAAAATCTTATTTGCTTGATCAAGTCTTCCCTTAGTAATTAACCACCTTGGGCTCTCTGGTAAAAAACACATCAACAAAAAGAATAAAAGTGCCGGCACGGTTTCTGCGCCAAACATCCAGCGCCATCCTTTTTGCCCATTCCACGTTTCATTAATATAGCTACTGGATATCGCATTATTTTCTTTCTCGTAAGCAGCCACAGCATCTTTATTTTCTTTGTCAATCACATCTGCTGTTAAATCAGGATATGCTTCTAATACCGCTGCATATGCTTGTTTATCTAACATCGCCTCAATGGAATGACGTTTTTCTTTGAGATCAAAACCTTCTTCGTTGGCATACAACTGCATGATAATATCAGAGTCACTATTAAGTAATCGTAAATCATCACCAGAAGGAACAGGTTGAGCAATTTGCAAATTAACTAATTGTGCAGCGAGTACCCCAATAACAATTGTTAATTGATTAATTGAAACAAAACGACCACGTAAGTGGGCCGGTGCAACTTCTGCGATATACATTGGTGATAAGTTTGACGCTAACCCGATACCAATTCCACCAATAATACGATACACATTAAACATCATAAAGTTTTCGGCTAAACCGGTACCAATAGCAGAAATCGTAAATAACGCTGCTGCCAAAATAAGAAGCGGTTTACGCCCAAAGCGATCAGCAAGCGCTCCAGATACAACCGCACCTGCTAAGCAACCAAGAAGGGCACTACTCATCGCCCACCCTTGTAATTTCACATTACCGCCAATATCAAAAAACGGTTCATAAAACATCTTAGCGCCGCCGATGACGACCCAATCGTAGCCAAATAAAAGCCCCCCCATCGCTGCTACAAAGCAGATCAGCCAGAGAAAACTCATATTAAATTGTGTTTGCACGCTTTCTTTAACCATTGACTAACCTTTATTAATTATACAAGATCCGTTAACTCATATTTTATACTACTAGCCTCATAACTAGTACGCCAGAGAAATTATACAAAAAAGCTGATACTATTTTGTGAATTCTTTATGTCTTTAGTTACTTACCTTTAAATTCATTTAATGCATCAAACATCGCTACAATATTTTCAATAGGAGTTTTAGCTTGTAAATTATGAATTGCATCAAAAACAAAGCCGCCATTTTGAGAAAAAATTTCACACCGCTTCAGTACTTCTACTCGCACATCTTCAGGGCCTTCAAATGGCATGGTTCTTTGCGTATCTACGCCACCGCCCCAAAAGACGAGTCTGTCGCCATAGCGGTCTTTTAAGGTTTGCGGATCCATTCCTGTTGCAGAACATTGAACAGGGTTAATAATGTCAAAGCCACAATCTATAAAATGATCCATAAAATTTTCAACAGCACCGCATGAATGTTTCATTACTTTCCATGACGTATTATCACGAATCCATTTGGTTAACATTTTATAATAGGGTGCATATAGTTCATCAAATGTGTCAGTAGAACAAAAGGATGAGTTTTGGGTGCCAAAATCATTACCGCACAAAAATAGTATATCAAATACATCACCAACAACGTTATGTACTTTTGCAAGATTTTTGATCGCAATTTCACATTGTTTGGTAAACAGTTCATGAAGAAAGTCCGTACGAATCGCCGTAGAAATGTACCATTCTTCGATATCACGAATGCCCTTAGGATTTTTTAAAAAAGGCGCAGGTACCAATCCTATATCACCTATTTGAGTACCTGAAATTCCGCCAACAACTGCTTTATCTGAATTCGCAAGCGCCTTTGCTTGTGTTTCATAATATTTCAGATCTTCATCGGAAATTAAGGAAAATTCTTCAAGATTATCTTCAATGTTTAAATTATCATAATCGACATCTGTTGGTCGTATGGTTGAATCAAAGAAAAAACCCTCATCTGGCATTTTGCCACTAGCCCTAACCGACATATCTCCTTCGGGGTAAATCCATAGATCACCTTTTTTATCCATCGTGGTATTAAATTGTTCAGGAACAAGTACCTCTTGCCCCCATGGGGTTGTAAACTCTTTATGGTTTTCATTTTTAAAACCAAATATTGTACTAGGCGGGATGATCGAAGTTGTGTCAATACCAAGAGCATCTTTTAAATCATCATCAATTTCACCAAGCATCTGCAAAGGCTCGCTTACTTTTACAAGACGCTTTTCTAGACCATAATGGTTACGTAGCTGTTCAATACACGTTACATGCATACCAGAAACCGGTGTTGCACCAAAATCAACTGCAAGGTGATCTGGCGTTTTGTGATCTATCGTTGTCATTATTCGTTGCTTTGAATTCATAATATGCCTTCCTAATATCATATCGTGTTTAAAACTAAACAATTATTATTTTTGTACGTTAGCGCGTGTTGGCTAAAGCTTTTATCAATGTTTCTGTTCTATGACCAAATATCGATTAAAAAACATCATTCGAGATCTGGCTTGGTGCTACATTTAAGTCGCCCAACATATTTTTAGCCGCCTTTATTAATGGCGGAGGTCCGCAAAAGTAATATTCAATTTGGGTGGGGTCTTGGTGGCAGCTAAGATATTTATTGTTTAATATCTCATGAATATATCCAGTATGACCCGACCACTGATCGCAATCGATTGGTTCTGAAAGTGAAACATGATACGTAAAGTTTTCATATTTATCTGCAAGCTCATTAAAATAATCTTGATAAAACAATTCTTGCACCGAACGGGCACCATACCAAAAGCTGACACGACGCGTTGTTTTTAAAGTATCAAACAAATACGATATATGTGCTTTAAGGGGTGCCATACCTGACCCGCCTCCTAAATAAACCATCTCCTTATCACTTTCTTTTGGGTGGAACGTGCCCATTGGCCCGCTGGCAGAAACTACATCACCAGGCTTTAAACTAAATATATATGATGAACCTATACCTGCACTGCACGCCAAACCAAGCGGCGCAGGGTTAATTCGAATATTAAAATGAAAGTTTCTATCAATATCGCTATTTGACGCCAGTGAGTAGTTCCGATGCGTTATTTTATGATTAACTGCACGGCCCTTAAATAAGTTTTCATTCTTCCATGTGGTTTCATAAGGCGAATCAATATTTAGATTATCAAAACTTAATTCATATGGTGGAATTTCAACTTGTAAATAGTCGCCCGGCGTATACGTTAAATCACCTGCGCCATTGATCGGTTCTAATACCAATTCTTTGATATATGTTGCTATATTTTTATTACTTGCTACCTTAAATTGATACGATGTTCCATTCGTTTGCCTAGCACCATTAGCTTGCTGAGATAAATCAATCCAAAGCATGTTATTTACCGCACGTATTGGATAGGTTACTAAATTAATACAAACAGGATCTCTTTTTGTAGCGCCATCTGTGACATCAAAGCGGCCATTATGTTTTGGACATTCAATTAAATCACCAGAGACAAACCCGGAAGCTAAATGGGTATCTCCATGTGTGCACATACCATCTGTGGCATAATATTTACCCGCTTGCGTTTGATAGATCGCATATGTTTTTCCACAATGATCAAAACGAAGTACATCTTCTGTTTCTAATTGTTTTACATTGCATATCTCAATCCAACCATCGCTATCGATGCGCCCATTGCCCATAATGGTTTTTGAACCTGTATGGTCAGCTGCATCTTTTGCGGGATTTGGGATTTGTAGTTCTACACAATAGTATGGATCTTTTACCTGACGCAATACTGCCGGTACGAGTTCTTTAAACGCAGCGTAGATACTAGGGTATACCGGTGGGGTATCGTGTTTAATGAGTTCATGTAACTTAGCCAAATTATGATACGGCACCAATGGAAACATATGATGTTCTAAATGATAATTCATGTTCCAATAGAAATACCGATTAAACCAATTCATGTAAATAGTGCGACAATTTAAACGATGATCAAGCACGTTTTCTGCCAAGCCTGCATGTTGTGTTGCCGTGTATATCGGTAACATCCATGCGCCGTAAAAAGATGGTAAACCTATGTACATCAAGGGCAATATTGACCCTAAATAAATTGATAAGCCAACGGTACACCCTAATATCAGTAAATAAATCCGCGCTGTAAAATAAACTTTATGCTGTTCACTTTCAGGTATAAACGTTGCTTCATCTGCGGTAAGTTTACCAAAAGCATGGATAAACATTTTACCAATTTGACGCGGACCATTAAGCAACATAAAAAAGTTCAATGCAATATGAAATAAATTGGGAGGACGCATCACGCCGATTTCAGGATCACGGCCAACAATCACAGTATCACTATGATGACGAGTATGACTCCACCGCCAAACAGTTGATTCGCGCAATACCATAAATGATGCAATTTGATACAATACATTATTCATCCAATCGGTTTTAAATGCCGTACCATGTTCTGTTTCGTGCCAACGCGAATCAGCAGTAGTGCCATAAACAAAACCATAAGCCATAAACGGTAAAATTGCCCACCACGTGCCCCACAAGTAAAAACCTGCGATACCAGCTACAGCCATAATTGTAAACCAAATAATGGTATCACGTATCGCTGGCCCGTCCCGGCGGGTAAGCAACGCTTTCATCTTTTCGCGCGGCACAGGTGTGGTGTACCACATAGCATCTGCAAGCCCTTTTTCGATAGCCTGTTTGCTGCTTAAGCCTGTTAAACTATAATCATTTTGAATTTTTGTCATTGTATATACTTTTTCGATCTGTGATTCAATTTTCATCTAACCTATTTTAACTGTTAGAGCCCTTTTTTATCTAAAGCTTCCATAAACAAATCAAATTGCTTGGGATTCGTCTTTATCGTATGCCTTGGTGTTTCAGGATAAGCGCCTGTAATAATATCGTTTTTATATTGCGTTAACGCATCAATGGCACTTTCTCTTAAATTAACATATGTTTTGCAATGCCTTGGGTAATGTTCATTGTGGGTACCTAGAATATCACACGAGAATAAAAATTGGCCGTCACACTTAGGGCCACTTCCCATCGATATGGTTAAGATATCCACGCGCTTGGTAATTTCCGCTGCGATATCTGCTGGCACACATTCCATCTCTACGCCAATCACACCGGCTTCCTGAAGCGCTAATGTATTTTCAAACACATGCAATGCTTCGTCAAATGTTTTACCGACTGCACGCGGGCCACCAAACCAAGTATCTTGAACGGGTAAATATCCAACATGGCCCACGCATGGATAATGTTGCCGACTTAGAGCAGCAAATTTTTCCGGTACCAGCCCTGAGCAATAAATAATATCAACACCCATATCAATGAGTTCACCCGCTAAGCGAAGCGCTTCTTCTTCGCTCGAATAGGCGCCAATCGATGGCAGACCAGTACCAATTAAGGTATTGGGGGCACCTCTACGGACGTTGCGAATTACGCCACGTATCTCTTCTAAGTTGTCTGCCCATGCCAAAATCATATCAATGCCTGCAGCTTCACACGCATTAGCGGTCCACTCGTCAAACGCTGTAGTCATCACGATTTGGCGTTTACCTTTGGCTTCAATAAACTCTTTTACTGTTAATTTACTCATATATAAAACCTTTATTGCGATCTAACGTTTAAATGAACTAGATCTCAACATCTTTCATAACAACCCTTGAACACTTTTAATATTATATAATACATAGTAGAAGCGCCATGGATTATAAAATCAACTACTGGATTATATGATCAATCTAAATATAACTTTAACTTGACTTTATGCCCTCTACTTGCTAGTTTGACTATATATGAAGACTCTTAACAAACAATTTGATTATTTTCCTGACGGAAGTCTCCTGCAATTTCCCCCGACATTACAAGATAAACTGGCTCAACAAACCATTAGTTGCAACCTCTATGTGACCCATATGGGTTATTTCCCAAAAGCAAAGAAGCATTTCAATAAACGACCTCAAGGATGCAATGAATACATTTTGATCTTTTGCGCAGATGGCAAAGGAACAGTGACTGTTAATAAAATACATACCTATACCATTTGTGCCAATCAAATTATTATTATTCCTGCTAATACCCCACATAGTTATTATTCAGATGAATTATATCCTTGGAGTATCTACTGGGCGCACTTTACGGGCCCCATGGCTTCTGCCTATATGCATTATTTTAATGCCAACAAACCCATCGCAGATATCAACAGTGATACCAGTTGTGATATTATTGATTTGTTTAGAAAAGTTTTATTCACGCTTAAAAATGGATTCACCATCGACAACCTCACTTATACCGCCACAGCCTTTAATCATATTATGGCCAATATTTTCTTTCACAATCAGGCATTCTTAAAAGGAACCACCGACGCTCGTTTTAGAATGATCGATAAAACCATTGCATACATGCAAGAACACTTAGGCGCCCAATTAAATCTTAAACAATTATCACAAGTTGCGTCTCTGTCGACACCTCATTTTTCTAGATTATTTCGATTGAAAACAAATTGTTCACCCATTGATTATTTTAATCGCTTAAAGATTCAACATGCATGCCAGTTGCTGGCTACCACCAGCTTGAGCATAAAAGAAATAGGCTTATCACTTGGCTTTAATGATCCCTATTATTTCTCCAGATGCTTTAGCAAAATCATGCATAAATCGCCCTCAGAATACCGCCCATCTGGCTAAATATTAAAATCTTATTCTGAGGTAGTAAGCCCTAATGGCTTAATATGAACAATCTTTAGAAAGAATTTAAGGGGTCATTGGTCGTTTAGGGGCTATTATTTACGGCACTGGCGGGATACAAAATTGCTTTGTAATCTCAAGGGGCCAAGCGCCCTTAATTCCTTTGGTGATTTTGGTTTTGTTACTGGTGGGTACTTTTGTAATTAATATTACTTTGCAAATAACTTTACGCACACCAGAGCGAGACGCACTGGTTACATCGCGTTACTTATCTTTTTCTTGGGAATAAATTTAAGGGGAGATTAAAAGGGTCAAATGTCGTTTACGATCTAACACTAATGTCTCTATACGACCCATATCCCCGCTATATTTCCCTTCAGTCTAAAGCACCGCCTTGTTATCACTGATGTGTAGGCGATGTGTCGGTGATGTGCTGCATTGGTCATGACGATGTATCGCCTTGGTATTGACGTGATCCGCCCGATACATCGTCGATAGAAACGCTTAAAACCAGTCGATACAAAGGCTGATCCTAGTCGATGGTCAGCCTGATCCCAGTTGATAGTGACGATTTTCTCAGTCGATGGTTTGGACGATTCTCAGTATGGGAAATTTTAATGATTGCCCAGTATGGACGCATGTAAATATTTGCTCATACTGCGTTTTCAATGAGTGATAAACAATGGGGTTATTGGTTGTTAAGAGGCTATATTCGTTTAATATAATAGATTAGTATATTTTAAGAGGCTAATCCGGAGGTAAAGTGGGAGCGTTTTATTTGGGTATTTTAGGATATAAAGTGCCATTATGAGGTGCTAAAACAGTTATATTCTCATCTTTTTATGTATTGACCCTTTGATTAACGATAGCTATAGTTACTTTTAATTAAATCACCATGGTTTTATATGGATAATAAGGTGTATTTAATCTGAATGATGACACTAAGCAGGCGCTTTTTGGCCCTGCACAACAAGATTGCCGTTATTTACGGATGAATAAGGAAAACTTACACATGTCTAATGCTGTAGAAACACAAGATTACAAAGTTAAAGATCTCTCTCTGGCCGATTACGGTCGTAAAGAAATTATCATTGCAGAAAACGGGCAAAGATAAGGGGACAGGGTACTTTATTCCTTTTTAAGAGCCAAACCAAAGGTTACCCTTGTTTTTTTATTAGTGGTGGTCGACCTCTTGGTTTAATTGTCGATTCCAATCCCACCGACGCTATCTCGTGCTTTCCTAGGCATAACGAGAGATTATACACGAAAGATTTCTCCACGCAACCCTAAAAGCACCCTGTCCCCTTATCTTCACCCAGAATGCAGATAACAGTCAGCAATTTGATAACTTCCGAAGCGGTGCTAAATATTGTTCTTTTCACTATGGGCAATCCCTTCGTAACTTCTGCGTTTACTATTAATATTTACGGTGAACATAAATCCCATCAAAGGCCCTTGACGTCGGGCCATGTTATAACAGGATCGCCATCGGTTACAAGGTAAGCGTCTGCCCAGTTGACATGATCCGAGCCGTTACCGTCGCCGGTGTCACTTGCGTACAGCAATAGCAACTTTACGCCTGTTGTATCGATGTCGATCTTTTTGGCATCGTCGTTATTTTTCATAACGCCGCTTTGCCATAAGATCTTGTCATCACCTATCACATAAAACTCTATTGTTCCCCGGCCGTTGTCAATGCCTTTATCCATACCCACATAGGAAACGAATCTCTTTACCGAGTTCTTCGTGTCGATATAGATTCTGCTCTCAGCGTGAGTTCCGATACCTTTTTTGAATATCTTACCGTTAATGTTCATTGTCGTTTCGGTGATGCTTTTGTTGCGCTGGGGGGTGCCCCATGCCTGCATATTTTTTGCGGATACAATTCGCTTAGATACAAACGGTTGCTTTGATCAGCCACCTCTTTAAGCTTGACCATGCCGACGGAAGCGAAATCTGTATCGGTATAGGCAGTGTAGAAAACTGTGTAAGTTCCGTCGGGTTCCGGTATCAATCCTAACGGCGTGCGCATTGCCGTCCACCACTGGTCGAATTCTAGGGCGAGGTCAACGAAAGATGCTTTTGACCAAAGGATTCCGTCATCTGAAAAGGAATAGCGAAATCCGTTGTCCCAGCCGCTGTCGAGGGTTGCTGTGTATCTGCCGTCGGCGAGTCTTACAACGATGGGGTTTTCGGCAAAGGCAGGATGAAACTTTACAGGATTCATTTCGTTAAGACGTTTCCATGGGCCTGCTAAATCAGGAGCGGTTGCGTGACCGACAGCCCATTTAGGGTAATCGGTGTTACGATCAGTTTGAGTTTGAGCGGAACCAAAAAGAGCACGCCATTCGTTGCCGACCTGGAAGGCGTAGAACGAGTCTGTACCCTGAAGGCCTTCCCATGGGCCTGAGTCGGGACCGGGCTGAAGGACAATGCCTACGTCTTCGTATGGTCCGTCAAGTCCATCATAGCCATCAACGGTGGAAACCGCCCGCCAGATCTTTCCCTCGTAGTTTGCATACCACCCTGTCGGATCATTCGGTTTGCAGCGGTAGGCTGTATAGAAAAGGTTCCAGCGTCCCTCCTTTTCGTTATAGTAAGGCATTGGCGCCCATAGAGCCGCCCTCGGGTCTTCACCCGTAAAATTGCCGCTTGATTCGTAGAGCGTCGAAATACGCTGCCACTTTATTCCATCTTTACTTTTCCAATGGGCCATCATCATCTTTACATATTTTTGGTCGCCGGCGAGCTCGGCGGTGAAGAGATGATAGTCGTCTTTGTATTTAAAGGCTCGTCCGCCTTCGAAGCCGTACTTGTTGTGTTCAGTGCCCGGATCGCCCTGTTTAATAACCGGACCATCATGCCCACCGCAAATTTCCAGTATTTTTCTTTCAGGCAATATCTTGCTGTAGATATCATTCTTTACCTGAACCTTCTCCTGACAACCTATAAGTGTTAAAACACTCATACAGACACCCAACAAAAAAAGCATTGTTTTATACATCGCCAACCCTTTCATCCTATTATATCAACTGGGATTTCCCATATAACCTTTTATATCTTAGCTCAGCTACGCCGCTGAGCCTCTTTTCTAATAAAATATCACATTACTCTCAACATTCAAGGTTTCCAACTTGATTTTAAAACTATTTCAGCAGGAACACTTGTAAAAATACGAATTTGGCCACGGACTATCGTTTCTTTGACGTACCTGGCCCGGTGTCTCTGTCTGAAATCCAGCTTTTTAGCAATCCTTCTAATTTAGTCATATCCAACTGGATCTTTTGAATAAAATTTACAGTTAAATTTTCTTTATCAGCACCTTGTACTCAGGTATTGCCTTTACAGACTTTATGTCAATAACAGGCCCATTTGCAAAGTCAGGTATTTTTTCAGCCGGAAGATCTTTAAGATAGGGAGCGTATTTAACCATCGGCCGGAAGTATAAATAAAAACCTTTGTCCAGTATATCAGGAACAAAACGTTTAATTCCTATGTACCAGGGCGAACCATCATACAAATTGTCATTGATCATTTTACCATCAATAAAAGCCATTCCTGTATCACCTACATAGTCTATTTCTATGAAAATATCATTTAGGCCTGCAAGAGCGTTTTGGGGGATATTAACAGCAATTCTTTTTTTGCCGACTCTTTTAACAGCAAGGTCTATCTTCTTTTCAGGAAGTTGAATTTTGTAATGTGAAAATATTCCATCTTTGCTTTTTGTCAGATTGCCTATAGAGCTATCAACCTTTTCTTCAATATCAGGGTAAACAGAAAAAGCCATATCAGGGCTTGCCATATTAGTTAATTCCAGGAAATCATCGCGACCAATTACAGTCGATCCTGAGATTACCAAACGTTCTTTTCCAAATAAAGTCGTCTTCCATGTATGATCAGCCTGCTGACGTGAAAGCGTAGTGATCTTAATATTTGAACCATTTTTGCCGGTCAATGTTATTGTCTCGCCGACGGCTGGAGTTACGTTACCGGTGGTTACTTTATTGCCTTCGAGATCAATATCTTTAAGTGTTGACCTGTCAAAAACATATTCGGGATCAATGCCAACAGGAGCAAAGAAGAAGTAATGGGAAGTGTCTTTGTTTTCTAACCTTGTAAGAAGCTGAGCGGTTGAGTATTTCAGTAAAATTTCATCCATTGCAAAATTAAACGGGAAGATAGCTGCGACATCCTTTTTCAAAGTGATACCATTATTTCCAGGAAAGACAAGTTCTTCAGAAGGTAATTGCAGTTTGATCTTTACATCCTGAATATCCTTCATTTCCCAATGGTCCTGGAAGTTCATTAGGAACAGAAAACCAGAGTTATCCTTTACCCTTGCTGCAAAACGCAATGTGGAGGTGTCAGTAGGATCGATAGTTTCTGCACCCTCAGGCAAGGCGGTTACCATAGGGCCCAAAACCGAACCGAATTCATTCATGAATAAATGCAGCGTTTTGAGCCGATAGAATGATTCGTTAAGCTGGCCATATTCCCGTATAGGTGCATGGAAGTCATATGATATCTTAGGGTAACCGTATGCTTCATCACTTAAAAAACTATGCTTACCTATAGGTGTGGAACCGCCATGGTACATATAGTAACCTACCGAATTTGCTCCGCTTCCCATTGCACGTACTACAATAGCTTCAAGGCTTGCGG
>Ga0255039_10000213_pt1 | contig 19175 bp, 15 predicted proteins | sample BC1_12_1_MG_FD_181713 | JGI IMG/M metagenome (GOLD analysis project Ga0255039, IMG submission 181713) | Seawater microbial communities from Strait of Georgia, British Columbia, Canada - BC1_12_1 | ecosystem: Environmental > Aquatic > Marine > Strait | place: Canada: British Columbia | collected... | reverse complement strand
AAGTATGCCCATAAAAAAACAGGTATAAATGCATCTAAACATTTATACCTGTTGTTAAATCAAATAGGGCGAATTCGCATTACCACCAAATGGCCAACGCGTTATACACCAAAAGAACTGCCGCAACCACAAGAAGATTGTGCATTGGGATTTGATATATCAAATCCTGATCCATTAATCGACTCTATATAATCAAGCTTTGCCCCTTTTAAATAAGGTAAACTAATTTCATCGATACATACGAGCCCTTTTTCTGGCCCAAATGTAGTATCTGAATCTTTAATTTCATCTAGCTCTAAATCATACTGAAACCCAGAGCAACCGCCTGGAGAAACACGAATACGGAGACCAAAACCTGTGGCCTTCTCTTCATTAGCTAAATACTCTTCTATCTTACCTGCTGCTTTATCAGTCACTTCTAACATCGTTTAAATCTCCTTGAATAACCACATTTATTGCCATCATTCATTATATATTTACAAAAACCCTTTTAACGGTAAAACCTTTAAAGGCCATTATTACGAAACCGTAGTTCAACACCAGTGAAATTACTTGATTACCTCAAATGTTTTCGTCAGAATACTCACTGTATACATTTCACCACCATCATCGGCATTGCCACCCTTATTAAATTTTGATGACAAATCTGAGCTAAGCAGCATCAATACGCATTTAACCGAATGATTATCCTTTTCCACACGGCCACTATCGATATTATAACTTGCCTCACCTGTCACCGCTAATGAATCAATTTCACTCATCGCTATAATCATACCCAAACCAGCATGCGATGGTTTAGGCGGTTTAGCGACACCTTCTGGCAAAACATAAGCGGCCTCACCATTATATGATGTTAATACAGACGCGCCATCATTGACAATGGTATACGTATTTTCAATCGCCTTAGCATCTTTAATCGTAGGATCTGGCACAACAACAGCAATCACCTGGCCATTTTCTACGTTATTGATCATATAAGTATGTTCGCACAAATCCTTAATACGCTTTTCAGACAATAGACTTGCGACAATACTATTTTGGGATACCTTTAATTTCTTACGTAGCCCGTCTAGATCGATTATTTTTACGATCTCACTATTACTGGCGACTTTAAATTGAATCGATTCGCCTGCAAGCTTCGGTTCTGTAGCCCAACCTGAAGTCGTTTCAGTTTTAACACTATTGGAACTATATTTATTCGTTTCAGTTTTAGATGTCGTATTCACAGCTACCGATGTAGTCACTTCATCAAACGTTAAGGTCACTAACGCTGAACCATCGGCCTCAACACGATCTACTTTTGTCGTATATACAATTTCTGAAATACGTTTCTTTTCATTTTTTTGCTGCTTTGGCTTTTTAGGCATATCAACCCAAGATTGGTGCCAACTTGTTTTCACAACACGTGCTGTCTCGGTTGCACCAACAACATAGTTCACTTTATTACTATTAACTGATGTTGAACATCCGGCAAACAACATCACCGTCGTTAAAACGGCAAACAAACTTCGACATACATGATTCATAACAATTCCTATCTTTTGTCTATTAACTACATTTAATTCACGTGCGATATTTCACACCTTAATATATACCACATTTTTGCTTTTTTTCCCTTTTTCTTTTTCCCACGAGTCGCTTTATTGCCAATTAACGATCTAATATTCTCCAAAGAATGGACCAAATACTTACCGTTTTTATCAACACTTAACTCACCTTCGCCACTGATCTCTTTGATCTTAATGGCAGCATTTTGCCTATCCCTTTTAGCACCTTTTTTTCCCTTACCACCACCATTTTTGATCAGTTGTGCGTCGCCCAGTTCAATACTATATTTGACGACATCAAATTGAGGTGTTGCCGGATCGTCTTTGACACGATGCACTGATTCAACGACACTATCTTTATGGGTTTTAACCAAAGTATACTGCGCTGTGTTTGGCATCGTTACGCCACTAGGTAATGTAAATGGTTCTTTCGATGAAACCGTGTCACTTAAACCATAAACACCGAGTCTAGCATAAGCATCAAGAATAGGTCCTTTTAAGCAAATTTTAATTTGGTCATGGCCAAACATGCCATTATCACTATTACCACCTTGGCCAATGGCTTTTAAACGTTTATCCATGTCAATAATTTTCACGACATGTGTATCAAGATTTACCCGCGCTGTATAACGACAACCAGCAATGCCACGCATCACGCCCATAAAATTTTTCACGCGGCTCGCTTCTTGATCATTCTCTGAAAGGCCTTCATCGGCCAATGTTGAATCATATAGGCACTGAATCGTAAGTGAATCCATACTTGCTTTAAGCGAATCGATCTTTACTTCTACCAACACGTCTCTGGAAGCATCAACCGCTTCTAATAAAGTCCAAGTAAGTTGCAGGTCAGATTTTTTGATATCTACATTTGGAATCCCCATAGGTAATATCATATTACTTACCATGGCAACGTTGTATTGATGAGGTCCACGCTGCTCAACACCACCACAACCAGCAACCATTACCACAATGCCGATCAAAACAATCGCTGGCAACTTCCTAAACAAACCCGACACCATACTTAAACTTAAATGCATATTTTGACTCCAAATATTTTATAGAAACTTACCACTCATAGCCACATAACAACTTGCGCGGTTATTCTTTTTTGTCGGGTTTTATGCTATCTTGCGCATCTGGTAATTCTTTCAAATTACATAACCCAAATATCTCTAAAAATTTCTTAGTTGTGCCATACAATATTGGGCGCCCCAATTCCTCTGCACGACCTGCTATTTTGACCAATCCTTTTTCCGACAATTGTCGAATCATTTCACCACAAGCAACGCCACGTATGTTTTCTATATCAACACGCATCACGGGTTGCTTGTAAGCAACAATCGCCAAAGTTTCCATTGCTGCTGCAGAGAGCTTACTCTCATTTCTTACATTCAACAACTTCACTAGCCATATGTGGTATTTGGGATTTGTTAGCATTTGAAAACCGCCAGCAACCGCTTCAATACTAAACGCGCAACCCATTTCGGTATATTTTTCATTAAGTGTACTAATGAGTTTTTCAACAGTCGCAGCACTACAATCTACAATAGCAGCTAGTTTACCACTACTAAACGCTTCATCAGCTGCAAATAATACGGCTTCTATGATACAACCTGGGTCAACATCATCTACGGTGGCCACATCTGATTCGGGCACATCACACGCTTGGGTATCTTTCATCATCTCAGCCTGATCTTCAGGTGACATCTTTTTATCGTCATCATCACGCGCTTGACATAAATTATCTTCCTGCGCATCCATACCGTTTATACCACCCTCTGCTTCACTTGTTTCAACTTCAATCACTTCATCTCCCTGATCAAGCAAGCCTTCCAACGCCGTATCACTTACAGTCGCTACATAATCATTAGAAGGTCCCTCGACGATTTCAGACAACCTACCTTCGGCTTCAACCAATTCATCGGCAAGCGCACTAGACATTGATGTCTCTTTTTCGTTGGCCGTTTCTGTTTCGGGCGCAACCACACATTTTTCTTTCGGGGTCATATCGTTTCCTGCTCTACTTGATAATGGTCACCTTTGAACGACCATCTTTTAATAAATAAAATAATTCAGTCATGTCATTATTATGCAACCTTACACAACCACGACTATCAGCGCCACCAATTTCACCATCTCTTGTTGTACCATGTATACCAATACTCTTACGTCCTACAGCATCACCCGCTACACCTTTAAGGGCGATCCAAAAATCACCTAAAGGGTTTTCTGGGTCATTTGGCATATAGTACCGTTTGGTACCATTTGCAACGGCTTCATTATCATACCATTCGGGATTTTCTTGTTTCGTGCCGACATGCCATAAACCTGTTGGCGTTTCACGTCCTTTGGCACCAACTGTTACACGATAAGTACGCACAATAACACCTTTTAAATAAACGATCATTTCAAAGCGATCCAAAAAGACCTTTGCATCAAATGGGCCACCAATCAGTTTGATTGTTTGCCCTGCGCGCAAGTGTCTGGCATTTTTAATGCCATTTATCTTCATGATCAACTGATATGGGACGCCCCATTTTTTTCCTATTGATTCAAAATTATCGCCCGAAGCAACTTTATACTTTGCACACATCGTATTTTCGTCAGTTGTGGTAGAAGAAAATAACCATTGGTCGCTTGCCTGATTAAGCATATTGCGTGCGGCAGCTTGCTCGCGACGCCCCAAACCTGCTTCAAATGCTTTAGTCAAACTTTGACTTGCCGCAAAATAATGCGTCGCCTCAAAAGCATGCTTGCCACGTTGATATGATGCCATCGCTAGCGATGGTTTATCTTTACTACCACCGTTTTCTTTTGCTTCCTTTTTGCCGACAATATCATCTTTTAATGTAGGCACCACCGGTACCGAGGGTTGCGCTAATGGTTTTTTATTTGCTTCTGGTTCCGATTTGCGCTTCACTTTAACTTCACTTATATCCTCCCTAACCACTACACGATCACGACCATACTGCTTCGTTATAGGGATAGAGATTACTTCCTTTTCTGGTCGAACCAAAGGAGACAAAGGTTGCCCCTTAAATAGTGTTTCATCTGTGTCTATTTGATTAGACACCAAGAGTACCTGCTCACCTGAAACAGATTCAGCCGCATCATCCCCAAGTTTAATAGGTGATAACGTTTGTACTGTCGCACCAATAACGACAAGCACAATTATACCAATCAACACCTTCTGCCTACGTTGTACACGACTTCTTCGCGAGCCGTAATAACCCCTTCTTCTTTTTTTTGCCATACTTATTGTCTCATCTTATCGGGACTACCAATTATCATTAACGTTTCTAAAACCGATATATCTTTGATTCGGTTACCAACATATCCAATGCCATATCATGATCGTCAACTGGCACATCTTCAACCACTTGCAGCGCAAAACCGACCGCGCATTTTATGGCACAAAATGATGTATCTGCCATAAACCGATCGTAATAGCCTGCACCGCGACCAATTCTTTGACCTTTGTTATCAAACCCTAAACCAGGCACAATTAGTAAATCAATCTCACTAATATCTATAACCTTGTCACTGACGACTTCGACCAAACCAAAATCACTATGCGATACCTTGCAATTAAGCGTTTCAATCACCGTCGGTGTCATCGTTCGTGATGCCCAATCGCATTTGGGTACCGTCACGCGCTTGCCTGCCTCAAAAGCAGCCAACATCAACATCGCTGTATCAACTTCTTTTGGCATAGCCATATAGATCATGATAGATTTTGCTGCCTGAAAGACATCATGAGCGATCAAGGCTTTACTTATAGATGCACTTTTTTCGTACACATCTCTGTCAGCCAAACTATCTAGGTCTATTTTGAGCAACTTGCGGGTCGCTTTTTTATCCGATACCGTCATATCATCTCTTCTTTTATTCCAGCGAACGATATCGCATTATTTTGCAATAGTGTACCAAATATATGACATATATGCTAAGGAAGAATCTACGAATAGTTAACGGGTAACCGCTACCCAAAACTTCTGGTAACCTACTGTAAACAAAGGAATTACAACAAACACAGGCTCACCGACACCCCGAATCAACTTTAGGAACCTTGCATCTGATCAATTTGCGCTTTTAATTGTGCCAAATATTTGCCCATATGCGCCTCCCGACCTCGGTCAGCAGGCTGGTAATACGCTTTCTGCAGCTCCTGAGGTAGATACGGTTGCACAACAAATCCATCACGGTAATCATGTGGGAATTTATATCCAACTGACTTCCCCATTTTTTTGGCACCGGCATAATGACCATCTTTCAAGTGATCGGGCACTTGCGCCGTTTTCCCATGGGTGACATCATTAATGGCACTATTTATTGCCACCGTCACCCGGTTTGATTTTGGCGCACAAGCTATATATATCGCCGCCTGTGCCAAAACCAATTGCGCCTCTGGCATCCCCACAAATTCAGAAATCTGCACCGCCGCTGCAGCCAATATCGTTGCTGTTGGGTCACAATTACCAACATCTTCAGCAGCACACACTGCGATCCTTCTGGCAATAAACCGAGGATCTTCACCGCCAACAATTAACCTCGCTAGCCAATATACCGTCGCGTCAGGATCACTACCACGCATACTTTTTTGCAGGGCCGAGGCCAAATCGTAATGATTATCACCTGACGCATCTGAAACGATCTTTTTCTTTTGAATCGAAGCCTCCGCAAGCGCCTCGTCAAAAACGAAAGGGGTATGACTTTCGATGTCAGATGAAAGTACCCCGACTTCTAATGCGCCAAGCGCTCGGCGACAATCGCCATTGCTCATCATCGCAATATAGCTTGCCGCTTCATCCTTGAGTATTACATTTAAATGACCCAACCCTTTTTCTTTATCGGTTAAGGCGCGATGTAATAAGTTGACGATATCTTGGTCTGCTAACGACGTAAACTCAAATATGGTGCTTCGCGAAACCAAAGCCGAATTCACTGAAAAATATGGATTCTCTGTCGTTGCGCCTATTAAGATGACGACACCATTTTCTACATCTTCTAAAAGTACATCTTGTTGTGCTTTATTGAATCGATGAATTTCATCTAAAAACAAGACCGTTCGCTTGCTGGTCGTCGCCAAAGTTACGCGCGCCTGCGCCAATACTTCACGCACCTGCTTCACCCCAATTGTCGTTGCATTGGCGGCAACAAATTCACTTTCTGTTTCGCCAGATACAATAGAAGCTAATGTCGTTTTACCAGTACCAGGTGGGCCATAAAAAATAAGCGAACTGAGCCGATCAGCCTTTAGCATGCGCCAAAGCAATTTTCCCTCAGCCATAAATGCCCCTTGTCCAACAAACGCTTCAAGATTACGTGGACGCATACGTACCGCTAATGGCGCATTCTGAGCAATACAGTCATCTTCTTGCTGTTTAAATAAATCCATAATAACGCACTTCTATCAATTATTTATCGTAATAAAGCCATGAAATTTTCTGGTGGCGGGGCATCAAACAAAAGTCGCTTTCCACTATTGGGATGAATTATCGTGAGGCGCAACGCATGCAGCCCCATGCGTGGACCATCATTGCCATATCGTTTATCACCAACGATCGCATGACCAAGCCACGCCATATGGGCGCGCAATTGATGTTGTCGACCTGTTTCCAATTTTAATTCTACCAATGAACGGTTTTCTGTCGTACGTACACATTTATAATGGGTGACGGCACGCTTGGCCTGTTCATGCGGCCCGACATGCATACGATATTCTTCGTGATCCATCCGTAATGGTTGATCGATAGTACCTTCTTCTAATGTTGGACAACCCTCGACCACTGCGAGATAAGTCTTTTCAGCTTTATCCCACAGCGCTGCAACGGCTTCGCGCATATCATGACTCGTCGCAAACAACAAGACGCCCGACGTATCACGATCAAGACGGTTTACCGGCCAAAGCTTTACTGGCCGACGTGGGCGTGACAATTGATTCCGTAAAATAAATAATGCATGGTCTCTATTTTCCCGTGACGATGCCACAGAAAGCAACCCCTCTGGCTTGTTGACTGCAATAATTTCACGATCTGAATACAACACTTCAAGGTGCCCCTTTGCCACTTGCCGACGCTTCTCAACGGCAGTGACTTCAACCTTATCGCCTGTAACCAAAAGATGGTCATGACGTAAAATGGGATTGCCATTGACCATGACACACCCACCTTGCAATCGTTGCTTGATCTTTTTACGACTCCAGTTGTTTAATTCTGCAATAAGAAATGGCAATAAATCACCACCTGCTTTAACTTCTAATCTGTCTGACATGACGCATTATTCCTAACTTGATTACTAAACCCTACCCTATAAACCTTTAAAGGGTGTTTTATACTTAATACGCCATTATAGCAAAACAACGGGCAATATGTTTACAAGAAAATCATCGACGGGATCCACCGGTACATTGCCCCCTAGTTTTTTATACTTCTCCTTTACTGTATCACCATCGCTACTATATTCAAAACGAAGCGCCTTGATATATGATGCACTCACACCATGTACAACATCATTGTTATCTATATTTACATCTTTCAACTTAATCTCTGAAATTCTATAACTGGCAACCAAGGTATTTACAAATACCCCTTTGACGTTTAATGTCTTGATCTTCACATCTTTATTCTCAAAGCCATTGGCCGTTAGTGGCAAAGAAGTCATTGCACGATCAATACCAGCGTAAATAATCGAATCCACAATCGCCCCTGCAGAGACTGTTTTTATACTGCCATCAACATACACCTTTGCATCACTGATTTGAGATTTTACCTTCAACTTATGCAATGTTGTTTCTTGCGTTGCATCTGTCAATATTATGTCGCTTTGGAAATCATTGCGACTTTCTATCGTTTTGGCCCACGGCGCAGTAATGCCATCTCGGCTATCGTCAAGATCAAGCCAGTTTTTTACCTCAACTGTTTTGATAGGTACCAATGACGTCAAAACGACATCAACCACATCTTTCGCTTCAAACGTAAACATTGCATCAGGTCGCGCAACGACCGGCGCGCCTATCGTTATACTATTTGGACCAACGACGTCATGCACCCTCAACTTAGCGGTGCTACCGGCAGAGGTATAATCCCCAACCATATCGATGGTTTTCATAGACACTTTTTTGATATCACCCGCAACTGTAATATCATTTATCTCACCATAAGTCCCCTTAGGTGCCTTTATTGATGCTTCTGTTTTTGCATTTGTATCAAAAAAGTTTACACTTACCTCATCATCATTTATGACTAATTTACCATAACCGGCACCTGACATCTCATATGTATAACCAAGAAATTTTAAAGATATTCTTTTTGTGTCAAGATTCACTTTGCCAAAAGAAAGTGCGTCTGGATCATAATACCCAAAAGGGGTAACCACCTCAGTAGCAATATCGGTTGTTAACGCCACCCCTTTAACAAGTGGCCCCGTTGGTGTATAGCCAGTTGCGTCAGGTAAAACAATGTAATTACCACCAGGTAATGAGGTAAATGTGTAGCGGCCTTGTGCATCGGTCACCATTGACGCAATAACAGTGTCTTCAATATCCATTACTTGATTATTATTAAGATCTGTAAATAAAGAAACAGTCATGCCAGAAATCGGTTGCTCTTTTTTTTGCGCTAAACCATTACCATTGGCATCATAAAACATACGCCCTTCTATGACACCCTCAGGTGGGACAGACATAACATCGACTAAAAATGAATCTGTAAAGACCATTTCATTTTCATCTATTACAGAAATCGTTGCAGTATAAACGCCTTCTGTGGTATACAGATGCGAACCGGTAAACTCGCCGACGCCATCTGTTGGCGGTATCAACGCCCAGCCGATATCTGACAAGCCTGCGTAATCGAGATCTGTCAACAATTTACGGGTGCCCACAAGTATATTAGGGTCGAGGGCAGGTTCTGCCACACCAGATAAAATATCTTCATTACCCCAATGACCGCCACCACTTACAACTGGTACGTTTCCGCCATATGCAACGACTGAGGCAGGGCCAGAAAATAGATCATTATCAACGAAGCGAAACCATGAACCAGCCGTACCGATGCCAAGCAAATGACCTAATTCATGATATGCAACCGAAAGAAAGTCATTTTGATTTGCGGCAATACCATCTATTGTTTCACCAAAATACCAATTCGTGCCCACAGTATCAAATGAAATAGTCCCTCCCCAAGGCGCAAAGTCAGATGGCGTATCATTCAAGGCACCTGCCTGGCCACGGCTTTTGAGTAAATCGGGCCATACGTTATCACCTTCTATAAATGAAGAATGATAACCACCGTATCCCCCTCTTGCCAACGAGACCAAATCACGTCCGCCAGCATAAATAATGATTTCATTTTCTTCAACAACCAAACCAGGTACTTCATATAACACTTCTTCATACTGCGCACCAGCGACACCATATTCACTAGGATGGGCAAAAGAAGGAGACCATGAATTCATACCAGAAGGGACAATCGCTTCAAGGGTATCGCCAAAATGACTCAATAAAGTATCGGCTGCCAACTGTAACAATGCTTTCTTTTGATCTGTATCAAAAAAATTATTGACATCTAAACCATAATCAATTTTAGCAGACAAACTTGTATTTTTTGTTGGTGACATTGCCGTTATCACTTCCACTGCGGTACCATCACCCCAATCAATCAAGGCGTCATATGTTTGTGCCGCATCTGCAAATGAAAACGTACCGTCAATATCCAAACGACTACCGACGATAAATTGTTGGTCATCGCCGCCATCAACGATGATATCCGACGCATTGCCCAAGGGGGATGCTTGGGGATCAGATACATTTATACCTGATAATAATATGCGCGATTCAAATTGCTCAAGCAATAATGTCGCACAATCATTTTTGTTGACATTGCCGCTTTGGCCAACAGTCAATAATTTGATCAATGTTCTCTTAAATAATAACAATGACTACTCCAAAGTATTAAATATTATAAAGCGATTGTATTTCGTTAATCGTTCACCCGCGTCACATGCACTTCATGGTAAGCAAAGTCATATTTATACAATGTACGATATACCTCTTAAATAGGCTATTCTTAATGATTATAATAGACGGTATTCACCACCGATCTTCAATAAAAATCTTGTTTTACCAAACAAAGGGTGTTATCTTACCAAAAATAGAGATATTACTATACACCTTAATCGTAGTGTTAATACTTTAAGTCAAATTATAATATTACACCACTCGCGAAACAGAGGATCTTAACTTATGCAAACATTATGTAGCCACTGCGCCTATTTGCAAAATGTCGATTTTGCTGATGCAGGCACAGAAACAAAGTGCCTAAAGTGCAAACAAACCTTTGTGACACGAAAACTCTCACCAGACCAAATCAACTATGAGTTTGGAGATCACGATCTACACACAAAGATTGGTTGGAGCGCACTCGGCGCTGGCGTAATCATAGGGATATTGCCCAACTCACCGTTTTTCCTTTCTCTCTTTGTTGGTGGTATATTTGCGATTATATTTTTTGCGATCAGCAAAATCATACACACGCAAAAAGTCATTATCTCACAACTTAATGACCAATTGGATCTCCGAATTACCAATATCGGTGCTGATCAGTCGCCTTCAAGCCCTAGTGCCAGTAACATTTCCGATCATTCACAACAGATGGATGCTGCCCATGCTGAATTCGACCAAGACGATGATGATCTACCAAACCAAGAAACACCACCAATCCCCCTCGCATAATGGCGCAAGAGTAGCCAGAGCGCTTTGCTTAATCACAAACACCTCATTTCCCCAAATAAACTTCCCAACTTTGAGCATTTAGCCACTATCGCAACGTCTTGGTGCTTAGATGCAAGATATCCGAAAACAGCAGCTAAAAGCAGAAAACACCCTTTATCTACCAATAACATCTAATTATAGCGCTAAATACTGTCGATGATCACTCTGCAGGACTGTTGATTTCATTGGCAAATCAAGCATAAAGTCATATAATGTCATTAAAATAACGATTAACCATCGCTAGTAGCGCAGCACTTACAAATACGTTAGTGCTTGAAATAAAGGTAAATGAATATGTGTGGAATTGTTGGCTATCTCGGTAAAAATAAAGCTTTGCCTGTTTTGGTTGAAGGATTAAAACGCCTTGAATATCGTGGGTATGATTCCTCAGGTGTATCTCTATTGGATAATGGGGCACTACAAACCGTTCGTGCCGCTGGTAGAATTGCTGCTTTAGAAGATGCCCTAAAAAATCAAACCGCCGTTGGCAAATTGGGTATCGCCCACACCCGCTGGGCAACACACGGCAAACCAACCGTTGAAAATGCACACCCTCATGTCGACTATAAAAACCGTATTGCCTTGGTACATAATGGTATTATCGAAAACTTTTCAACACTCAAAAAATGGTTACAAAATCATGACATCCCATTTCGCAGTGAAACAGATTCGGAAGTGATGGCCAATCTCATCAGTTATTTTTATCACGACGAATCATATTGGGCAAACAAGGGAGAAGTCTCAAATAGCGAAAGGCTTGAAAAAGCAATTCGACTCACCCTAAAAAAGGTAGAAGGCACTTACGGCATCTGTGTCATCTCAGAAGATGTACCCGATACAATCATTATCGCCAGACTTGGTAGCCCAATGGTTATGGGGATTGGTGACGGAGAATATATTATTTCTTCTGATGCCGCTGCGATCGTTAGTCATACCACCCAAGCGATTTACTTGAAAGATCATGAAATTGCGGTCATTACTTCTGACGGATATCGCACCAGTAAAATCGACGATACAGAAGTTGACTCACAAATCGAGGAGATTGAATTTTCACTCGAAGAAATCGAGTTGGCAGGTCACACCCACTTCATGAGCAAAGAAATTTTTGAACAACCTGCGACACTCGCCTCTTGTTTAAAAGGGCGACTCGATTTACATTCTGAATCGATCCATCTCGGTGGCATCTCTAATGATTCCCGCGACATCGTACGCTCCAAGCGACTCATCATGTCGGCATGCGGCACTGCATGGCATGCCGCGTTGTTGGCTGAATATATTTTTGAAGAACTATGTCAATTGCCTACTGAAGTCGATTATGCATCTGAATTTAGATACCGAAATCCAATCATCGAAGACGGCACCACACAAATTATTTTAAGTCAATCGGGCGAAACACTCGATACTTTAGCAGCTTTGCGCGAAGCAAAATCTCGCGGTGCATATTCTTTGGGTATCGTCAACGCCGTGGGGTCAACCATCGCCAGAGAAACGGACTCTGGCATATACTTACATGTAGGGCCAGAAATCGGCGTTGCTTCGACAAAGGCATTTACCGGTCAACTCGCTACGTTAACGATGCTTGCTTTGTACATTGCCAGAAGACGTCATATGGCACCACAGGTGTACTCTCAATACATCGAAGCCTTAAACAAAATCCCTGAACAAGTCGGTGAAATATTAAAACTTAATGACCAAATTAAGGCAGCTGCCCAACAATATTGCGACAAAGAAAATTGGCTCTTTTTAGGGCGCGGATACCAATTTCCTATCGCACTAGAAGGGGCGTTAAAACTAAAAGAAATTTCGTACATCCACGCTGAAGGCCTACCTGCGGCAGAAATGAAACATGGGCCCATCGCACTCATCACCGATGAAATGCCTGTAGTCTTTTTAGCACCTCAAGATGCACAATATGATAAAGTTATGGGTAACGTTGAAGAAGTGAAAGCGCGTGGCGGTCAAATTATCGGCGTTGTCACCGAAGGTGATACGCGCATGGCCAGCTACGCTGACCATGTCTTTACGGTACCCAAAACATTAGATGCGCTGCAAGGCCTTTTAACCGTAATCCCACTACAACTACTGGCATATCATGCAGCTGTTTTTCGTGGTCACGATGTCGACAAGCCGAGAAACCTTGCTAAGAGCGTCACCGTAGAATAACCACGGATAAAATGGTAAGAGAACAAGAACTATAATTATGATATTTAGCAATAACAACAACCCAAAACGACAACAACCACAGGTGCATAAAAAAACCGATACCGAACGTATCGCGCAAGATTTTATGGTTGCCAAACTAGAAGAAATGCAACAAGCACATTACCAAACTAACGACATTGAAACTAACGAAGAAATAGAAAACGAAGTAGACCACGAAATCGATCACGCCTTAGATTGCTTACTTAATAACCAACTAGATCAAGACGTCACTTCTCCAACAGAAACAACAATGGCGTCACCGACGACAGATCAAACGCAAAACACGAAGATCGAAACCACGCCCGAACCAGTTACAAACCAACCACCACGCCACACCCACGCTCACTACGAAAACCCTCAGCTACTAGATGAGATCCTCTCATCAATCGTAGACACCCACATCCAAAAACAAACCAAGCGCCTCAACACAAAATAAACATCACTTGCAATTCGCGGCACGATATATCCTTTTTTTTACGACCAAAATAACGTTTACACAGTTGGGCTAGCTTTGGTGATATCACTACATCCCCTTTTTTTACCACGGAAATCAGTGAAAAATACTGAAAGCGTCACGTTTATCTCTCTGCGGTTTAAGTAAATAAAGAAGGGGTAAAACGCATATCGTATATACATATAGAAAGATCATTCATGGGACCATGTGGGTGGATACTGATATTTTAGGTGTATATGTTTAGGGGGATAAACGTAACACTTTATGGTAACGATTTCCCCTTACTTACATTTGGAATACGTACAACATCATTGAAATCGTACTAGTAGGCATCTCTCGAAACACCCTTCTGTCAATATTCAGTGCCTTCAGTGGTTAAATGCTTTCTATGTGATAAAAAATATTAAACAGTCACGCTAGCTTTGGTGATATCATAACGTATCCCCTTTTTTGGCCACTGAAGAGCACTGAATGCGTCACGTGTATCATTTTATGTTTTGAGAAAATATAAAAGGGGTGGAACGCATATGGTATATACATATTGGAAGAACATTCATGGGACCGTGTGGGTGGTATAATAAGGCGGCTACGGCATACACAAACCTAACGGAATTGTTATACCGTTAATACGCTTTCTCTTACGCGGTAGATAGTGCGGTGGCGGACGGTTTGGGCGATTTCGATGCAGTGAACAATCTGCTCGACTGATGGTGTTGAGATACAATCAAATCGATCGTCACATGTTTCTTTTTTGTTGCACGGGCAACAATCCAATGCGCTTTGTACGACGACCACTTTTTGATTTTTTCGTACGCGATATACAGGATTAATGCCGCCAAATATTGCGACAGTCGGCACACCGATTGCCGCGGCCAAATGAAGAATACCTGAATCCATAGATAATACGACTTTGGCATGTGCCAACACCGCCAACAGCTCACTCAAAGATAATTGTGTGCGTAGATCGTCATCACAAGCTATTTCGGTCTCTGTTTGTGTACCGACAAGCACAAGGCGATCGTTTGGATAGCACCGTTTGAGTAAGTCACATTTTTCAGCTGGCCATTGCCTGGAACGATGACCGCCTTCTGGGGCAAACACGATTGCGCCTGCGGTATGTGCATATTTTTTGGGTAACCAATGAGATGGTACATGTAACGTTGGCGATAATATCGGTTGATTACAACCCAATATCCGCGCGAATTCATCCGAACGATGTTCAGAGGGGTACTGATCTTCAGTTATCGCATCTAAATCAATATCAAGCGCTAGATGTGCTGTATCACTATGCCAATTAAATTGCGAAAACATTGGCCTAAACAAATCGCACCACACTTGCCGTGTCACGATGTTGATCGTTATCGATTCCTTTACCATCGCCTCCAAAACAGGTAATAACAACACTAAATTACCCAATCCGTGAGATCGCTTAATGGTTATTGTAGATGACTGATGATTTGATATCGTATTCACAAACATTCACTTTCTAACTATTAACAAGAGGCTAATGGTATATCGACATAACCATAAAAATAATCCATAGCCACCGGGAGAACAGCTTTGTAAAGATAGACGATAGCCGCTTTACCTTGGCCCTTTTTTTAGGTATAAACACATAGTGACCGATAACTAGTTAATATTAGGAAAGCTACTTAGCGAGATCGAGTGAAAAAGTGCCCGCAGTGGGCTTATTACCGACGAAGACCATTTTTGTGAGAACGCTACATACCTTTTTTGCCGCCGATCGCAGCCGTAGGTTTCCGAAGCAGAAACGAACTACCTAAATTACAATACTTTCAAAGAGATCGAGATCAAATGACCACCACCAATCGTCTAGCTACAAAAGCGCAAACAACTGATGCTGTGCAAATGATAAATATTGACCAATGCGATATCATTGATCAGTGGCCCGCAGCGGCGCTGTTGGCTACCAATCTGGCTGCACTAACTACAAAGGACCGTGCGCTGGCTACTAAAGTTGAACAAAGTGATATCTTGACAGGATATGCGCTTGTCGTATGCGCTGATGGCGCCATGACATATTGCCAACAAGACGAAACAGGTGCACGACATTGGCTAGGTGAACATACTTTACCAATTGTATTTTCTGAAAATAATGTAGAAAAAGCAGCCATTGAACATATAAACATTGCTTTACAATATATCAACGATGGTTACGAAGCTCTCGCTATTTTAAAAAACGCATCTCCATATCAAGCGCTTTTTGTTATCGAAAGTGAGATCCCAAAAATACGTATGGCTTTTGAGCTGCACGATTTTAGTGCATATATCAACAGTGGTAGGCTCGTCATTATTCATGACGCAGTACTAACGCGTTCACTTGATCAATTCTACAATGCAAACCAAGGTTACAACCTCATTAAAAAAACGCTTTCTTTCCATACCAGAGACCCTAAAGGGAATCATCACTTTTCAGAACGAATCACTGAAGCAATGCAAATTACGCATAATAATGTCGTACTACAAATAAACGACATTACAATGTCGATCAACAAATATTATGCTTCGATATCACCAGCACAACTCAAACAAAGCCTTAACCCTAACAGTGGCGACAAGCGTTGTGCCATAAACATCACCAATACATACAACATGCAAGATAAATATAGTAGCCGAGATATATTATCTTCATTACAATCTGCAAATTTTGAAACCAAATGGTCTACTTATGACCAACCAGATCAAATCTCACTCCTTCAACAACTCAAAAAAATAGATACGCATCACCCAAATCTTTTTCTCCTAATTGACGTATTCCCTTTACACACAAATATAAAATTACCCAATGAGTCAATAACAGCTACATTTATACATAGTTTAAATGATGATACGGTAGCGTCATTTACAGAAGCAATAAAAGCGCTTGCAAATAACAACTTTATCTTCTCTTCCGATATGGCCACTGTTAAACTTATTCAAAAACATGCGCCCTTTAAAAACCATATCCATTATTTACCACTTGTAACAAATTGCGATATTTACCATACCGGTTACGACAATACCAACGATTATCATAAAAATAGTTGTGATATTCTATTTTTAGGTGATCGCGCTAGTGATCAACCCAAGAACTATAATATCACATTACCAACACATCAGACATTTTGGCAACACCTTATAAATGTAATTGCAGAGGCCCCTGAAAACTATTACGCACAAGACGCCTACTCGATCGTCGTCAAGGCGCAAGCACATGGTATCCCTATCAAAAAAGATGAAATAAGAAAACAGATGGCATCACTTCTTGTGAGGCATTTAGGAAAATCAGTATTGTGGGATCTATATCTTTACCAGCTTAAGCTGACCAACTTAAGAGTAGACGTTTGGGGCCACACCCCATTTTTACCAATCGATGCAACAAATGCCCTACCTGCTTACTGGGACGAATCCATTGCCAAACAATGTGTAAAGGGGACTGTTAGTGACGGAGAAGATTTTAATGCACTGCTAAATCAATGCCGCATATTTATTGATATCAACGATGATGGAAAGCCAAACCAAGCTGTACTTAATGCTTGCGCAGCAGGTACCTTTGTAATGATCAAATCTCATCCGAACGACAATCAACCTGGTGGATGGGGTGATTATTTAGATATCGGCACAGAACTTATCACCTTTACATCACCTGAAGATATGTTAGCAAAAGTGAGTCACTATCTTAACAATGGTCAGGAAAGATTGAAAATTGGTAGTGCAGCCCAACGGAAATGTATTTCCCTACACAACAGCGACAAACGCGGTGAAACAATGCTTAGGCAGATCCACGAAAACCTGTAACAACACATAACACATTTTTATGTTTAAAATAAATGACCGCAATGTCATTTGATTCAAGTAGTGATTTAGTTACGAGAAAGCCCTGCGTGACGTGTCATTTTATCTTGACGCAAGAATACAGCTACGATGCGGCTAATACGCCTTAATGTGCGTAAACCAGATTCATTAACCTCTAACCCTAAAATCTGGAATCCCATCATTGATTTATCAGGACAACCTTCTACTTCAAACGCATGGCGAAAGCGGCATGTCACAGACAGTGGCTCTTGACCTTCTAAAGGAATAAATTCCAATGTAAATTGTTCGTCTTCTTCGATGGTAGTGATCGAATCTGAAATCGCACGTATCCCTAACCCGCCAGCAGATAAATCTTCAAGCTCGCCATGCCATGTTTCTTCTGGCGCATCAACGCGCCAGAGCTTCACATCGATAGTTGCTTTATGCGGCACTTTTGCACGATTATATGCACGACGTTGAATTTTTTCTATTTGTTCAGGCAGCTTTACAGTTAAGCACGGAATAAAAATACCGGGATCCATTTCAAACTGTTCTTGCGCAATAACTTGTGTCGTAAACAAAAACTTGTGATATCCCTTTTTGAATGTCACAGCAAGTTCTTGATCCGTAGCCGGTTCCATATGACTATCAGCAACATCTGGTGTTGGCTGAGTCAAAATCAATTTATTATCACTTACTGCAATAAAATTAGCTTTATATACCAACCAACTATTATCTTGTTTTACCGTAATCGTCAATGGGACATGCTTAGCAGAAACCACTTCTAAGATTTCTTCACTCTCAATACCAATAATAAATTTTCGCTTTGACATCTATTACACATCTCCAATTATCTTAATTTGTGACTATAATTATTCCCGCATCTTGGCGGGCTGCGCAAACATCATCTAATTACAGGTTCTCTAATATTTTCGACAAAAAAAAGCGCGCCCATTAACATTTATTCAAAGAGAGAAAGATAAATGCAGCGGTGGTAACAACCCTTAAATCATAAGCGTATGATTCATGATGCGCATGATCAACATACCACACTTAAGTTATTCGATATCAATGACTTACAGAAACATAGATGCATCACAAAATAATATAACTGTACTGTTATTTAAAATAGAATATCTTGACTATTGCATCTTATCGGACGCACGGTACGTAGCGCACTAAACATCGCAATTACTTGATCTATTCACCCTTGCGTGCAGGACTAAACGCCAACCAATCCAATAGAAACAAAATAGATTACACATAACAAGTTATATCTTTACTAGATGGATCGGAAGCCAATTTCATTCCGCTGCAAAACAGCGAAAGCTGTTTTGTTCTTCGGAAATAACTTTTTTTAATCTCCACGCAAATTACCGCGAGGTAATTTGTTTGTGAGACAGGG
>Ga0255039_10000211_pt1 | contig 19205 bp, 18 predicted proteins | sample BC1_12_1_MG_FD_181713 | JGI IMG/M metagenome (GOLD analysis project Ga0255039, IMG submission 181713) | Seawater microbial communities from Strait of Georgia, British Columbia, Canada - BC1_12_1 | ecosystem: Environmental > Aquatic > Marine > Strait | place: Canada: British Columbia | collected... | reverse complement strand
GGGCTTTAAAGAAATCAAAACTGAAATACTTCTCAATATATCTTTATGTCTTAGGATTTGGTACGTTGATATATCATGCTTTTCGTTAAATTTCATACTAGTTAAATATATAAATCACCATTATTACCATCATAAACATGGTTTTTGGAACTTTAACTTGCCATACCCCCCCTCTAAGACATATACTTTAGTAGGAGACAGATAATAAGTCCTCTTTTAGGAAGGAAAACTGCTATGACTACTTCATACGGCACGCTGTGCGATGATTTTTATATAAATATGACACTCAATACAGAACTTGACCTTCCAACAAATCGCGATACCATTTTGCATTTTTTCGAGCGCATTCAGAGGCAATATCCGACGATGAGTTCATTTTACCAACGTGCTTCAGGCGATTTTTGTCTTGATGAAGATCGTGAAAGTGGTTCATATCGATGGGTTTCTGTAGAAAATAATCGTATATGTGCAGGTTATGTGAATCCAGATTCATTAGAAGCAGCAGATGAGATTCATAAACTTATCTTAGAAGTTGCGCCATTTGCGTTGGGTGTCAATCACCTTGATGTCAATTCGTTGGATGTACTATTTGGAATGGATTTTGATTTTGATGGTAATCATGATGAGATACTTGCTGATGCATTATTCAAAGAGAGTGCCTTTGCATCATTGTTAGATATTCATGGGTCGTCGCCGCTTGGTTTTGATCCGGCTATTTTGATTTCACTATCTGAAGATTGTCGTTTGCAAGCTCGCTTTTCAAGTGAATCACGTACTGGTGCTTATCAAGTGCGTACTGGAAAATATAAAGAAGAAGATCAAATTTCCCTCTATTTATCTGTTCGTCAATATCCTTTGCCAACTGAAAAATTTTCTTGCCAAGGATCTTATGACATGCAACGCGATATTTGCATCGAGCTAATGGATGACAAAATGGTCCCTAATTTTGTTCACCCAGTTACAGAAGCTATTGCACAAAGACAATAAACTTCGGTAATGTCTTTGGTATATTCAATTGAATCAAAAATAATAAAACAGTGCTATAGCGTCGATACTCATTATATATATATAATGCGTTTAGGACACTTAGTGCACATTACCGAATATAATATATTGTTTAATATTGAATGTGTATTAAAAGAGGAGGCCCGACGACTTAGGTCGGGCCTAACCTATACTTTATGGGCCATCAATACGTTCTACGGCGTGTTGATGGCGAGCAGCTCAATGCTGCTAACAATTGGGCCACGCACCAAGCGTGGTCTGAAAAGATTGGAGCTGATATGCTCCAGAAACTATGTATGATCCTTTATTAAAATCCGATTGGACATTTATCAATTGATAAACACGCTTGTGGGATAAATGTTTATTGAATGTTATATTTCCTCTGAGTCAAAATTTAGTGACCATTTATTTTGTTTACTATAAGGTATTGATTACCTCACTAATATTAGTATACAACATATATTATCAAAACCAAATTTTACTTCGTAAATTTATAATGATGTGAGGTAAAAACGGGTAATAATTTTGTTTGCTCGTTATTTGTTCGGAGCTGCTTAAAACCGCTTTAGGTTTTGTTGTAACCAGCTTTCTGGCTTCAGTAACTTGTGCTTTCTGTGCATACGATTATTAAACGGTGGTAGATTCCGATTTAATCATCGCCCCAAAGCCGCTTTGTCCGATAATATTTGCAGCTTCGCTAACTATTTGTCTTGGGATTTTAATCTAAATAGTGTAAAATAGTAAGTTAATCATGAGGAGATAGTCGCAGTGGTGTTATTCACTCCTTTCAATATCAGCGTCTGTTTGGCGTGCCTAAATAGTATGGAATAGATTTAAGCTTATAGCGATCAAATCTAGTGTAAATACTTAGGAAGTTGCTACTTAAAACAAAGGATAAAATATGTCTGTAAAAGCTATTGGTAGTAAATATGCAAAAAATACATCATATTTGTATGTACTTATATGTATGGTCATGGGTCTTTGGTTTTGCTATGACGGTTGGTTCGGCGAATACCGTGCAACCGAGCTCGCTAAAAATGATGGTATGCCAACACCAAATCTTTATGCAAATCAATATTTAATTATTCCACTCACATTGATTTCTATTTGGTTTTATATTTCGGCTCTAAAAGTAGGTAAGCTTGTTGCTGAAGCCACAAGTGAAGGATTGATTATTAATAATAATCCCTTAATTGCATATACAGACTTTGTCCATATTGAAGATCGGTTTAAAACAAAAGGTGTCGTGATCATCGCGTATATGTCAGATGGTGTGCAAAATGAAGTAAAACTAAGTGATCGTCAATATGATCAATTGGGTTTATTGAGAGATGAGTTGATCAGGCAGACCAATGCTTCAACTGAAGGAAGCGATGATGATCAAGTTGCTGCTAATGATTAACTGATTGTTTGTTTATATATAGGTTATTAATTTCCAGTGGTGATTAAGTTTATCGTGTTGAATGGTGAGACTTTAGGTGATCTGATTGTGTAACGAAAAAAAACCACACCTTGATTTGCATCATGATATACAATTCCTTCCAGGGGTTGGTCCAAAACGTATAGCAACGTTTCAAAAACTTGGTATCAAATCGATAGCAGACCTACTTGATTATTTTCCGCGTAATCATTTATTTATTCCTCCTATTACGTCAATTAATGATCTGGTTGCAGAGCAAAGTGTCTCTATTGTCGCTGAAGTAAAAACACTTCAATTTAAGCGGTATCCACACCCTGCTAAGATGAATATGGTCATTGAAGATAAAACGGGTGATTTAAAATTAACTTTTTTTCATGCAGCATATATGCAGGGTAAGATCATACCTGGTGACCTTATAGTTGTATGGGGTAAAACAAATTTGTATCGTAAGCAAGTGCAACTTACCAATCCCCGTTGGAAAATTATCGATAAACTCGAAGATGTGTATGAAATTGAAGATGCGGGAGAACCTATCTATTCGGCTACGAATGAATTGTCATCAGGACAAATAGCAAGGGTGATACGTGAATCTCTAGAGGGTATGTTAGGGACGATTGAACCTTTGTATACCGATTCACATATTAAACGCACAAAGTTATTGTCACGCCGGCAAGCATATCAGTGGATACATCGTCCTGAAAATAAAGATCAGGTTGCACAAGCAACACATCGCTTGAAGTATGATGAGCTATTTTTAATGATGCTCGGTATTGGATTAAGGCGTGAACAACTCAAGCAAACGCAACCAGCTTATCAACTACCGTGCGACGATGATGTAGATCGTCGAATCCGTAAACGATTTCCTTTTTCATTAACAGATGAGCAAAACAAAGTTATCTCAGAAATTTGTTTTGATATGGATTCCACATTGCCAATGAATCGGCTATTACAAGGTGATGTTGGTTCTGGAAAAACAGTGGTTGCTGTTTACGCAGCACTTTTGGCGATCACCCATAAAAAACAAATAGCCATTATGGCACCTACTGAGATATTGGCAGAACAGCATTACAATAGTATTGAATCATTCCTTGAGGGGTCTCAGGTGAATAGATATTTACTTACCGGCGGTATGGTCGGTAAAAAGCGTACACAAATACTTTTTGAAATTGAAAATGGCGATATTGATATTGTTGTTGGTACACAGGCGTTATTGCAACAGGATATTAAATTTAATGATCTTGCTTTGGTGATCATAGATGAACAACACAAGTTTGGTGTCAAGCAACGTCAAGTGATTCGTGGAAAAGATATTGCACCGCATTACCTGGTAATGACTGCAACGCCGATTCCTCGAACAATGGGTATGACTTTGTTTGGAGATCTTGATATTTCTACGATAGATGCATTGCCGCCAGGTCGTTCACCTGTTGACACGAGATGGATTTCACCAGATAAATTTCAAGATGCTTATCGTTTTGTTCGTCAAAAGGTAGCACTCAAGGAACAGGCGTTTTTTGTTTACCCACGTCTAGAAGAAACGCAAGAGTTAGATGAGTCTATTACAAATGTTGAGGCCACGACTATTTCACCAGATGATCCACGATATGCTTACGCAACTGGTGAATTAAAGTCTGCTATCTCCGAATATCACTATTTAAAAGAAACAGTTTTTCCAGAGTTAAGTGTTGGTTTGTTGCACGGACAGATGGATAAAGGTGAAAAACAAAATGTAATGCAAAAATTTAAGGCCCGTGAAATCGATATTTTGGTTGCAACAGTTGTTATAGAGGTTGGTATCGATGTGCCCAACGCTTCGGTAATGATCGTCGAACATGCAGAGCGGTTTGGGTTGGCACAATTACATCAATTACGTGGACGTATAGGGCGTGGTGATAAAAAGTCGTATTGTTTTCTTTTTGCCCAACCTGAAAGCGATGAAGGGGTTATGCGTATGGAAATTATGTGTGATACGCAAGATGGATTTCGCATCGCAGAAGAAGATTTGCGAATTCGCGGTCCAGGGCAAATATTTGGTACTGCGCAAAGTGGGTTGCCAGATTTAAAAATCGCGAATATTATTGAAGATATTGATCTTTTACGCATGGCCAAAAAAGAAGCATTCGCGGTGGCAAAAGATGATATCCAATTGACCAAGCCAGAAAATGCAGTCTTAAGAAAGGCCCTCCTTAAGCGATTCGGTAATACCTTAAATTTGGTTGATGTCGCATAATTTTAGATGTTACTCAATATATTATAGAACATTAGAGAATCTCATTGCGCCTCGATGGTGAAATTTCGATATACATCGCGGTTTATCAGGAATGTCACCATCGAAATTTGAGACAGAGATGAACTACTGATTACTTAAATCTCCGCAATTTGCGGATGAACCTTTTATATTCCTTGCTAAAAGAAAATAATTTACGTCGTCTCGAAAGCAATTAATAGAGATACCCTATAGATTACAGCACGCCGCCTTCATTGCATATTTATGGGATGATTAGTGTCATGCCTGGTTTTAGTAGATTGGGGTTTTTTTGAAGGTTGGGATTTGCTTTTATAATTTTGACATATTGTTTTTTGTCGTAGTAATACCGTTGTGCGATTTTTGATAATGTTTCGCCAGAAGTAACTCGATGGGTTTTTTTAGTAGTGGTGGCCGGTTTAAGTTTGTCTTGTTGTACGAGTTGTAAATAATTTGGGGTAAAGACTTCAATGTCACCATTGGTATTTGGTGTTGTGTAGTGCGGAATAAGTGACGCCAAAGGAATGATGGCATATCCTTGAGGTGTATATTGTATGGGAGCGTGGTGTTCGGCACGTTGTTTACCCTTCGGTGTGGGCTCGGGTATGTTGTAATGTGCGCGATATTTATGATTGTAATGTGTTGTTTGGTGACAGCTTGTTTGTGTTATGATCGCTGTGGTTATTAATATTTTAACGATCAAATAGAAATAATTATTTTGTTCTGTTCTATTCGGATAGTTCATTATTGATATCCGAGTCAGTTGCAAAAGGGGTAGCGCCGGTGATGGGGCGTGACGTACTTCTGCTTTTTTGCCAATGTATTATTGTCTTTATTGCAGGCACCAAGGCAAATGCTATAAAGCCGACAGCGATAGTAATGGGGAATTGCCACCAAAGTAACATTAGGGCAATGACAAACATTGCGACGTAACCAAATGGTTTACGGCCGCGTGTTAATTTGCTTACAATGTGATCATATGAGATTTGACTTACCATAAGAAAAGATAAGCCTAATGTAATGATTGGTAAGGAAGAAATAATAATGGTTGAAAAATACTTTGTAAATGTTGGCGCAATACTTACTTCAATGTTATCGGTGAGGTAACAGTAAAGAAAACATAATGAAGCGATTACACCAGCTGCTGCAGGGCAAGGTAATCCTTTAAACGCTTTATGGCTTTCAGCGTCAGGTGAGTTTTCAACATTATAACGGGCAAGTCTAAGTGCAGTGCAAGAGAGGTAAATAGCAGCAACGATCCAAACAATACGACTAAAGCTGTTGCCAGAAAACAAGCTTACCGAGCCGCCTACTTCGGTGACGAAGGCGTTACCAAATAGGTGCATCATTAAGAAAGCAGGCGCGGCACCAAAGCTGACCATGTCGCTCATCGAATCTAGTTGCCCTCCGAAATCTGAAGCCGAGTCTGCGAGTCTCGCTAGGTGACCATCGAGCATGTCGCATATCATCCCCATAAAGATCATGCCAGCAGCGAGTGCGTAAAAGTTGACACCCCATTTGGCAAAAACGATTTCATCGGGAGAAACCATACCGCGTGCGGTAAAATGAATTGCCATGAATCCGCAAACGCAGTTAGCCAATGTCATTAATGTTGGTATAACCGCTACGCGTTTTAGTGTTGGGTTTTTATCTGTTTTTCTATTTCTTCTCATCATTTAACTATATTCAACTAAAATAGAGGTGCCACCGGTAACCTTATCGCCTACATTTATTTTAATGTCAGCTTTGTCGTTTACGGGCAAAAATAATTCTGTACGTGAGCCAAATTTAATCATGCCATATCTGTCACCAGCATTGTAATTGGTGCCCTCTGTTGTCGCGCAAACAATTCGCCTGGCGATTGCACCTGTGATTTGTTTGATCATTACTTTTGTTGCTGGATGCGTTGGGCAATCTAACCCCAAACTTGTAGATTGATTATATTGCGATGCCTTTTCGGAGCCCATCGCATTGAGACATAGCCCTGGCTTTTCTTTGATAAACTTCACAGTGCCTTTACATGGCACGCGATTGATATGAACGCTCAAGACAGATAAAAAGATACCAATACGCATCGCCTTGCCTTCGAAAAATTCAGATTCATCTACGACGCCAATGTCTGTGACGGTGCCATCAGCGGGTGAAATTAATATATTGTCACCGTCGGGAATCTTACGTTCGAAATCTCGAAAAAACGCTGCACCGCTAATAACGATCACCCACGCTATGAGCCATGGCCAAGGTGAAGTTTCTAAGTAAAAATAGTTAGCTGCAAAAGCTAAAATACCACAAATAAGTGTTATGGCTAGTATTTGAGGGTATCCATGTTTGGATATTGGGATGCGCATGGTTAATTCCTGAGTTTTTTTTGCATAAAAGGCCCTTTTGCTTTATGATATAGTATTATCGACGACCTGATTAGTAAATCAAGTATAAAGCATTGGGGGGTAGTTGAGGTTGATGATACACGATTTGTGTAGCTCATTTGTAAACAATACCAGTAATAATATGCGATCATCATATTATTACTGCTGTTGTTTCATGTAGGTACATGAACGGTATGTAAAATAGGTTAGTATTAAATTTAGAAGGAATACAAAGTATGTATACTGAAATCGTTGATGTTTTTGCACGTGAAATTATTGATTCACGAGGTAACCCTACAGTTGAGGTTGATGTTCGATTGGCTGATGGTTCATTTGGTCGCGCTGCAGTACCCTCTGGCGCATCTACTGGTGCATATGAAGCAGTTGAATTGCGTGATGGTGATGCAAAAAGATATTGTGGTAAAGGTGTACTTAAAGCAGTCAAAAACGTCAATAAAAGCATTGGACCTAAATTGATAGGCTTAGATGCAAGAGATCAAGAGGGCATTGATGCCTTGATGATTAAACTTGATGGCACACCCAATAAAGGCAAATTCGGTGCAAATGCCATTTTAGGCGTTTCTATGGCAGTTGCTAAAGCTGCCTCGGATAGTTGTGGCTTACCTTTATATCGCTACTTAGGTGGCTCTGGTGTGCAAACCATGCCAGTACCGATGATGAATGTTATTAATGGTGGTCGACATGCAGATAATACTGTCGATTTTCAAGAATTTATGATTATGCCTGTTGGCGCCAAGAGTTATTCTAAGGCGCTACAAATGGGTTGTGAAATATTTCATGCACTTAAAGGTGTATTATCAAAAGCGGGTTATTCAACAGCAGTAGGGGATGAAGGTGGCTTCGCTCCTGATCTTAAGAGTAATGATGAAGCATGCGAAATGATCATTAAAGCGATTAAAAAAGCTGGATATAAGCCTGGTAAAGAAGTGGCGATTGCTTTAGATCCAGCGATGACTGAGCTTTGGGATGAAAAGAAAAAAGGGTATTTCTTCTTTAAGTCAGCACCTAAAAAGAAAGTTACTGGCGACCAAATGGTTAAATTCTGGTCAGACTGGATAAAGAAATATCCTATCGTCTCTATCGAAGATGCGCTTTCAGAAGATGATTGGAAGTCTTGGGAAAAATTAACAGCTGCAGTTGGCGATAAATGTCAAATTGTTGGTGATGACCTATTTGTAACCAATACGGAGCGTTTGGCAAAAGGCATTAAGACCAATTCAGCCAATTCAATTTTGATTAAGGTGAACCAAATTGGTACCCTTACAGAAACATTTGCAGCGATTAAAATGGCGCAACATAATGGTTTAACAGCGGTAATTTCACATCGAAGTGGTGAAACAGAAGATACGATGATTTCTGATATTGCTGTTGCCACAGGCGCAGGACAAATCAAGACAGGTTCATTATGTCGTACGGATCGTATATGTAAATATAATCAATTACTTCGTATTGAAGAAGATCTTGCTAAGCAAGCGGTATATGGCACTGGTGTGCTGAAATAAAGCGTTATAGTTGATTTTTCAGGCCTCAAGATAAAATTTATCTTGAGGCCTTTTTTTTGTCGATACTTAAAGGCGCATTAAATTTTATTGTTAAAACCTGATTCTGGACCTCGTATGGCTAAAACTTTACAGATTATTATATTTTTTGTTATGTCTACATTGGCAATGTTTGCTATTGCCATTGGTATTTTGGCGCAGCCTTTTCAGCAATATGTCCTTGATCAAAAAGTAATCAACAAGCATGAACGCTTTGTTGAATCGTTAGAAGCTTATCGTGATGAGCAAAATGTATTGTTGCAAAATGTAGATAATCCTTCAGTTGTTGCGCGCGCGGCAATTAATCATTTTAATTACAGTTCGGTGGAATCAGCGCAAGACCAATCGCCTCGCGACAAATTAGTAGGCATGCCTGAGTCTTTTGATAAAGCGCTGGCACAGCTCAATGTCGCGCGCATAGATGAGGTTGAAAATAAGTCAAGGTATCTAAGTTTGATATTGGCCCTGGCTGATGCACCCGTAAAATGCAATGCGCTAATTATATTAGGGGTTGGCCTTGTGGTGGTTTGTTTGACATTCTACACGGGCAGTTCATTTTTCACGTCACGATGTTGAATTTTTGAAACAGATTTTTAGAATTGTTGTTTAAAACCCACTCCTTGCAAAATTTCCAGTCTCATATTAAAGTGTTTAACCACGTATAATTACCGGTATAATTGGAAAAATGATGAAATAATACATCATTTTGGACGTTTATGTTAATTTGTGTAATCATATATGTTTGACATATACTACTTTAGATAATATTACTATATATAGGACTAAGTAACTTGCGCGGAATTACGTGCGCGTATCAGATGATAATCTATAATTGTTTATGGTGATGCACTTGGTTTTTTGTAGATTTAAATTATAAACAGAAGAGAAATATGCTTGGCTAACAATAAAGAGAAATTAGCGACTAAAATACCTGAAGCGCAGTTGGACCAAATGGCATATCAATTGGTGAAGCAAATGCCTTTGGGTATTGTGCTGTTTGACACATCTTTACAGGTTACAGATGCCAACAGTTGTGCAAACACTATTATACATGACCATGGAAATATTGCAGACGCTTTGGCCGCAGGTACAGTTGCTACAGATGGTGCCCTTTGGCGGGAACAATTGTGTAAGGCGATTTTAAAAAATGAGGCAACAACTTTTGAAAAAGTGAGTTACACCAAGGGTGATCGAAATTATGTGTTGCACATCATTTGTTCATCGTTAACAAGTGAAACGAGTGGTAAGCCGTGCGGTACTTTAATTATTGAAGACATCACATCACAGATTGTAATGGAAAACGATTTAGCTGCATCGGAGCGACTTGCAGCAGTAGGGAAGTTAGCTTCGAAAGTGGCGCACGAATTAAACAACCCACTTGACGGTATTTTACGTTATGTGAACTTATCTATGCGAGTTATTGAACAAAAGGAACCAGAAAAGGCAATTAACTTTTTAAAAGAATCTTCTGTCGGTTTATTACGTATGGCAAAAATTATTGGGGAATTGCTTGAATTTTCTCGTCTAAGTTTTTCTGCCTTTGAAGATTCCAATATAAATAAGATACTTGAAGAAGCCATTACCAGTATGGACGTACACGCTGTCAAAAATGAAGTCATTATTCAACGTAATTTTAGTAGTGATATGCCCAGTATTCGGAGTGGAAACTTGATTCAAGTGTTTACAAATTTAGTAAAAAACGGCATTGATGCTATGTCTGATGGTGGTACATTGACAGTAACAACGCGTTGTGATACTTATACAGCACTTATCGAATTTTCAGATATAGGGAGCGGTATAGCGCCTGAGAATGTTGAAAAACTATTCGAACCATTCTATACTACAAAAGCGCAAGGCAAAGGCACTGGCTTGGGTTTGGCGATATGTAAAGATATTATAAAGAAATATCATGGGAAAATATCTGTTACTGATAACATGCCACGTGGCGCAGTATTTACAGTAAGTATTCCTATAGATCAAAATATTAAGTAGTTATTTTAGTCATTATGATAAAGGATCTGTTTTGAGTAAATCAGATAAAAAATTATTAATTGTTGATGATGATCATATTATTAGGGATTCCCTTTCCGAATTTTTATCGATAGAGGGGTATGAATGTGGCAAAGCAGACAGTTTTGGTAATGCGATTAAAGAATTGGAATTAGGAGAATATCACATTGTTATTACAGATGTGAATATGCCAGAATCAAATGGGTTTGAATTATTAAAATTAATTCGTAAACGGTATCCGCATATCGTTACAATAATAATAACAGGATATGGTACCATCGAGAGCGCAGTTGAAGCGATTAAAATGGGCGCCTATGATTATTTGACCAAACCAATTGTTGATGATGAAATCCGTATGGTGATTGCGCGTGCATGCGAGCAGCAATCATTGTTGGAAGAAAATCGTTCATTAAAGAAACAATTAAAACAGAAACAAGGTATCGATAATATTGTCGGTCAAGATCCTAAGATGCTCCGCATCTATGATTTAATAGAATCAGTTTCCGAAAGCAAGGCTACCGTATTAATCACAGGTAAGAGTGGTACGGGTAAAAGTATGTTTGCGCGGGCTATTCATCAACGTAGTGATCGATGTGATAAGCCATTTGTTGAAGTGAGTTGTGGTGCTTTGCCAGAGACATTGTTAGATAGCGAGCTTTTTGGACATGCCAAGGGTGCCTTTACAGGTGCGGTAAATGATAAAGAAGGTAAGTTTTTAGCTGCGAATGGCGGTACTATATTTCTTGATGAAATTAATTCTGCAACGCCAGCGTTTCAATTAAAATTATTACGCGTTTTACAAGAACGTCAATTTGAACCTGTTGGTTCAAATGTAACCAAGTCTATTGACGTGCGTGTTGTTTTGGCAACCAATCAAGACCTTCAAAACGAAGTAACAGAGGGACGTTTTCGTGAAGATTTATTTTATCGCATTAACGTCGTGACCTTAGAAATTCCACTTTTAAAAGAACGTATGAGTGATGTGTTGTTACTGGCAGATAGATTCCTGAGAATGCAATGCAACAATCATGGTAAAAAAATGTCAGGTTTTGCAGAGGATGTTATCTTGGCAATGGAATCTTATCTTTGGCCTGGTAATGTACGTGAATTGGAAAATGCTATTGAGCGGGGTGTGGTACTAGGTAAAACACATTTAATTGAATTACATAATATGCCAAATGCGTTGGTAGATCATGCGCAAGCAAATCCTGCACGTGATACCGAAATGGTCGTTGAATGTCCAAGGTCGTTAAAGAATTTGCTTGAAGTGCCAGAGAAGCGGTTTATTGAAGAGGCGTTACGGAAAAACAATTGGAATCGTCAATTAACAGCAGAGCAGCTCGAAATAAATCGAACAACATTATACAAGAAAATCAAAAGATATAATTTAGAGTCTGAGCATTCAGATGTGAATTAGTTTTAAGTGATTAAAATGTAAACGTTTGTATATCTTTGTTGTCATTATCTTCAGAATCGGTCTGTTGAGCTGCTTTAGGCTCTTTTGCGCCAATTTCTTTTATTGCTACCGCCGGCGCGTTTGCTATTTCTTTGACCTGTTTATTACCGATGTTACTATTCGCTGGTGGTTGATCTATATCCTTAAAAACAGTTTCATCTATTTTAGATTGCATCGCTCTTTTTTTGATTTTAGATTCGGTCGATGGTGTCGGGGTATTAAACATTTTCATTGAAATGGCATCAATGCCCTTGATGTCTGTCTTGCTGACCTTTTTTCCTTTTTCGTTAATCCATACTTCTCTAGCCCAATCCAGTAATGATGGGCTGAGCATAAATGTGCTCGGATGTAGTATTCGTGATCCTTTTGCCATCTCCTTGAGGAGACGTTGTTCGTCTTGGGTTAACTCGATATACGTTAATAATTCACCGAATACTGTTTCTGGATTACCGATAAGTTTAGTAGTCTTGGTCTTGTTTTTTTTGGTCGAAAACGTAACGTTAGAGAGGATAATCATAAAGACGATTAGGCCAGCTAAGGCAAATAAAAAGTAGTAATTACTGACAGACTTGGTTGAAAAATTTTGTTGAATACCGTTTAAGAATTCATTGTTTGTTACAGCTAATATTGTTGTATGAATATCTAATTTGTAATAATGTAGGTAATTAAACATATGTTTCCTCTACATTGTCAACATTAATAAGTTCGTTAATTGCGGTTTGGGTTTTAAATTTATTTAAATTTCTGATAACCCACTGAGCGCTTTGTCGGTGTTGTGGTCGAATATCAGCACGCATTTCCTTAATTGCTTTTTTTGCAGAGGCGACGCGCCAAACGAGTAGCGCTTTAATCGCATTTGCTCTAATACGGTTATGGTTGCTATGAAGGCATTGCTCTATATGTCCTTGGGCCCAAGTAACGCTTCGAAGGAATAAAGCATCGATGGCGTTTGCACGAACGCGCATGTTTTTATCTTTTAATGCTGCAACTAAGCGTTCTTCGCCTGCTGCGCCAGATTGCGATGATATTTCCCCTAGTGCCGTAATTGCGCAACTACGTACTTTTGCATCAATGTCATCGGCAAGTTTTAAAATGGTTGTTATTTGTTCATCTTGCCATGAGAGTGCGCAGCAAAATTGAATTGCCTGAATACGATCTTGACTATTTCTGCTTGTTGTTTTTTTTTGCCAATGATTTAGTACAGAATCATCAATTTTTAAAATTGCTTTTCCAGCAGAGATTCTAGATGAAGTAGACATGCTTGAAAAGTTTTTCCAATATGTTTCAAAAGCAAATCCCTTAAGTTTGTTCATCGCTGCTTTCGAAACAAGCTGATGTGGTGATTTTATTTGTGAGGTTATGAAATGCCTCTTGCCAGATACATTCATTGCCAAAAATGCTTTAAATGCCATAGTGGCTACTTCACTGTGAATGGTTTTATTGGCAATTTCCTTGATGAGTGGGGCTGATAGTTCTTCTGGTAATCTAGTAATATGTTCAAATGCTTTTAGTGCAGCCATTTCAGTGCCCGAAATACATATTTCCAGTTGAAATTTACTTTTGATTACAACTTTAATACCTGTAGCGTTTACCATCGCAACGAGTGAAATTTGTCCCTTGTTATCTATATGTGTAATATCAAGGGCATTTTTGTCAAACCAATTTGTTTCTCGTACCCGATGTATGCCATCATATATTTCCTGGTTGTCTTCAGTGGTGTACGCCATTGCAAGTTTTGTAATCATCTCATTGTCAGAAAATCTCGAAATAGCGCGTATCGCAGTGGCGCGAAGATCGTTGTTAGCCAATGCTGAAATATAAAACGATGCATGTTCATGTTTGGGTTGATTGACAATGAATTCTCTTACAGCTTTCCCGGTATGCGAATAGGAAAGTAAATATTTTTTCCAAAATATATCGTCAGTGGCTGGCACTGCGCACATGGCCGCATAAATAATTTCATTACAGAGGTGTACCCGATATGTCCGCATTGCATTTTCAAGTGTGTTTAAGAATATCCACAAATCTCTTTTTTTATTATCATGTCCACGCGGTGCGTTGTCTTGGTACGTATAATTTTTATATCTATTGAAATGAAGTCGAAATTGTGTACCCAGTGTAATAAAAAGGTGCTTCGCTTTTGTTTTGACATCATTATTTTTGTCTCGCAAAAGCATGCCGACCAAATCTGCCAGTCGAAAATGATGTGTAGCTTTAATAATAGAAATAACATTAAGCCTAGTCGCTATTATATCATCCGATGCTAAGAGCCGTAGCCCATTATAAAGGTGATCAATTTGCGCATGCATCATGTTTCGCCATTTTTCCGGGTATGTATGGTAATTACGAATGAGCTCAGAAGTCGCACTAGCGCGACCGGTGGCGATCATGATACCCATTATTTCTTCTTGATGCGCACCGCTAGAGCGTCTAAATGCCAGAATAAGTGCCTGATCTGCACTGGGGTCAGTGGCTTGTAGAAAATAGGTATGAATTTTTAGTTTAGTCGTGCTCATTGTCAATAATTATCGGATGTTAATGGGGGAACGCGATAATAATTGAAGATAATTTACATACTACCGACGAGTCCATTTATTATATCGATATATATCTTTGCAATTGTATAGAGCATGTAAATAGTCAGTGCGCTGACGAAGAAGTAAATTGTTTTGGGAACTAATCTTTCAACTGCGGCAAACTGTCTATCAGAAATTTCTTGGTTGATATTAGCGAGTTTCGTGGAAGTGTCATCCATTTTTCCAGTAACCTCACCAGTAGCCCAAAGGTCTTGCATGTATTGGGGGATCTGCTTGGAAAATCCAAGTGAGGCATTGACACCTTTAAGGGCTGCTTTGGCACCATTTGCGTAATACGCTTTTATGGCACTATTGTCTGTTGCATTGCATGCCCTTTCGACACATTCTGCTATAGGCATGCCGGCATTCATGAGTACATGGATTGCCCTGTAAAACCTACTCATGTTCAGATGTTTAACGGCACTGCCCAAAACGGGTATTTTGATAATAATTTTATCAAGTAGACGACGTAGAAAACCTTGTTTTGGTGTAAAGCACATGATTGACACAACGGTGATGATCGGCACGTAGATCAAGCTTAGCATGGTAAACAAGTGGGAAAAAAATAGACCATTATTCCATTGATTGGTATTTAAGAATTCTAGTAATGTAAGTACTGCAGCAAAAACCAGTGTGCCTAAATGCAAAATAATCATGGGAAATACCATGCCTGAGCGAATTCGTTTTTTTGTGTTTTGTATATTTTCATGCCATTTGGAGAGCATGCGCAATATTTCGGACAAATTACCACTCGCTTCTCCCACCCGAATGGTTTCAATATCGAGTGGTACAAAGATATCTGAATGTTTTGCCATGGCAGAACTAAGAGAGCCACCCGCTTTGATATCTTCTTTTATATCATAAAAAACGATACCGAGTTTTCCTACAGCTTTTGGTACGGCAGTATCGATCGCTTTGGTTACAGGCATGCCAGCTTCTAGCATCATAGCAAGATTATTATAAATGTCACTGAGTGGTGCTCTCATGTGTATTCCTTTGCGTGTAGCAATTTTTACTTGTTGTGGGCAGATTTACTGAATAATACCACAGTGAGATTGAAGTATCAAGTGAACATGGAAAATACCATCTTTTAAGTTGCAATAGCGGTAATATATGTGTAAAAACAATTAGAATAAAGGAACATATCAACGGTTAAATAAACATAGGAGTTTATTATGGCTTTTACATTACGATTAGGTGAAACAGCACCAGATTTTTCACTTTTAGGCTCAGATGGTAAAACGTATTGCTTGGCAGATTTTACCGAGGAGACGCTTGTCATTTTTTTTACCTGTAATCATTGTCCTTATGTGACAGGTTCAGATGAAATCACCCGAAAGACAGTAGAACGGTTTACTGGTGACGGCGTACGATTTGTCGGCATAAATGCCAACTCCCCTAATACTTATCGTGAAGATGCGTATGAATTTATGGTGACCCGTATGGCTGAACATAAATTCCCATGGACTTATTTGCATGATGCAACGCAAAGTATAGCGCTTGCGTATGGTGCATTAAGGACGCCACACTTTTATGTGTTTAACAAAGCACGGCAATTAATATATACAGGTCGGGCAATTGATACCCCTAAAACAGGTGATGCTGCGACGATGTTTGACTTGGATAATGCTTTGGCAGCGCACGTTGCTGGCAAGCCAATTACGACGCCAGTTACAAATCCATTAGGGTGTAACGTTAAATGGGAAGGTAAAGATGCGCATTGGTTGCCTGCCGATGCTTGTGATCTAGAATTATAATGTCTGAGCATATCGAAGAAATATCTGCCATAGAAGCAGCGAAACGTCTACAGGGTGACAATGCAATAAAATTACTTGATGTGCGTGAACCGTTTGAATACGAACTTGCTCAAATCGAGGGCAGTACATTGGTTACGCAAGCATTGGTAGCGGAAATTATTGCTACGTGGGCGAAAGATACGCCAATTATTTTACAATGCCATCATGGCATGCGTTCTATGCAAGCAGCGTTGTTTTTTCAACAACAAGGTTTTACTTCATTGGCAAATATGACAGGCGGTATTGATGCTTGGAGTAGAGAAGTTGACACCACAATTAGTCGCTATTAAGAAATAGAAAGTGTGCACAATGATTTCTTATCAAACAGGTGATATGGTATTTAACCACCGGATTGTTTCTGTGATTATTGACGACGGCTATGTGCTTTTGCATCGCGATGCACGTGACGCCTTTTGGGCCTTGCCTGGTGGACGCGCTGAGTTGTTTGAATTATCTGAAACCACAGTTAAACGTGAAATGATAGAGGAGCTTGGCAATGATGCCGTTGTTTCAGTTGAAAGATTGATGTGGACAGTCGAAGATTTTCATCATTTTAGAAATTTACGATATCATGAATTTGCTTTGTATTATTTGGTTCACTTCGTAAAAGGGTCACCATATTTAGATAAAACCAAAACATTTTCTGGTATTGAATCAGATTGCAAACTGACATTTAAATGGTTTGCCCTTGACCAATTAAAATCACTTGTTATTTTTCCTTCGTTTTTACCACAAAAACTAAACGGTATTTCCGATTCTTTGGAACATATTATTCACAACACCCTTGAATGCCGTCCAGGCGCAAATCCCAATTAAGCCTCAATATTATTGTGGTTCAATATTTGTATAAGTTGCCCCACTTTCTTAGCTGAAAACAATTTAATCAATATAGTAAATTTACTTTAACATCCTTATTTGCAACCAGTTATAATTTATTTGTACGTGACCGCATTGCTTGACACTATACGAAGTTTAGGTATAATTAAAGGTTAACTTGTTGTTTAGGTCTATCCCTTTGCCTATATTGTTTTTACTGTAAGTAGGGGAAGTATATGAATATTTGAAATATAAGAAACTAAAATGAATAAATATGTAATTATGGGCGTACAGGGGTGTGGTAAAGGTACTCAAGCAAAAACACTTTGTGATAAATTTAATTGGATTCATATTTGTGTAGGTGATATTTTGCGCTGGAATATTCAACACCATACTAAGGTTGCTGCGAAGGTGAATAAGATTTTATCTGAAGGGCATCTCGCACCCGATAGTATTGTTGAAGAAATTGTGTCGCATCGTTTGGCGATGCATGATTGGAATTATGGTTTTGTTTTGGATGGCTTTCCTCGCAACACTGCCCAGAGTGAATTCTTTTTGGAAAGTTATGATATTGATGCGGTTATTCATATCGATGTGTCTGATGATGTCGTGTACGAGCGCGTTTTATCACGTAGGCTTTGTAGTAATTGCGGACTCGATTACAATTTAATTGACCATCGCCCTAAAGTTACTGATATTTGTGATGTTTGCCAATTTCAACTTGTTACCCGAGAAGATGATAATGAAGCTGCGATTCGCAAACGCCTTAAAGATTACCGTGAAAAAACAGAACCAGTCCTTGAGTTGTTTCGTGGCAAAGAACTTGTTATCGATATTGATGGTACCAATGATGCCAAAACAATATTTAACGACATTGTTGCCAGTTTAAAATAGTAGTGCGAGATCATGAACAATCAAAGTGATCACTCAAAAATTGGTAGTAATGACAAAGATAAGTTATTTGCCACAGCTATAGACAATATTAATGACTTCGTATTTGATGAAAAGGTTGTTGCTGTTTTTTCAGATATGATTGACCGGTCTGTGCCTGGTTATGCTACAACGATTAGTATGATAGGTATGCTTGCGCAAAGATATGCACTACCCAATACATCATTGTATGATCTCGGTTGTTCATTGGGTGCAGCGACATTATCGATGGGGCAACAAGTTGCAACTTCAGGTTGTAAGATTATTTCAATCGATAATTCACCGAGTATGATTTCAAGATGCAAAGAAAATCTACAGAACAGTCGTATGTCAATACCTGTTTCATTTATTGTAGATGATGTGACAATATCGCCTATTACCAATGCTTCGGTAGTTGTACTTAATTTTACCTTGCAATTTATCGCAATGGACAAGCGTTTAGCATTACTTCAAAATATATATGATGGATTGCAACATGGTGGCATTTTAATTCTTTCAGAAAAAATATGTTTTTCCGATGTGCACCTTAATGATTTATTAATTGATTTGCATCATAATTTTAAAAAAGCCAAAGGGTATAGTGATCTAGAAATTAGTCAAAAGCGCAATGCGCTTGAAAATGTATTGATACCTGAAACAATTGATACGCATAAGTCACGTCTTAGCACTATCGGTTTTAGTTCTGTTGATGTATGGTTTCAATGTATGAATTTTGCTTCTGTGGTCGCAATAAAATGATTAATACATATCATGATTTAGTATCACGCCTTGAAAACATGGCGCAAATAGAACTGCTTCAAATGGTAAATGAACGCCTTGCAGCAATGTTTTGTAACACCCCGCACGGCGATTTAGGCAAATGGATTTCTGCACTTGATGCACTGCCTACGATTTCAGATGCAACGATGGCAATAGATCAATCTGTTATTACGGCAACCCACAACAATCCACTTTCAGGGCATGATCAACAAAAATTGCATCAAAATTTGATGCAATTACATCCTTGGCGTAAAGGCCCTTTTAATC
>Ga0255039_10000210_pt1 | contig 19217 bp, 3 predicted proteins | sample BC1_12_1_MG_FD_181713 | JGI IMG/M metagenome (GOLD analysis project Ga0255039, IMG submission 181713) | Seawater microbial communities from Strait of Georgia, British Columbia, Canada - BC1_12_1 | ecosystem: Environmental > Aquatic > Marine > Strait | place: Canada: British Columbia | collected... | reverse complement strand
CTACAGTTATAGGTAAAGCAGATTGATTAGCATTATGTATACTTATTTGTTTTGGAGTTCTTGATCTGTTATATGCTATACTAAAAGCAATATATTGTTTGCTTAATCTTATACCTGTATAGTTAAACAAATCTTGTGATATCTCTTTAGATATTCTATCTAATTGTAAATCTTCAATTAATTGTGTACCTTCAAGATAAACTCTAAACTTATTAATTGCTTTTATTGCTGCATTTTTAAAAGTTTTATCAGATTTAATTTTCTTAGATGCTTGCACCCATGCCTGTGACCATCTTGAAAGTTGTGAATTAGCATCATCTCTATTTGCTGCTGAATATATTAAAGAACCACCTTTATCATCACGCTGCATAAATAAGTAGTTTACTCTAAAGTTTTCAAAACCTGTTAATATACTTTCAAGCAATAATGGATTTTTAATTTTTTCTGGTAATGGATTATCAGACTCTATAACTTCAATGCCATTATTACCAATAGTATCTAATAGCATTCTATTTACAAAAGCTCCTGTATTTGGATTATCCTGACCAAAGTAATACATGTTCCTTAATATCTCTTTTGGATCACTTAAGTTCTTTACAGCTTTTAACATTCCATTATAAGCATCCATAAATTCAACAGGAACTATCAATGGTCTACCTTCGCTTAGTTCTTTGTTACCAAAGTAATCTACATCTTCTAATGTAGTGGTTGCTATATAAGCTCTTATACCTTCAGCAAGAGTAGCAAATCCACCAATCATTGACGCATCTTTATTAAACTGCTCAACAGTTCTTAATCCAGCTTCACTTTCAAAAAATTCATTATCAAATTCTTGATCTGCGCTTTGTTTAGTTATTATACTAAGTAATGAGTTTACATCTTTTTTAATCTCGGATCTGTATAGTTCAAATGATTTACTAACATTTTCAAGTTGTTCTTTTTGAATATCAGATTTATCATCATTAATCTCATTATCTAAACTATAAAGCCACTCAAACTCATCAAGAATATTATTTAAAATTTCCTCTGGAGTAATGTCTTCAACTTCTTCAACTTCTTTAAACTTTGATTCAAGTTCTCTTAATTTTTTTGCTTGTGTTTGTGATGAAACATCTGTTAAAAATGTAGCTGCTATTGATCTAACCATTGGTTCTGCAATAGCACTATCTAAATATAAGTATCCTACATTACGGTCTCCATCTTTATTTGTTTCACTAACAAATTCATGTGGAATTAATGCATTAGCTTCAATAGATACACCCTCAATTAGATTGGTAGTAAAATTATTATTTTTTACAGAAGCTGTTCTAAATTTACCAGCATCTATATTTTCAAAAAGAGTTAAAAGTTCATTCTTAGTATATGAGTTAAATAATCCTTTTACCCATTCTAATATTCTATTAAATAGTGATTTAATACTAGAATCCGTTTTAGTAGATCTTGGGTCTTGTTTAAATAATTCAAACTCATCAGCCATGTATTCTTCAAGATATTCTTTTTCTAATGTTGAATCACTCATATCAGAATATGTATCTGCAGAGTTTTTAAATCTTTCTAGTTCTTTTCTATAGCTCTTACCTTCTTTTCTTAACTTAGCTCTAACTTCTCTTCTAGCAATAGATAAATATTTTGCTTGTTGTTCGTCTGTTAAAAGTAATCTATATACAGCATGAAATCCTTCATGATATTTAAATGGATTTGTAGCTCCTGTATATATAGTACCATTGATGGTTAGACCACCACCTAAATTATATAACCCTAATGCAAAAGCACCAACACGAACACCACCAGCTTTCATATTATTACCTAATGTATTTATATCATCAATAGTAATAAAATCAGGAAGATTTAATTTAGCCCAAGATTTAAAATCTTCAATGTCAGTATTAGCTTGTTCAGTTGTATTTGCAGGTAATATTTTATTTGCAGTGTTTAATTCATCTTGTGCTTTTCTTATTTTTTCTTTTAGTTTAATTATTCGCTCATCTGTTCTTTTAGCCTTAACTATAGCAGAACCCGTTAAACCTTCAATAACTTGAGCTGTAAGAACTTCAAGTTGCATTTCTAAATTAGTTAACTCTTGATTAGGTATAAACTCTTCAGCTTCAACTTTTTCTCTCACAGGTAATCCTGCAGCCTCACGTTGTCTGTTAGACATACGCTCATCCATCTTAGGATTTCTTATTGTTTTAATATCTACATCTGTAGCAGTAAAACCATCTTGGTCTACGTCTGCTAATTTTCCAATATATTCTTCGTTGCTAAGAGTGACGTCTTTAGAAATTCTTACTCGGTTGTAAACTTCACCGTCAAGTTTCATTTGAAGATTTCTACTACCATCCATATTAGTTATAAAAAGACCCGATTGGTTCTCACCCTCAAATGTTTTAAAGGTAAACTCTTGTGCAGATACAGGAATTTGATTATCCCGTAATCTTTCTACCTCAGGTGCAGCTTCAACAACTCTTTCTACTTGCTGTGGTTCAGGTTTATCAACAGCTGCTTGAGCAGATTCAACTGGAGCTTTTACACTTTCGCTATTAGTAGATATTGAAGCATCTATAACAGCCTGTTGTCTTGCAGAATCAGCGTTTATGAATAATCTTGGTCTAGCAATAACATCATACTGAACATTAGTTGTTGTTTTATCAAGAATCTCTTGAACCTTAGCATTTCTTGGAAAAGATTTTCTAAAGTTGTCAAGTGATATTTTTTGATCTTCTACAACTTCTTTATTAAACTCCTCTATAAGGAACTTTATCTTAGATTCAGGAGTTTCTAATCCAACTTCTTCTTTAGGTTTTAAATACACTGTTTTTACAGTATTATATTTTTGACCAACCTTTATACTTTGTTGTATATTTATATTACCCCAAGAACTAACTTGTAATTCATATCTGTAACCTTTAGCTTTTGAGGTAATATATAATCTACCTGGAACTTCTTTTGAATTGAAATCACTATTAAAACTATTATCTTCTTGTTTTAAATTTTCATTTCTAGTTTTTTCAGATCTCTCAACTACATCATTAAATAGTTCATTTAATTCAATATCACTTAGTCTCTCCGTTTTTAATGGAACAAGTTTATATTTTCCATTAGGTAATAATACAGCTAATCCATACTTCTCAGTAATATCAGGATTAGTAAAATTATTATTCTTATCTATTTCACGAGCTTCTTTTAAACCTTTATTAACTCTATCTATAAGTTCAACTTCTGCAGCATCTTGAAGATTTGTACGTTCAACTCTTGTTTTATTCTTTCCTTCTCCTTGTATCTGAATTATAACTTTATTACCAGATTCATCTGAAGAATTGTATTTTAACTCATCTGCTTTTTGCGGATTAGCAGCATCAAAAATCAAATTGTTTGACTGATCTAAAGTAAAACTTTCTGATAATGCAGATAAAGGAACATTACCATTATACTGAGGTGCTAATGCTGCTACTGATGTGCTAAGTACTTTATTAGCTGCAAAAGAATTAATAATAATATCTAGTTTTTCTTCATCAGAAATATTTTTACCTTCTTCTATTTTGCTAAAGTCAATTACATTTTTAGCTTGATCAATAGTAAAGTTTATAGGATCTGATACACCTTCAAACTCATAATTATCATTTTTAAAATATGCAAATATTCCTTCTGGTGAATCTGATGGTTCTAAGTTATTATCAATTAGTTTACCATTGATTCTATTAAGTGTCTCAGTATTACCAAATTTTAACCCTATATCAGCTTTACCTCTAATTCTTCCTATTAAAGGGTTTTTTGGTTGACCAGGAATTTCTAAATAAGGATATTGTTCATTAGTTGTTCCTGCTTCAGGATTTTCTGTATATGTTATTACTAATTGATCCTTTTCTTCTTCTGTTAAATTAAAAATTATAAACTCATATCGCTCTCTTGCCTTTGCATTTGTCTCACCAGTTTCTCTATTAACATGTGGATATGGTTGTGTTATATCTCTAATATCTAGCTTAGATACATTATCTGGTAAATCAATAATCTCTAATTTTTGTAAAGTATAAAAGTTTTCAAACTCTCCAGGTTTTAATTCTTTAATAAAATCTAATCTGTTAGGATCAGAATTTTTATCTGAAGGAATTATCTCTAATATGTTTCCTTTAGCCTCAATATCTTTTGAACTGGTTAATACTATAAACTCATTACCATTTCTATCATAAACAAAATTACCTACTTTTAATACGGTATTATCAAATACATATTTTGTTGTATCTGGAACTGCAGCTTCAATTTTTGTAAATGCATTTAGAGCTTGTTCAGATGTTGTAAATAAAGCATCTTCTGCAATATTTAATGAAGTTAATATTTCTGGTGAAATATCTTTTCCAAAGTTATCTTTTATTTTATATGATAAAACTTCATTACCATCTGAATCTAATGTTTTAATTTCAACAATTGATACGTTAGGTCCTTTTCTAAGTACAACTTCATTAGTGTTTCCTCTAACTGTACTTCCTTCTTCAGGTAATAATTCTTTTTGACCTATTAATTCATCAATTGTTAGATTAACAGAATTTAATACTTCTAATACTTTCGGATCATTTCTACCTTCTTCACTTCTTAACCAATCAACTAAACCAGCATCTGCTTTTATTTGCTCCTCTGTTAATAGATTATCAGCATTAATTAATAAGTCATTTGCTACCCATGCTTTTTTAATTAAAAAAAATGCTTCTTTATGATTTTTTCCTGCTTCACTATTTAACCATTCATTATATTTTAATGGTTTTTGATTTAATGATGCTGCTCTAGAAGAATACTCTTCATATGCAAGTTTCAGTGAGTTAGATAATAAAGGAGTAATTGTTTTTGAAACTTCAACGCCTATATCTTCTGAAATATCTTGTAATTCTTTATTTTCTATTTCAGTTTCTACTTCCTCAACTTCTTCTTCTACTTTATCAGTTTTAGTTGTTTCTCTATATATTGTAATCTTACTTTGTATTTCATCATACTTTTTTGGATTACTAAGTTTTGTTACCTCACCATTATCATCATAAAAAGTTTTTAGATTATTAGCATCAAATGTTTGTAAAAATAATTCTACTTCACTTGGATCAGGATAAATATTTAATAGATCTAATTGATTTAATAATGTATTCCCTTCTTGAATACCAACATATTTTTCTATTTGCTTTTTAAATATACTTCTTGCATTTTTAAATGTATCTTTAAAAGTATCATATGATATTTTAAATAATCTATCAGCTTTTTCTGGTATTAAAAAAGACTCTAAAGATTTACTATAAAGTCTAGCGCTACCCTTTAAAGAATTATAATCAATAATATCTCTTAGTGCATCCTCTATAACTGCATCATTAACAAAACTATCTTCTGAAGCAGCTAAGAATTTAACATATTCACTAAATGCAGATTTTATTTTATTTGCATTTTTTCTAGCAAATGAACCTTTCTTAGTTAAATTTTTTGGATCTGTAACAATATCTTTAAACTTACTTAACTTTTTAATTTTTTCAGTTTTAAACTTTAAAGTATCTTTATCTTCTTTAAGATCTGATTCTTTTAATAGCTCTGCTTCTGTTGTTAATAAAGCTATTTCTCCATTAATAGATTCAGGACTCATCAACACAGTAATGTCAGATGCAGCCATGTTTTTAAATAAAGGTTCAGTCTCAAGTCTTTCAAAAATTCTAGTACTTCTTTCTAATGCTTTATCAAAACTATCTTGTGTAAACATATACAAGAATCTAGTATGATCATCTGCTAGTTTCTTAAATGACTCTTCTTGATATTCTCTTGATCCTTTTTTAAATGCTGATGGATCAAATCTAGGAGGAATTAGATCATATGCTTTTTCATATCTTTCTTCCATAGTATCTATTTCACCTATCATGGAAGTAAGTTTTTGTCTAATATCTCCTGCCTTTTGATCTTTTTTATTTGTAGAAAATGCATCTGTTAGATCTTGATCAGATAGTTTTAGATAATCTTCTAGCTGCTCTCTAAATAAATCTTGACCTCCTGTGCTATATATATGATATAAAGCTGTAAATTTAGAACGGTCTTGTTCATTCTCAAATTCAAATTTATCAGCATCAAAATTTGCAGACTCTAAGTTTTTTGAAATTTGTTTTTGATTTAAAAAATTAAATTTACTTCTGTCAAAAAATGCACCTGGATCCTCTTCATTAGCTTTCCATGCAGTATTATATGAATCTACTACATCATTTATATATTTTTTTCTTGCTTCTTTTTGTTCTTGATATGCTACTGGATCTTTAATTCTATTATATACAGCAGGTAGTCCTTGAAAAAATAGTTTTTGTGGACCTTGTACTATACCACCCATTAAGAAACCAGACATAAAAGTTTCAAAACCTTGTCCTGAAAATTGTTCATCTATTGCAGAACCAACTGCTGAATCAAATAATCCCATACCACCAGCTAATGGGTCTTCTAATAAACCTGTATAATAAGCTTTAGTACCTGCAGATATAGCTTCTTGAGTTACTTCTTGGATACCCTCTCCAAATTGAGCAGCAAAAAATCTTAACCCATTACCAGCAATCTTTTGAACATTACCTTTTACGCCAGCTTTACCAATTGATTTCATCAAACCTTTAAAGCCATCACCAACATATTCAAATGGAACATCTTTATTTCCAGTCTTAATTAATTTAGAAGGTAGACCTTTTAAATTTTGTTTAGTTAATCTATTAAATGATTTTTGAAATCCACCTAAAGAATTACCTAATACTAAATCATTTGTTAAAAGAAGTATTGGAGTGTTAACAAGAGAAGTATAAAAAGCAGATTCATTAGCTCTGTTTTCTATTTCTGTCATTTGTTCAGCTGTTACAGGATCACCAAAATTTTCAGCAGACTTTAAAGCCATCCCTGTTTCAATCATATCATTATATGCAAAACCTCCTTCAAGTTTTGCTTCAGCAAGAGTATAGTTTAAACGTCTTACGTCTTTATAAAAAGCACCTGCAGTTTGAGAAGCTTTAGCAAGATTAGTAAGATTCTGAGCTGTATTAGCTGTAGTTTTCCAATTTCTTATAGTAGCAGCTGTTTGTGGAGCAATTATATCAGCTCCAAAATTTAAACCTGATTTTACAGCTCTTCTAAAATCAAAAGCTCTGTCAACATTATTAAGACCTTTTGCAAAATTTCTTGATGCATTTAAAGCTGTACCTATACTAGTAGTTAATGCACCAAGTCTTCCTATATTTTGACCAGTTCTTAAACCAGCTATTGGAGATGCAGCACCACCAGTTCCTGCAACCGCTAACGCTAATGCAGCTTCCTCTACAGCTATAGAACTAATTGTACCAAATGTATATGCACTATTTAATAAAAGATTATTGGTAAATCCAAAAACACCACCTCTGCTTGAACTACCAATCATCATTGCTTCTTCAAACTCTTCGGCTGTTGTTGTATCTGGTCCTGTAAAGTATGAATCAGAATCAAATAAATCACCATAACTTCTATAAGCACTTTTAAATGCGCTACCTACTAAACTAGTAAATTGTCCACCCATTCTACTTAAGTCATCCCACATTGTAGAATTAGCATTGTAGTATTCTTCATTATTTGCATATGGAGAAAACCCTAGCTTATTAAATTTTGGATGATTATAATATCTTAAAAATTGAGTTTGTTTTGCTGATGCATATTGTGGTGCAACAATTTCAGGTATATCAGATGTATCAATAGGTGAGTTAATAAAATCTACTAGTCGTTGTACACCATCTGAAGGACTACGTGGATTTTGTTGTTTAACTGGATTATATGTATTAGATGAGTATGAAGGATTTATATCAGCATAATTACCAACAGTTTGAACATTAGAAGCACTAATTATATCACCCATTGCTTTTATAGCATCTACTCTTTCCTGATCCAATAAAGCAATTTGATTATCAATTATCTCTGTATCAAATAATGATTCTATTGGTGTAAATTCATATCCAACAGCTGGAACACCAGTGCTTATACTTTGATTATTTTTAATCTCTGTATCTAAGCTAGTGTTATCTAATTCATTTATCATTTATTTTAATTTAAAAATTTTGTAAATATAAACTATTATTTTTGACCATTTAGTTTTTGATCTATAGCTTTTGATTGTTTATTTTCAAATTTTTGATCTTCAAAAGCTGGGTATATTTTTTCTTCAAAAAATGCATCAAATTTCTCAAATGGATTTGCTTCACCTCGTAAGTCTAATGTATATGAATAGTCTTGAGAAGGTGTATATTTTCCACCATTTTGATATGTGTTAAACATATAAGTAATATTCCACATATTATCTTCTGATTCCATTATTGTAATTTCACCTGTAGGCTCGCTATCATTACCCGGATACTGTTTTTTTACAAAGTTATTTGGAGATAACTCTACTTCACTTGCTAATGGTGAATAATATTCTTGTGATCTTGCTTTAGGATTAACATCTTCTTGTTGATCAAAAATTATAGTAATACCATTCTGAAGATCTTTTATCTGATCACTTGTAAACAAACCTGTTTCAAAACTTTCTCCACCTTTTTGAAAAGAATTTAACCATTGAGCATTTGGTTTTATTGTAATACCAGCTTTTGATTTTGTAAGATCATCAGTTGAACCAAATACAGGACTATATTCTAATTGAAATTGTGGTACATTCTTAATACTGGTTTTACTTGCTTTATCTGTTGTCAAATAAAAATTAACATTATCAGCAAGAACATCAAATAATTTATTAGCTAAATCACTTTGCTTTAAATAATCTTCTTTACTTTCTACTTGATCTCCTACTACAATTCCATATTTAGAACCTCTTGATTCAAGACTATTCTTTTGCATTAAAAGCCTAATAAAGTCTTCTTTGGCATCATCAGACATTGAAGCAGGATTTACATCTGTTGCATATATTGGATATGGTTCTAAATCATCATCTTGCCCAGATCTTCCTCTTCTAGCATCTAGTAGTGAAGGAAGTTTAACATAACCTTTACTACTTTTTAATTTAGAATTTAACATTTTATAAGCTTTCTTAGCTTCATTTGTGACGGTATATGTACTTAAGAGATAAGAAGGTCTAGCACCTGGTCCCAAGTCTCTTGGATTAGTACTTTTATTACCTGCATCATCTACATATATTTGCTTAGCAGGTGTTCCTACCCTAAAATCACTAACTAATTTATTAATACTTAAATTTAATGGTCTATCAAGTGTAGAAGTTACTTCTGGAATCATATAATCAGAATTTGATGTACCTTTATCTATACCGTATAAATCTATATTTGTTAATTTACCTTGTTTTGCTAATTCTATAACTTTAGCAATATATTCTTCTTCAGATAATTTACCATTTTTATCCATAATATCTGGAAAACCAGACTCTAATAATAAACGAGCATTATTGTTACCTTTATCGGCTAAAATTTCTTTTTTAGTATCTTGATATAATTTTAAAGTTTTATCATTAGCAGTGGTAAAATTTTTATATAAAGCATCTTCTTGATTAGATATGCTATTCATACCATGAAGTTTATTATAAAAATTTGTATACTTTGAGTCTGCAATTAATGAAGGATATTGTTTACTTGCCATACTTGCACCTTCTTGTTGATCTGTAAAGCTGGTAAAGTTATCTATTTCTTTTTCTATAGCATCAATGTTTATATAGTTACCAAATTCATCTTTTGCTTCTAATGCATTTCTTATTTTTTTTATTGATCCGCTTACAGTTTCTCCGTCATCTAATGTGATAGTATAAGAGCCTGTACCTCCATCTCCTTTTGGATTAAACATAAGCTTACCATCTAGTATGGTTTCTATCTTTTGCTGAAGAAATTTATTAGAATCTTCACTATATATTTGTGCATTTTCTAATTGTGTATCACGTGTTATTTTACCTTCATCATCTACAGCAGCTAATATTTGTGATGGACCTCCTGCTTTAGCTTTTCTTTGTCCTAACAAATCAACAAGCATTTTTTGTCTAGGATCTAATATTTCACCTTTTTCTATAGCTAATTTTCTTTTATTAGCTAAATCTAAGTCTGATCTATATTTTACTAATTCTTTTGCACGTTGATGCCTAACTTTATCTCTTTTAAGTTCATTAACTTTATAATCTAAATTATAATCACGCATACTAAAATCACGTGCAGCTTTAGTTAAATCACTACCAATACTATTCATCAAAATTAATTGATAAGCTTTTTGCAGTGTACCATTATAATCTTTAATAGGAGTTTTTGAAACATCTTTAATATTCTGCATAGATGCTAATGCTGCTTTTGTAGCCTCATATGAATTATACTGTTCTCTCATTATTTTTTCATCTTGAGAACCAGGTATAATACCATTGTTTTTTGCATATGTCTCCCAATTAGTTACACCATTAGCTTCTCTCTGTAAAGCTTTGGTTGTCTTTTGCATTAAGAAATCATTTTGTTTTCCAATAAGATCAATAGTTTGTTGGGCCCATGCTTGTTGTCCTTCTTGAATAGATGAAAACTCTCCTGTTCTAACTCCTTCATCAGCAAAGTCTCTTCCTTTAACAAATGCTTGAGTATAATAAGCTCTCTGAACTGCAGGATCATCAATAAATCTATTCTTGATCATTTCTAAAGCTGGTCCTGTAACTAACTCACCATTGGTTTGTGTTATAATAAAATCAGCATCTGTATTAAAACGTCTATTTTTACCTTCTCCTACAAATAAATTCATAGGTGTAGTTATCTTTAATGGAGGATCTAGTTCAGATAAATATTTTTCTGCCATCTGATATAGATTAACATCATCAACATACCTTGGCATTCCCATAGCAAGAGCAGCATCACCAGATGCATTTTGAAAATCTTGCATCTTATATTGTAAATCTTTTATACCAGTTTCCCACCATTTACCTCTTTGTTCTTCATCAGGAGAATCAAGCAATCTATTTGCATATGCCATTTCATTCTGATAATTAGTGGTATATAACATGTCCTTTACAAGAAGATCATCTTCATAAAAAGGTGCAAATACAGCTTTTGCAGAATCAACATTTTGTTGTATAGATAAATCTAAACCTGATATTTTTTCAATAGAAGGTTTAATCTGTTCTATATATTGTTCTCTCTTATCTAAATTATCTTCTCTAGATAAAGGCGCATAAACAATTTTACTATATAAGTCGTTTGTTGCTTGCCAGTTTCTATTGTATTTATCTTGTCTAGATTGTAATACACTAGATAAAAATTTATAATCTGGAGTAAACGGTTTAATGTCTGGTAAATATGTTTCTACTCCTGGTACGTATGTTGACATAATATAAAATTAATCAAATTTTTTAAGTTTAACAAAATAAATCATAACACTTTTAAAGTTTACAATTCTACTCCCATCTTACCAGAATAAAATGGAACTGCCATTTTTCTAGTTTCTAATCCATTCTTTGCACTTCTGTTTAATAATCCAGATGCCAATGCTTGAGCTAATTCTTGCTGTCCCATTGTTGAAAAATTATTTGCTGCTGAACCACCTTGACCTGTAAATTTTAACATATCTTGAAAAGTTGGTGCTGCAGTTTGTCCTGTTGATCTTTGAAATTTACTATAAGCATCAAAAAATTGTTGTAGTCTTTTATTCTGATCAACTACAGGTGCAGGTTGAAATGCGTTAGGACTTGTAAAATCTACAATCCCACCTGTAAGAGGGTTAATATTAAATTGATTAAACAAAGGATTTATGTTTGCTGCATATGCTCTATTAGTAATAGCTGCATTCTGCAACTGTGCATTTTTAGCAATCTTCCAATTCTTAAAGTTATCAGCAGCTTGTAGCGCTTTATTTGTATCATCATAAACACCTATATTGTTTCTTTGATTTATTAAATCTACTTGCATATCCATTGCAGCTTGTCTACCTGCAACTGAATTCATAGTTCTAACATTATTCTGATTTACTGTATTAATAGTTCTAGCAATATCTTTTAATGTATTCCCTTGTATGTTTGAATTAGCAATAGCTGCTGCTCCACCTGCTGTTCCTAATGCATTAGCTATTGTATTTTGAGCACCTAATGCTGCATTAACACCATTCCTAAAATCATCTAATACATAATCTATTTTAACAGGAGCCATATCAGGTCTCCACGGTAAATATAAATTATCATCAGTTAAGTTAAGTGCTTGAAGATTATTTACATCTTGAATCCACCAATCTGTTTGTGGATTAGGAGCTTTATTTACATTTGGTATTTTATAATCAACCTTTTCTTTAATAGGAGGATCTGCATCTAATATAACTGTTTCACTATCTGGTTTAGCTACATCTAAGAATTGATTTAAAGTATTATTACCATAAAAGCCATCTGCTTTTGAAATACTATTATTTATAAGCCAATTTGTTTTCTGATTAGGTCCTTCTGCTCTATAAGATAAATAAGGAATTTCATAATCTTTATCTGCTATAGCAAGTGTCTGAAAAAATATTTGATTTAACTTAGTATCTTCATCATTAATATTATATCCGGAATACTTATTAAAAAGATCTTGTGAATTTTTATTTTTATTTGCACCAGCACCTTTATCAAGTTCTTTTGCTAATCTTTCATCTTTACTAGCAGCATCTGAAATAATATAATTATTTTTTTGATAGTTCAAAAAATTTCTAATTGTCTCTTCTTTAGAAGGAATATTTTTAATACCTTGTTTTTGTGCTTCTTGTACAACAGCATTATATGCAATGTCAACAGTTTTTATCCATTGCGGATCATTAGATGTAAATAATCTTTCTAACTTATTATATTTATCTACACCTTTTAGATCTTCATTAGCCGCTTGTTTTTCAGCTAATTTAATAATAGTTTGACCTTGTGCATTTTTAGTTTTAACAACATCATATCGTCCTGTATTAAGTTTGTTTTGAAACTCTTGACGTTTAGGATGTGTAACTGGTAATGGGTTAGCAGGTATATCTGTATTTTCTCCTGTTGATATTGTAGAAAGCTCACCAGTAGTTTCATCTATAACTTCAACGCCTTCTGTATCTTCAGAAAAAAGCATAGAACCATATTTGAAAGCATCTTCTTCAGATAATTGTTCTCCTCCTTCTTGAGCCATTGGTATTTCTGTGCCATATCTAGCCATGCCTTCTTCCATAACAACTGCTTCATCATCATTATCAACTTGACTCATCAGTTGCTGAAGCATCATTACCTGTGCTTGTCTTTCAGGTGGCAATGCAGCCATTGCATCCATTTGTGCTTGTTGCTGAGTTATCTTTTCTACATTAGCTGTAAACTCAATAGGATTTTCACCTAGAGATACTATATAAGGATGAGAAGCTAATGGAACACCATCCTGAAATTTTTTCTTTTCTTCTTGTTTAAAAGCAAGTTTAGATAAACCCATGCTGTATTTATTCTTCATAAGGTCTACACTTCTTTTTGTTATATCATCTGAATGCTCATCATTTATAGCATCATATAACTTATTTAGTGGATAGTTTTTTGAAATCTTAGCTGGAGTTTTTTTCTTCTTACTACTTATTCCAAACTCTGCCATTTCTTTTTTGTCAAACTTCATTTTATCTGTATCAGAAAAAACAAATGACCCTTCAGGTAAAAACATTGGAACACCACCTTTAGAGTGTCTTGGTCCCTTTATATCATATAAACCAAACTCACCATCATTATTAAGATCAGTTAGTACAGTTTCTCCACCCTCTGCTTCTATATTAGCTTCATCTCTAGGTACACCAGATAAACTATATCTTACATCTGCTTGACCTTCTTCATTAAAAGCTACACCAGTATAATAATCTTGTGGTACAGTTACTAAACCGTAATCAGCTTGATCACCTGTAACCATTCCACCATTTTTCATAGTATTTTTTTGAACTACAGTATTACCTTTTAATTCAAAACCTTCTGGTAATTTATTTATTTTTATTTTAGCCATAATTATAAAAAACTTATATCTGCACCTGCTGCAATTAATTTAGCAAGCATATCTGAATCTACTTCAACTTCTCCACCCTGTTCAAAATTAGTTCCTAACATTTGATTAAAACCACCTCTTATTTGTTGACCTACATGAGGAAAAAGAATAGAAGCTTCTTCCATTAAACCTAAACCTGCTGCTTGTCTTAATTTTTGTAATTCAGAAAAATCTCCTGCTAAGTCATTATTACTATATGGTTTACTTAGTCTTAATTGTTTGAGTCTTTCTGTATTATTAGTACCAACAGCTTGCCTTGCTTCTTTATGCCATTCAAGGGCTTTAAGATAAGCTTTCATTTCTGGTGTAACAGATCCTCCAGTTTGCATTTCATCTTTATGAAGGTAACCCATCTTAGCCATTCTTTCATGGTCACCTGGTACTTTAGCTTCATAACCTTTACCTGTTTCAGGATCATACATCATATGAGGTTTAAACTCACCACCCTTTTTCATGTTAGCTTTAATATTTTCTTGAACTTCTGGAGGTAAAGCTTTAAAACCTGGATTGTCTATACCACCACCATATTTGGTTACACCTGATGTATTTGTCATATAAAGTCCTGGAACAAAATCTGATTCTGGACCATCATAGTATGGTCCTCTATATCCTCTGTTATTAAATGGATCTGCTGCAGTTGCATAACTTTGATCAGCTATCAAATTAAAATCTCTTTGTTTTTCTGCTCTTCTATATCTTCTATCTCTAAACCAATCATTAACAACATTTGCAGCATTTACTGCAATATTACCAATTTCTCCAAAACCTTCAACAAATCTACTATCCATAAATCTATCAATACCTCTTCCAACTCTTTGACCAAATGGATCTTTTTCTTGAGAATCAAATGTAAAAGGAGATCCAAATATAGGTTCTCCAAATTCATCTAATTCTTGTTGTGTTTCTATATCCTCTAAAAACATTGAGCCCATACCTGAACCCATTTGTGCTCTAGGTATATCTCCACCATAAGCCATATTTAAAAATTCTTTTAATGCTGGATACTGAGACATAGTAGGAGCTACACTAAAACCAGTGTTCATCATATTTTGTGAGTCAGATGAAACTTGCTTCTCATCATAGTCTGGAGATTTATAAACTATTTGTCCATACTCATCAAAACCTGCTGTTGTACCTTCAGGAACTTTTTCTCTATCTTTTCTAGGTATCTTTCCTTTTTTAAGAGCAATATCTCTATAAAACCCTTCTTTTAAACCTGACTCATCTTCTCTACCACCAAATAAACTTGAATAAGCATCAGCTGCTACATAAGCTGCTTCTGCTAAACTAAAGTTATCATTTGATCCTCTTAATAAAATTGGATCAATATATCTTGGAGAAGCTATCCAATTCATATTTCTACGTATTCTAGGATCACTTGTACCACCTCTCTGATACATTTCCATACCATCTTCAGCTTTACCCATTGCTTCTTTAATAGCTCTGTCTCTATTTTCTAAGTATGCTACCTGACCTTTTTCACCACCGTATTCAGCTTTATTCCAGCCAGCTGCATTCTTTGCAAAGTTAGCCATTTTTACTATAGATGGTGGGTATTCATCTGTATTAGCCATAACTTTATTGTATGCTTGTTTAACAGTCATACCACGTTGTTTAGCCCATTTAGTAAACTTACCTTTATTTTCTGGTTTTATTTCTATACCGGATTTTGCTAAAAGAGTTTCTTCTGCTAAATCTATGTCACCTTCTTCTTCTTGCATGCTTTGCATTCTTGCAAGTTGTTCTGGGTTTTGTGTAACCTCTTCTCCTGTAGGTTCTTCTTGTTCAATGTAATCTTCTGCTCTTTGTAATAATGGAACTATTTCTTCCATTGGCATTTCCATTAAAGTTAATGCTTGTGTAATAGTTGCTGCATCAACTTTATCTTTTCTAAGTTTGATTACAACTTCAATAGGTTGCATTCCCTCTTCCATTGAAGAGTTTATCATTGATGCTAATTGTTGAAGTTCTGGTTCTATTTGTTGACCACCTTCTTGTTTCTTTGATAAATAGTTCACTTTGATAATAGTTAGATTACACTATTAATATACAAATAAATAAAGTAAATTACTAATTTTTAACCGTTTGGATTCTTCAAAAGATAAGTCATTATATAGTTAGGAGCAGACATGCCAAACTGTTTTGCATTTTTATAATGCATTCTGTTAAGCTTATCATAAACTTTTTGAGCTTCTTTTTCAAATTTAATATCATCATAATTACCATTTATATAATCACTATATATATTTAAGTCATTAAGTTGCCCACCTGTTTTATAATTTAAATTAGTGTCTATATAAGATTTAGTCCAGTCATTTCTTTTTCCTAATGGTACACCGTCATCATATCTTACATATTCTTTAAGCATCAAATCTTTATCCTTATCTGCAACAGCTTTCATGAATTTTTTAAAATCATGTAAAACTCCATTGTATTGATAATCTGTAAGCAATATTTGCTCTTGTTGATCTAACTCATCCCAACTTCTACTTAAATTTCTATTATTAAATGTTGACTTTGCTGCTTTAAATTTAGTATCAATATCTCTTTTAAAAAGATTATTGACTTGATCATTTGTTAAACCTTTAGAAAAGTCTTCACCTCTTTTAATTTTATGACCATAACCAATATCAAAACCTCCTCCTTTTTCTGGAGCTGGAGTTGGAAACCACAATTGTCTTTTAGAATCCCATCCTTTCAATGAAAGATTTTCTTGAGCTTTTAAGTCATCTTGATATTCTTGAAAACTATAATTGCTAACTTCTTTCTTTACTGGTTCTTTTTCTTTTGCAACATCTGTTTTATCAAGTTCTGTTGTGTATCTTTTACCATACCACATAAACTCATCTTCACCAGCATTTCTTGCAGCTCTAAAAGCTTGATTATATGAGCCATCATCATCTCTATCAGTAACTCCCCAATTATAAGGATTTATATAATCACCCCATGATGTTGGTTCACGTTTTTCTACTACAGGAATATTAAGTTTTTGATTTATTTTAATATTGTCATAACTGATTCCAGGGTTAGCTTTTCTAAATTCATCTTTATTTATACCTTTCTTATTAGCAATACCATCAAATGTATCTCCTGATTTAACTGTATATTCACCACCCGTTTGATATTCTTTTCCTTTTTCCAAATAAAGAGCTGCTTTATCTTTATTTAAAAGAACATACTCAGGTTGTCCAAAGTAATTTTTACCTTCTATATAATCATACCCCTCATCTTTTAGTTTTTTTAGTTCTTTTTGTGAGATTCTTTCTATGACCCCTTCTTTTGTAAATTTTTTAGAATTTGGAGGGAGTTCTATTCTGTGTAGTCCTCCTGAAGAACTTGCATTTGCATAGTTCAGAGCAAATGAATTAGGGTTTAAATCTGGAGACATATAAAAACCACCATAATCACTATTTTTTTTATTCTGACGTTTAGCGAGTTTAAATATATCAATATCATCTAATGTTGCTTTTGGGTCTAACCCTCCATGATAAAATTTAATATTTGGTTTGACATCTTTTACAGTTGCTTTAACAACCTCATCTGCAGATCTTGCTGCATTTTTAATTACATTTTTACCTCCTTTAACTAGCGTATTTTTAAGTACACCAGCACCAACATAAGTAGCAGGATCTGTAAGTAAATCAACTGTTAATCCTCCCAAAAAATTATCTATACCTAAAGTTTCTGATACTGATTTTTGTGCTGGATCATCATCAAGTATAGTAGTGTTCATTACATTAGGAATAATATTACCCCAATTAAATTCACCATCTCCATTGTCACTTAGTCCTTCTATACTTTCTCTAACAAAATTAGCAGGTATATCTAAAATCTGTAATGCATTATCTGCTTTATATAAAGGGTTTATTGCATTGTTAATTAAATTCTTCCAATCAAAACCTTTTTTATTTCCAATTACTGTTACTTCAGGAAGCACATAAGTTGGTGTTAAAATCTTATCACCACCTGTTTGAAGTTTAGCTATTAACCCTTTTGTTTGAAATTCTAAATCTTTTGGAATATTAGCTTCTGCCCAACCTTGAGGTAAATTTTTTCTTCTTGCTATATCAATAAATTCTTCTGCAGTATCAAATCCATAATTATTACCATGTATGTTTACATATCTAGAAAATTCTTTTTTAGGTTGCTGACTTATAACTTCTTGTTGAACTGGTTGTGTTTGAACAGGATTAGATGTTGGATTTTTATAATTATTTAATGCTGCTAAATTTTGATTAGCAGATCCTTTATATTCACCATATTTAGCATCAAGTCCCATATCATTATACATCTGCTTTCTAGAAGCATATGATCCATCTTTACCTTCACTTCTTAATACAGCTCCCCAATCAGTAGATAAATTGGGAGTATATGGTTGTTTGATAATACCCAACTTATCTACATCTACTACAGATTCAGTACTATCATCAGGCATATCAAATTCTTCAGAATATTTATAAGCTTCTCTTGGTACTGGTCCTACACTTTTAGGATATATTCTTACAGGGTCATAATAAGGTCCATCAATTATTCCTCTTTTACTTTGTACATACGTAACATGTTTCCTTGGTTTTATATTATCATGAACCCACATCATTGGATCTCCTATATTATCTCCTCCCGTTGTAAACCAATCGTTAGCTCCTGTTAATTTTCCTTCTCTTCTATAATAGTCATTTATATTACCTTTTTTAATTAAAGAAGAACGCGCTTTTTTATTAATATCTAAATATTTTGATAATCTGTTTGGATAACCAATATTTTTATAATTGTCTATCTCTCCTTGTATCTGGTTTTTTATATTTAAAGTATTTGATACCTTACTTGGACTCAAAGCTTGTGATAAATCTGAATCTATAAATTGCCTCTTCCACCCTTGACTTTCTAATATTTTCATACTAGCAAGATTTTTATTATACAAATCTAAACTGTCCTGAGTTGTAGCTCCACCACTTTGTGCTATAGGTAAACCTTGACTTCGTTCATCCATAGCAATAATATTCATTAGATTTATAAGATCTTTTTCTGATTTTGTATTGCGTAGTAAATCTTGAAAGTGTCTATTTAATTCTATTCTTGTATTTTCTTTTGCTTTCTGTAAATGTTTTTCTGTAAAGTCTTCCGTTCTTGCATCATATATACCTTCCTCTTGTAATAAATATCTAAGAGGTTGTAACCTATTAATATATTCAGTGGGTTGTGTATAGTAATATTCTTCTTTAGGTATACCTAAATCATTGTCTT
>Ga0255039_10000208_pt1 | contig 19344 bp, 25 predicted proteins | sample BC1_12_1_MG_FD_181713 | JGI IMG/M metagenome (GOLD analysis project Ga0255039, IMG submission 181713) | Seawater microbial communities from Strait of Georgia, British Columbia, Canada - BC1_12_1 | ecosystem: Environmental > Aquatic > Marine > Strait | place: Canada: British Columbia | collected... | reverse complement strand
CAACCTCAACTCTTAACAGAGTTTCGGTTCCCCCCCACTACTCCCCCAAAAACTTATTCTGATAATCCAACCCTTGAAGTTATTGAGTTTATAATTCTTGCCATTTTCTACAAATATTCACATATTATCTTACATAAATCTAAGCACATATTTTTATTATCTAATACTATTTTTTTTACTTGTTTTTTGTATATTTTTAACTCTTTCACATATTCCTTTAACTGCCTTATATGAAACATAGTATTTAACATTTTAATCTCTTCTGTCTCAATATGCCTTTCTATATCTTTTACATCATATTTCATAAGAACTTTAATATTATCTTGTCCTCGTCCTCTTTTAACTTCTTTCTCATGAACTTTTGATTTAAGGTGATTTTTCAATCTTTTATTTGTAGAAAAATATCTATCGCAATCATAGCAGTAGCAATCTTCGTATTTGAACTCAAAATCAATATTCATATTATTATTCATTGTCCTATACTATATAACATAAGTTTTCTTTATACCCTTTATTTCAGAAAAAATTTAACCTTTTTTTATCGGTAAGTTCCCCTTACATTTTATTTATTCAAATAACCTCTTTTTTGCGTATTCAAATATTTTTTTATCCTTTTCAATTCCTATGAATTTTCTCTTAGTATTTTTACATGATACTCCTGTGCTTCCTGATCCCATAGTAAAATCCAAAACAACATCACCTTCATTAGAATATGTCTTAATCAACCAGTCACAGAGTTTTACTGGCTTTGCGGTTCTGTGTTTTATTCTTCTATCTACTTTTATTTTTATGTGGCTTACTGGATATCTTTTTCCATCTGTATTGTTAGTTTTAATAGTTTTTATATTCCCATATATATTGGCATCATTTCTTCCATTATGTTTGTATTTTTTTCCGTCTGTTTTCTGCGGATTATATGTTCCCCTTTTCTTATAAAATACATAAATCATTTCATGGGTTCTTAAAGGCATTTTATTAGCATTTAAAAATCCAACAGGAAGATGCTTAATCCACGCAATATCATACCTAAACCATTTTCTATTACTATTAATCAAATCAACTCCATATTTAGTAGTAGTAAAAAAAATATATATACATTCATCTTTACATATCTTTTTTAACTTTTCCCACATCTTATCTAAATCAATTTTAGTATCCCATTTACAAGCTGTTTGTCCGTATGGTAAATCAACTAAAACCATGTCAATCTTCTCTTCAATAGACCCTAAAACATTAAAACAATCATCGTTATATATCTGCATTATATATACTCAAAATAAAATAATAATCACATTTAACCCATTGAAGTTATTGAGATTATCCAACATAACGATTGCCCTTTGATATGTTCTCTTCTGCCCATAGAGGTTGAGTATTCTTATAATGTAGTCGTTCAATTACTTCTTCAATAGAAGGGTTTTCATAATATAATGGAATAATATGGTCTATATGCCAGTCTCCATGATTATCCCAAGTCATTCCTTCTTGAAATTGGTCTTCTATATGTTTCTTAAATTCTTCAATAGTGCATCTGAGATATTCCATAGTTCTTTTTGTTTTTTTTCTTTTTAATGCGTGATAAATTCTGCTTCGTATACAATGAATTAAATTTCCGTTTGGATCACATATTTTACATATTCTTTTGACTTTATTATGTTTACAAATATTATTTCCTTTACATTCTTTACATCGTCTTTTTTCTCTATTATGTTTACATATACTTGCTCCCTTGCATTCTTTACAATATTGTTTTAATTTTTTATGTTTACATCTTGAAATGCCTTCACAATCAATACATTGATGTCTCATTCTTTTATGTTCACAATATGATGCACCGCCACATTTTATACAATAAGATTTTCGTTTATTATGTTTACATAGACTTCCTCCTCCACATTCTCTACATCTTGTTTTTTCTATATTATGTTTGCATTTTGATTTTCTTTTTGATTTTAAACCAATTTTACGACATCTATCACATGTTTTTGTTTCTTTTCCAATATAACTAACAAAGCAAGACATCTCTTTCTCTTTCTTACAATTATTGCATTTCTTTAATTGACTCATTTTAATATATATACAAGATGTCCTTATATAGTTTATTTATTAACCTTTTTATAAAATCTTACATATGGAACTGATTTGCTTTTAAGAATCCATGAATAAGGCGGTTCTGTTGAATTCTCTGGAACATAAGAATGCATAGAGATATCTTGATCTTCTTCGCAGGAATCAATTACGGCATAAATACATTTAAAATCTGAACTATTATATACTTTACGAATATATCTTACATGATCACCAGCTTTGATATCCTGAACATTTACCCTCTGATAATCTTTAAGTTTTTCCTCAAATCGATTTCTATCCTTGACTTCCATTTTTTTATAAATTAGCAAATATAATAATTTTGAAATCCTAACGCATCAAATATATCTGATTCATTTTTCTAGCTCTTGATAATGCTGTGTAAATCATTTGAGAACTCCTTGTTCTGTATAAATCTATAAATAATCTTGTCTCACATGTCTCTCCTTGAATTGAATGAACAGTAAATGCATGTTGAACTCTTCCACTCTTTACTTTACCATCACTAATAACAATATCTGCTGTATTGTATTCTGGATTATTATTATCCTTAATATAGTATTTCTCTTTTTCAAACTTACCCTTGAATAGTTTTGTAATCTCATCTTTTCTCTTGTTAATACTCGTCAATACCATATCCTCAATATTATATAAAGATTTCAAGTCATTAATAGTGATAAGTTGCCTATCCATTATCCGATCTTTAATCTCTCTAATGATAAACATACGATGTTTCTTCTCATCAATTAGTTCTCTTACTTTTTCACAAAGTCTCAGTAGTTTCTCATCTTGAATTCTATAATTCTTTACATAGTCCTTGACAATACTGCAATTGTCTAACATAAACTCTTCATCAATCTGTTCTCCTTCAATACATGGTAATTGATACCCTACATCGCCACAGAATATCAACTTGCACATACTATAATTTTTTATAATCTTCTCAATCTCTGCTCTTGATCTCATTGTAATCTCATCAAACATAATCACATTGTAATTTCTTAATACAAATCCAATCTGCTCAGGATCATTCATAAGCAATCTTGCGTGAGTAATAACATCAGATCCGTATTTGTTTTTCTTCTCAGCACAAAGTTTCAAAGTTGGGCTCGCGTATAATACTTTTATGAATCCTTTATCTGTCAAATTAGTATGAGATTTACCTGTCCCACCAGCTCCTCGGTGATACTCAATATTCAAATCATCTTCTCCTAATCCAATATATTCCTCTCTATTCTCTGCTTCTGCGAGACTCAATAACCCCTTTTCAATTCCAGTAAGATATTTATCTGCACCAATTAACTTCTTGATTTCTTTTTCTTGATATCTAAATACATTTTTGATTTCTGCTGTCTTTGTAGCAAAAATCGCATCTGTATGAATTCTAATAACATCCTCACAATCATATTCAAGTAATTGCTCAAATACAGACATTCTCTGATAAGATGTAATGAATGCAGTAATTTGTGAGCTGTGTCGGTTGCTTGGTTTAGTATATTCAATATATCCTTCATTGTTAATATCATCAAAGAATACTTTATGAACTCCATCATATGATTTGATATTCTTGAAGAAATCTTTATTGCCTCTCATCCATAAGTTCTTTGTTAATCTTTGAGAATTACAAGAACCAAAATAACGACAATAATGTCTAATTCCTCTACTATCCTTTTCATACATTTCTTTTGGAATAGTAAAATGCATTCTTTCTCCCCAGCATCCTTCAACGATATCAAACTCAACGCCCATATCTCGTAAGAACATTAACTCAACAGAAGGATATACATTCATATTAACATAAACATCTAATACTTCTTTTTCTACAAAATATTGCTTTACCATGTCATGACAATTATCAAAAGATATATTAGTAATACGATATAGCCCAATACCAACAACACGATCTGTCTTTCTGAAATCAGTAATCTTACCACAGAACCCTTGATACCATCTACACTTATGAAAATTGGCGTATGCTTTTTCCATGTCAATATGAGTAATTTCTTCATCATTAGAATTAAGATCTTCATTCATATTAATCATGTTATTATAATGCACAGCCTGTCTAACAAACATAGATAGTCTCATATCTTTAATATCACAAATCTTCACATTATTCAACCCAGTCTTTTGTTCAAAATCATTGATGATATCCATATAATTAGAATTCAATACATATTTTTTAGTTGGTGTTAAGATACTTGTATAATCATATTTATTTTTAGTCCATACTTTGTAATTTTTAATAGAATCATATATCTTTTGCATCTCTTCACCAGTTTCAATATAATCAATCTTATCAGTTCTGAATAAGTAATGCTCTACATGATTTATCTTTGAATTGACATACTTGAATGTTTTTAATGCTTTTTTCTTACTATGACATTCAATAAGATTCTTATCTAACAACGGAAGAACAATAGTAATATTAATTTGTAATTTATTACATACTTCTTGAATGTTTTCTTCTGGAATACCTTCTTTGAAGCGTTCAATATATTTATCTATATTATTGATAGTAGTAATCCATTTTCTAAGTCTTGCTTTACCTTTACAATCTGCCATTCTTTTGACCGCCCAGTCTTTGATACCTTGAAACAAACAATGCTGAATACCTTCTGCAAACTTCTGATCTGCTCTTTTACCTGCCACAGATGCCAATACACTAATTTCAACAGGAATAATTTCTTCTCCATTTTTATCAGTCCATGCATCAAATCTGTCATCTTCACTATCAATTATAAATATTTCATGTAATAAAGTCATAGCTTTTGTATTATCATTAGGAAGTGTAATAATAGTATCAATATCCATTGTTTTAATACGAATACGCTGTCCTAATAAACCTTTTACTTTTTGATATACTTGATACACATTATATCCAAGTGCAGTATCAACATTAAACTTTATCGTTCGTATTACTCTTCTTTCTTTTCGTTCTCTTATTTTTCGTTCTCCTCGTCGCCTTCGTTGTCCTCGTGTTCGTTCTGATGGAACAAATAAAACCTCTTCTTCTTGGTCTTCTAAAAGTTTTAGTTCTTCCGACATAACGTCAAATTCTTGCCCAATTAAAGATAGCATAGGATCATTGATATCAACATCCATAATCTCTTCTTGGGCTATATCTAATTCCTCACCGATGAGTTGCAGTTCAAAATCGTCAAGTTCTTGTTGTAATTGTCTGTTATATTCTTCAATGTCTTGTCTTGATAATGGATTTCTTCTGCTCATTCGGTATATTTATAACAAGATATTTTTTTTCTATACATATTAATTTAGAATTCTTTATATAGTTTATTTTTGAACCTTGTCAGAATACATTTCTTCTATTTTTTTCCGTTCTTCCTCAAAGAATTCTGTTAAGATACTCAACTCTTCATCTTTCTTATTTTTATAATATCTATCGTTGCTACGCTTCTTAACCTTCTCTCTATGTTTCAAATAATTAACATGAGCCTTTTTCTTTCTTCCTTCAATATCTCTACATTTATATTGCTTACGATATTCATTATGACATGGCTTACATCTTGTTCTTAATATAAGACTCCCATCTGCTCTCTTACGATTTAATGGAAAGTTCTCCTTGTTCTCTGGTTTAAACTTTTTGCATTGAACACATAACCTCATTGTATTATTATCAGTCATCTTAATAATATAATAGGTTTTTTTTGTTTATATATTAAATAATCTACACATTTAGTTCCAATATCTCGTTCAAATTTTTTCGGTATCTCTCCTTGAAATGAACAAACATATTTATATGGAGGAACTGGTAGGGTTCATTAGTTGCATATTTTATAATTTCTTTAAATTCTTTTTTGCTTAACAGGGGCGGACAATTCTCATCACATAGTGTTTCAACTTCTCCTAATGAAGAAGGAAAGAAAAATATATTAGTTGCCTGTAAACGGCAGACTTTTGGTAAACGCTTGAACTGCTGACAACAGATAAATGTTGAAATGTTATAATGTCTGCCAGCCAGAAAAAGTTGGGTAAAAGGTTTTGACCGCATAAATGATGGGCTACTCTGAACATCGTCAAGTATCACACATACTCTTGGGGATTTGTCAATTCCTTTTTCTTGAACTTTATCCATTTGGTTATTCATTATCTTTTCAATTATATCTGGGTCTAATTCATTATGTATTCTGTCATCTGGTAAATCTAAAAATTTAGGCAAGTCATCTCCTTTATTAGCAGTTGGACTTATCAAGTAAGTTTCATTAAAATACCCCTTATAAAAATTAGGCTTTATCATCAAGTTAATTAACAAGTTAGATTTTCCTGAACCACTTCTGCCGTTAAAAATTACTCTTGCTGGATGTTTGGGAATGACATTTTGCTTCATAAGTTTAGTTTGCTTTATTTTACTTTTTAAGGTTGGTAATGCCTTAATCTCTAAACCAGACTTTAATATCTCATCTGGTATTTTCAGTTTCTTCTTTTTTGGTTTTATTGTAATGAAATTATCATAATCGTATTCGTCCATTATCTCTATATTATATATTAATATATTTTTTAGTTACTCAGTCCGAGATTACCGTGTTCTCTAAAAACACCTTGACAAGACGAGCATGACATAACCAAGTATCAAGACGACGAGATTGAGCATCAGAACACTGAATATCAACATTACAGGCACGAGCAGAGTTCACCATAACACCTGCGAGATCAGAGACCTGAGACTTGCAGAATGAAGTGGAAGCAATACCCATCTTAATAGCCTGTGCACCGCCTGAATTAAAACCAACGAATTGAGAAAGGTTGATATCTTGGTCTTTCCGACAATCTGTTCTATGCCAAGAAGCAAGAGAATAGTAGTATGCTTCTGCGGAAGACTGAACAGATGGGTCAGTGGCGGGAGCAATAGGATTATTAGTCATAGGAGCATTAGGGTAGTAACTGGATCCAACCTGAAACTGATAACGAACAACCTTCTGGTCATTTAGAACATTTGAATCGGCTTCAAGATTGCCGATGTTTGCGGTAAGACGAGGGCATACATAGACACCAAGAGCTTTGGAGCAAGACTTCTTAATATCATACTGATAGTCAGACTGGTTTCCAGAAACAAGAGTTCGGTAGTATTCACGATGCACTAAATTTAATCCATCTCTCGCACTCATCTCGTTAATTTTTCTATCAAAGGCATCAGCAAGATCATAAGCATCCCAGCGGATCTTTAATTCACTAATAGTGTAATCAGTTGGAGCAACGCCAGTTGCAGCTTTTCTAAAGATAGCATTTCCTAAAGTTTGAAGTTCAAGTTCAATAATCATACCATCCGCCAATTGAGGAGGAATGAGACGAGATTGATTGAAACAAGGAATCAAGTGAAGAGGAAAGACAACATTCGCACCAGTTGCTAAGTTTGTTCCGGTTCCATCAAGGTTTCCACCACTAATAACTGATCCATATCCCTGAGATTGAAGTCCAGTGGCAAAAGCACCACGAGAGCAGTTCCATCGCTGGTAAACATGAGACCAGAGATTTGCACCTTCTAATCGGCATACTTCTACACCAGAACGAGCTTTCACACGAATGCTTCTGAAAAGATTCGCACAACTTCCAGCACCAAGATCACCGGTAGAACCTGCGGTGGTTTGAAGCTTAAAAGTCATGTAAGAACGCTTAGAATCAAGGAACTGAGAGCCAGTATTGCAGTTGAAGACGATCGTCTGAGAATCGCCATATGATCGAGCTTGAGCGAAGTTTTCAACATAACGGCGTTCCTTGGCAACAGATAGACTTGGAGGAACACGATAAGTGAGTTTGTTAAGTTGCATTAAGTTTGACATAACGCCTTGAGAGGCGGCTTTATTTTCTTCACGTGGGGCAGACATAATTATTTTGTTGTATATATATATAATAGAAAAAAATGGCAAATTCTCGAGTGATATACATATCAAATGATGATAAAGATATAAGCGAATCAAAAAGCAATTCAGATTTTGTTTGTTATTTGAAAGAACGAGTTTCAGTTCAAGAATCAAACTACGCCATTTTGAAAACTATAACATTATGTAATTGTTTTTACAATGTTAGAGGAGCCGCATATGGTGATGCCCAGAATAATATTTTTGTTTTCAGCGAACTTGCACCAGCAGCTACATTTGCAATTGAGATCCCAGAAGGTCAGTATCTTATAGCAGATTACATCACTGCATTAGAAGCCGCTATGAATTTAGTATTAGTCTCAGGAACTGTTGCTATTACACAAAATCCAGTTACTGGCAAGTTACTGTTCCAGTGCATTGGAACCCAGATAACAATTTTCTCAGGACAAAATGGTAATACATCTTTTGCGTTAGTTGGAAACCCTGAAACTTCTAATAGCATTACATCAGCAATTGTTCCTATGCCTTTTCTTCCAGACTTATCAGGTATTCAAGATGTTTATATTGAAAGTAGAGAAATCGCTGCAGGTCAGGGCAACGATCCCACATTCGGGATAATAAATATAGTAGGTCAAATTAACCTATCTGAAACTCCCTTTGGGGGATATTCTCATTTTCAAGCTAACGATGATGAACTCGCAACACTTAATTATAAGAATACAAGGAATATTGAAAGAATAGATATCCGTGTTGTGGATCGTCAGGGAAATTTGTTGCCAGCAGGGAATTCAAGGGTAAGTATTAGTTTGAAATATTTTTACGATTAATAATACTTAAAGAAAATTAAATTATAGTATATAAAAGTAAAATGTCGTATGAAAAAGGAAAAATATATACTATTCGTTCTTGGAGTAATCCAGATTTGATTTATATTGGATCAACAACTCAGCAACTATGTAGAAGATTTAGCACCCATAATGTTAAATATAGAAAATGGAAAGAAAATAATGAAGGTAAAAATTTAACTTCATATAGTGTTATTGATTGTGGAGATGCATATATTGAACTTTTAGAAACATATCCATGTAGTAATAGATCAGAATTATATAAACGAGAAGGATACTGGATTAGAGAAATGAGATGTGTAAATAAAGTTATACCATCAAGAAGTAAAAAAGAATATATGGATAAATATAATCAAGACAATAAACATATAATTGCAGAAAAGAAAAAAAAATACTATTTAGATAATAGAGAAAAATTTATACAAAAAGCAAAAGAAAATTATGAAAAAAATAAAATAAAGATTACATGTGAATGTGGTTCTATTATTCAAAAGGCATGTAAAGCTATTCACCTTAAATCAAAGAAACACCAAACCTATATTCAATCACAATCTAATTAAAAATATTGATATATATTATAAACTAACAATATGATAAGTTCTTACCCATTGATGTTCAATTCAGAGATCAGTATGCAAGAATTAGGTTCATTGCCATCAAGTGGTCGTGAATTCCTAAACATAAAGCGACATGAGCTTAAAAGAGGCCTATGGTTACCTCCTCGCACTGATAATCCAGAATTCGCAGAAGGCGACTTAGCAACAATAACACTTAATAACTCAGGACTCGCAAACCAATCTTTAGTATTTTCAGGTAGAGTTCGCAAGCCAGATAGATATCAACAGACCACAGATGCACAAGCATATCTTCAATTAGTCAGAGATACGGATAGAGAGGCAACGGAAGCAGAGCTTATAGAAGCACGAGCTGACGACATAGGTCTTGATGCCAGACTAATTCAGTTAATAAATAATCAGAGTGAGGCCGGAAATTACTACGCAAATGAATCTCAAAACTTTCAGAAAACATTACAGAAATCTGTAAATTCTTATTTCAAAGAAGAAGCAAAGTATCGTATCCCTATGCAATTAGATGAAGGACTGCCATCATTATTTGAATTAGCAACAAGACAAGGCATTAAAAAGATAGAACGATCTGCTCTCAAACCCTTTGATCAGTTTCGTTCTAAAATTAGAGACCTTTCTAAACAAGGCAAAGCAACCGCTTCCGCTATCTCCGCTGTCGCAAAAGCATTAGGATATTCCGAATATGCTGAAGCCGCTGGAAATATTGCTGATTTTATTTCACGAGGACAATCTCTTGATAGATTATTCAGTTCTATTGAACAAAATCCACAGCAAACCCTTACTGAGGAGTTTTTAAGAGGATTGAGTAATCTTTAATATATCTTTTCTTAAATCTTCATCTGCTTCAATACAATCATTTTTTTCAATTATCAACTGATAGATTATTTCTAATTTCTGAGTAGGTAATAATGGTAATGCATTGAAGACATACTTATCTTCTTCTGATTTGAATCTTAACTTACTTAATAACTTTTCTTCTTCTTCATACTTCTTATCAACTTCTTTGAATGCTTCTGGATTGAAATTTGTTTCGTCCCATCCCTTTTGGTCTGGGCATTCTTTCTTTGATTCTTCCTTAGATTCTTTCAAATCTCTATCATACTTATTCATGTAATCTTTACTATCACTCATTGTTATAATATATACAATAAAAAAGTTTATATCAAAAAAACGAACTTAATTTATTTTATTTGTTTATAATATACAATGAGTGAAGCATCTAAAAGTTTTATAAGAGATATAGTATCCCCTATTGTCAAAGAGATAGTAGAGCGTCAACTGCTTCAAAAACCACAAAGACCAGACATGAAATTTCAGATTAGAAGCGATGCTTCAAATGTTGGTGCTGGTAAGAAATTGACTAAGAAAGCATTATTGAATTATCTTTTTACAGAAGAAGGAAAACAAGCATTAGATGCTATTATTGAAGTTGCAAAGAGTGTTCCAACAACCAATACATTGAGAAAGACTAAGGATTTTCAAGAACAAAGAAATGATTTAAGAAACGCCATGATAAGACCAAGTGGAGAACTTCAAAATGTTGTAGAAACAATAAGACAGAGAACAATTGAAGAATTTATTGTTGAAGAACCACGAGGAGAACCGATGAAAAAAGTTGGAAGACCTAAGAAGGGAGAACAAAAACCAGAGAAGAAGGAACAAAAGAAAAGAGAAGTTAAGGAACAAAAACCAATTAAAGCACCAAGAGTTGAAAAGGTTGAAGTTAAAGTTTCACCAAAACAACCAGTAATGAAAGCAGTAGGAGCGGATTTTAGTAGAGATGAAGCAAAGGATGTAAGACAGAAACTATCAGAAGAAACAAAATTGACTAATCCTGTATTAAATGCAGCTATGAGAATATTACAGCAAGGAGCAAGCGCAGTTGATAAATTATTCAAAGCAAAACAAGCAACAAGAATTAATGTTCGTAATGTTGCGGCTGGTCTTGCATTGGTTGGTCAAGTCGCTGGATTATCTGATAAACAAAGACTAAAAGCAAGAAATCTCGCTCGTCTTGTTGGGGCAGGAGCAATTGCAAGATCATCACTTCCTAAGTTTTCAAGATCTTCAGAAGATTTTGATGATGATGGAACTATTCGTGCAGAAGCACTTAAAGATTCAAGAGAAGGAAGACGACCTCGTCCACCACCTGAAGCACGAGACGATGCTCCAGAAACTATGCCAGATATTAATCGTGCAAGAGGAAATATTGAAGATATGATTGATACTATGGAACAAGCAACAGAAGCACAGCGTCAAGCATTACAAGCAAGAACTGGAATGAATGTTGATAATGTTATTGAAGATTTGAAAGCACAAACAGCAGAAATCGGACAAACTAATCAACTTACTCAAGCTCAGACACAACTTGCTGATTTTGCTAATTTAGAAACCGCTTTTGACTTTTTAATGGCAGTATCAACTATTGCTGTAGCATTAGGATTAAGAGCAGGAACTCGACCACAAGAACCACAACCGGCACAACCTCCAGCACAACCTCCAGCACAACCTCCAGCACAGAGAACCGCAACAGATGCTAAATTGCGAAGGCGTCCACCTCCTCCGCGTGGGCCAGGTTCTATGCCTCAACCAAGTCCTGACGTTGCACCCATAGCTCGTCCAACACCAGAAGATGCAGATATACAAGAAGAAGAAAGAAGAAAAAAAGAAGATAAACAAAAGAAAAAGGATAAATTATTTACATCTAAACAAATTGTAGAACAACAGAATGAAACAAAACAACCACAGCAAGCGAGACCAGATTTTATCATTCCAGCACAAAAAGTATTAGATCCATACAAAGATGAAAAAGACCAGAAAGCAGATTTTCTAACAGAAGCTGGATGGGGATTTGACTTGCCTTTCGCGGTCAACGGCGTTATATTAGAAGATAATGCTTTAATGCAACAGCACCTATTAGAACAAGAACTTGTATATAGAAACGCTGGTATTGACAGAGGTAATAATGATTTTGATGATCCAGAAAAAGTTGGATTTGAGAAAGCAGGAAATCCTTCTGCTGTTCCAGACTTGAAGTTTGAGGAAAACTATCAAGATTTTCCAGTTAATCCTAACAATACTTTTGTTCAAAATATTATATACAATACCATGACTCCAGTATTAGACCAGAAAGGACAAGGTGAATCACTCAGATCATCTACGCTTTATGGTGAGCAACCAACCTTTTAGGTATAAAGAAAAGTCTATATTTTATTTATATGTATCAATATTCTGTAATCTATCGTGTTTGGTGTTATGAGACAAAAAAGTCTTATGTTGCGCATACATGTAATAGAGCAAGAAGTGTAAGAGCAGGACTTACATCATTAAAACAAAATAAAAATCTAAGTAATGAAGCTTATAAAATCGTTCATAGCGATTATGTAAGATTTAATCTAATTAAATATTTTCCTTGTCAAACTTTAAATGAATTGCTTTTAGAAGTTAATGACATTGTAAAAACAATTGATTGTGTAAATAAACCTTTGTCTGATTTTGACAGAGAGATAATGACTAAATATAAATGGAAGAGTAGAAGAGAGTATAACTATGCATACTTTAAAGCATATTATGAAAAACATAAAGATAAGTATAAGTATAATAAAGACAGAGCTAAAAAATTAATTGAAAAGAATAATGTTCGTATTACATGTGAGTGTGGTGTTATTATAAAGAAATATTATCTACCTTCTCACTTGAAGACTAAGAGACACCATAAAAAGATGAACTCACCACAAGAGAGTCCAAGACCAAAAGGAAGGTGATGTTTTTAACTTATGAACTAATCGTCCTTGTTTGTCTCTTATTTTTGAATGTCTTGCTCTCCAATTTTTTCTTTTCTTTTCATCTCTATGGTCAATAAATGTCTGTCCTCCTTTTGATCCAAAATGTATTTTTTTTCCCATGTATCTTACATAAAATCTTTTACCTTTCATATTACTTTGACCAAACTCGGTCGCCCCTAAACTTAATGCTTTCTGTTTGAGTTTATTATCCATCTATATAATATAAGACAATAATGTTTTCATGGTTGTTAGGTTATAAGCAAGAAGATGACAAAAAAGAAGAAGATGCCAAGAAGATTGAAGAAGAAGAGGGAGAGATTCCTCCTGCTCCACCTGTTTTAGAAAAACAAATTGGATATTATAAAGAATGTAAAGTAGATGATGTTATCAAGTGGAAGGATTACGATTCTGCTATTGCTGAGATTAGAGAAGAGTTAAAGCAGTTAAAGATTGAATCAGATGAAAAATGGAAAGCAAGACTATCACCAGTATTAGAAACTCGGTCTGTTAGAAAGAAACGAAAGAAGAGATCAACAAGTGCGGTTATTACAACAGAAAAATAATATATAGTATAGTATATCAAAATGTCAGAAACAAAGAAAGATAAACCGAAGCGTGTCAATAGCTACAATCTTGCGTTAAAGAAATGGAATGAAGAGAGAAAGAAACAAGGCCATCGGTGGTCATCACCGAAAAAAGGAACTGAATTATATCTTGAAGTTCAATCAATTAAGAAACAGATAGAAGAACAAAAAAAGAAACCAGTTGAAAAGAAGGTTGTTAAGTTTAATGATGAGAAGGTTAAGAATAATAAGAAGAATGTCAAAAAGAGAGATTCACATGATGCAGCTATTAAGAAACTTTTAAAAACAAATTCAGTATTAACTGAAAGGATTGTGGCGGAAACAAATACAAAAAAAGTTTTAGAACTTGTTGAAAAGTTAAAGATGAATACTAAGATGCTTGTTAATGTAAGAGAGATGAAGGCAAGAGAATAAATATATATCACTTGGTAATTTTAATATAAATCTCATTCTATTATATTTTGTTATATTATAATACAATGAATATTAACGGCTTTTCAGTAGATAACTTGCATCAAGGAGATGTTCGTATTACAGGAGATCTTGAAGTTGACGGAGATATGGAAATTAAGGGAGATGTTCTATATACTGGAGATGTTAAGATACAACCACCCTCTTGTTTAGAAACAGATTGCATAAAATCATTTACACCAGCAACAGGAATTGAAATAAATACTGAATATAAACTGCCAATTGTTAAAGGAACAATAGACCAAGTTTTAACACAAGTTGACGCATTAGGGAATTGTGAATTTAAAGATGCTGGGGGTGGAACTGGAACTGCGAGAGTTATTACAAATAAATATTATATGGTGACTCCACAACCTAATACAGCATGGGCATATAATACTTATCAAACAATTGATTCAGTAGGTAATGGTTCAAAAGTTATTGAAGCAGACGACTTTCCAACATTTGCTCAAATAAGAATAAAAGCATTTGGAACTTGGAATATAACTTCTACAACTCCTCAAGTATCACCTAAGGGTGTTCTTAGATTAACTTTTGGAACTATTCAAATTGAATTAGATGATATCTTAATTGCTACATTATATACTGGTTCTCAGAATCTTAATTATGTAGGAGGTTTTAACTGGAATATCTATATCACAAGATTTAGTGCAACTTTAATAAAGATTGCCTTCACTAATGAAACAGGAACAACTATTGGTCCATATTATTATGTAGCACCAGAGCATCTTTCTCAAAGTTTCGACCAATATTCTTTGCCAACATTTCCTGCCAATATTGAGCTTGAATGGAAGAATACATCAGCACTAACAACAGACCCTGAGATTTATCCTATTACTGGTGGGTATAGTATTGATATTATGAATCCTACTACGGATATTTTAACAAGCACATCAAGTCCAGCAACAGACCATTTAACTTTGGCGAATCTAAATGCTGGAGCATTAGGAGACGGAGGACATGTTAATGCATTTTTGATTAATGGTATTAAACCTATGACAGGTGATATTAAGATGGGTAATAATGATATTATTGATGCTAATGAAATCATAAAAAATAATCCATCTGGGGCAGATTTACGAGTAGAAAATAAAGACGGACCATTGGTATTATCCGCACAAGGGGGGTTAAGCAATATTCAAATAACAACACCCAATAATATGATTTTAACCAACAGTAATATGGAATTCTTCACCAATATAGTTGATTGTTATGGAAACATGAATATGAATGGAAATCAAATACAAAATACTTCATTGGTTTCAAGTAATACAACACTTGAATGTCTTGCTACAGCAGATTTAAGATTGGTTGGTGATACTGTTGATATGGCAGCGACTAATGCGATAACTCATGCTATCGGCCCAACAGCAAAATTAACTATTGATGCAGTTGAAATAACTTCTTTTACTGATTTAAATATGGATAATAATAATATAATTAATGTAGCTGGTATTAATAATTTAACAGCAGTTGGAGGCGTGTATGCTGGCACAAGTGACGGCACTTTAATTAATAATACCGTTGAGCAATCTGTTTTACCTGCTACTAGTGTTGGTTCTCTGAGTATCCCTGCAGATGGTTTTTCAGTGGGAGATAGTTTTCATTGTGTTGTTGCTGGAGATTGCTCATTTGAAAATAAAGACGAGATACAAATTAAACTAAAAGAAAACGGAAATATTTTAGCACAGACCCCTGTGTTCGCTGTAGAAGATGCCAATGCGGGAGATAATGCCTTTGAGATTGAGATAGATTTTACTATCCGCTCTATAGGAGCAACTGGTTCAATAGCAACGAATTTCGATTTTACATATAACAAGGACGGCACGGATAGTAAGGATTTCAGAGGGACGAGATCGATGGACGTGCAACCAATAAATACTACTACTGCTTCTACTCTTGAAATCACCGTTCAATTCCCTACTAATGTAGCATCATCATTACAGACACGATTATTTAGATTACAAAAAGTATATTAAAATATTTATAATTATTATATGGGGTGTTTATGGAGTAATGAAGAAAAACAATCTCCACCACTTTCAACAAGAGCAATCTATAATCTAATATTTCAGAAGAATGATTGGATTATAAATAACGAAAGAAGTAAAAGTGATAGTTCAATATCATATAAAATAGATAGTAGTCCTGAACGAAGTGAAGATGCTGTAAAGCGTCCTGAGAGTGATTTAAGATAATCATTCTTTCTTAATATTTGTTAGCCAAAAACCAACAACAACAGATAAAAGAGAATTATAGAGTTGGGATTGCTCACAACCGAGGTCTTCACCAAGTTTATAAACACAAAGAACCACAATCGATATTGTAATAAACAACTGAATAAGAAACACACCATACCTTCTGTCAGAAGTCCCAGAACAACAGGTCTGCATTTCTTCATCATCTGGAATGCCGTTTTTATTAGCATCTTTCCGCTCATGTATAACAATTTTATTATCATTCATTATACTATTACGGATTAAAATAATTTACACGATTGCATTTTTTACATATAATCATCCAACCATTCCCTCCTATTTTAACTTGCAAATCCGTTTGATGACATGTTTTCCTACAACAGCCGCATTTCGCGAATTGGTGGTCAAAAAACAACATTTCAAGAATATCTGTTAGGTCAATTAAAGGGTGTTTATTCTGTTTAACTTCTTTTCTATTCATATTATATATAATAATGTCAGATAAAAAAAGGGAGAAAAGAGACATACCAAAGGTCTTATTAGAGTTGATTGAATCTTTTAGTGTTTTCGATGATATGACTGGAAAACAAAAAAAGCAAGCTGTGGTTGATAAGATGGCTCAGTTATTTGATTTAGACCTTGAGATGGTTATAATAATTAATGAAATGATTGACATTGTGATTGAGACGCATAAACACAGAACTAAGATAAAGAAGAAGGCAAAGAAGATATTCTCATTATGTTGTTAGTCTTAAAAGTCCAAGGAGTGGCGTAGTTTTCTTTATATAGGTGCGTATAAGAATTTAAAATTTTTTTTAACAACTATTATATAATGGTATACAAGATTTATAAATTAAGTTGTAAATGTTGTAATAAGTTTTATATAGGACAAACTGGTGCTAATTTATTTGAAAGATTTTATCAACATCAAAGAAGAGCTCATAATGGATCAAAGACAAGATTACACCAAACAATGAGAACTTGTGGAATAAATAATTTCAAGATTAAAGCATTATGGTATTTAAATATTGATGATAAAGTTATTGTTGATGATATGGAGCAAATGTTTATTAAATTAGAAAAACCAGAATTGAATGTTGCAACTCGTAGAGTAAGCGAATTAGGTAATAAGAGATATTTAAGAGAATATAGAGAGAAAATGAGAAGAGATGGAACTCATAGGTGTGATATATGCAATTTGAACTGCATCGCTCGTATTCACTTAATAGAACATTTAAAAACAACAAAGCATTTGAATAAGGAAACAGAACTATTGGATTTTTATTCAAGGCTATAATATATAATGAATAAATATTGTATTGTGTGCAATGAGCAGTATGTCCACGATATTCATACTATTGGAGTTTTACACTCTCAGAATGTTGCTTCTCTAAATGCCATGATAGAATGTATTGATGATATTGTTGAAGCAGCAAGAACATGGCCTACAAAGAGATTAGAAGATTTTAGGATTGCTCTTGATTTGTTTGTATGCCCCTTAAATAGTTATTTTAGTAAAGTTTATGCTTTTATAATGATGGGTAATTTAGATAGAATAATAAAAGACAGGATAGAGAGTAAGCAATGGATTAGGGATAATTTACTGATAAAAGATGTTGCTGAGATTGTAATATCATTTATGGATTAATATATAAAGACTTTTCTATGTTCTATTATAAGATGTCGTTTAACAAAGTTATTAATCATTTGAAGATTTGTCATAAGTATCGTTTCAATTTTGATATGATGATGGAAGACATGGAATTTTATTTGCATAATTTTAGATTCTATTCAATCAGAGGTTATTATTATTTCTATCAACTGGGAACAGACAGAAACTACTCAATAACTTCAAGGGGTTAAATGTGATTATTATTTTATTATGAGTATATATAATGCAGATATATAACGATGATTGTTTTAATGTTTTAGGGTCTATTGAAGAGAAGATTGACATGGTTTTAGTTGATTTACCATACGGACAAACTGATTTAAAGTGGGATGTTAAGATAGATTTAGATAGAATGTGGAAGGAGTTAAAAAAGATATGTAAAGATAATTGTATATATGTCTTTTTTACTACTGTGAAGTTTGGAAATGAATTAATAAACAGTAATAGAAAATGGTTTAGATATGATTTAGTGTGGGAGAAATCACGTAAAGTTGGTTTTTTATCCTGTAATAAGTCGCCTTTAAGAAAGCACGAGATGATATATATATTTTCAAAAGATAATGATAATGATGTTGAACTAAAAAGAAATATAGAATTAAGAAAATACGCATCAAAAATAAAAGAGTATATAGGATTATCCACCAAAGAAATAGAAAAAAAACTTACATATCAAGGAATAGACCATTTTTATAGGGTTAATTCATCACAATTTTGTATATGTAGTAAAAAGACATATAATAAGCTTGTAGAGTTATATAAAATAAATGAGATGAAAGATTTTATACCATATGAAGAACTGAAGAAAGAATGGCAGAATAAAAATAAATCAGTATATAATCCACAGAAAACAGAAGGGAAACCTTACAAAACAAAAGGTGGAACAAGAATTAATATGAATGTATATGGAAAAGAAGGATTTACCAAATCATCGATTGATAATAAAGGAGATCGATACCCTCATAGTATTTTAAGATTTGATAATCCAACGAAAACTATACATAATACACAAAAACCAATTAAACTATGTGAATGGTTGATAAAGACATATTCTAACGAAGGTGAATTAGTTTTAGATTTTACTATGGGGTCAGGAACCACAGGATTAGCATGTAAAAATACTAATAGAAGATTTATAGGAATTGAGAAGGATAAAGAAATATTTGAAAGTGCTAAAAAGAGGTTATGTGAATATTTGTAGAAAATGGCAAGAATTATAAACTCAATAACTTCAAGGGTTGGATTATCAGAATAAGTTTTTGGGGGAGTAGTGGGGGGGG
>Ga0255039_10000207_pt1 | contig 19351 bp, 15 predicted proteins | sample BC1_12_1_MG_FD_181713 | JGI IMG/M metagenome (GOLD analysis project Ga0255039, IMG submission 181713) | Seawater microbial communities from Strait of Georgia, British Columbia, Canada - BC1_12_1 | ecosystem: Environmental > Aquatic > Marine > Strait | place: Canada: British Columbia | collected... | reverse complement strand
TTACTTTTAAAAAATAGCTCCACGCAAATTACCGCGAGGTGATTTGTTCGTTGACTTGGTTTAGGGGGGGGGAATATTACCCACGCCATTGATTTATATCAATACCACCCGCTGCGCATCTAAAATATCCATTTCTACCACGGAAAGACTGATTTCCTTTTTACAATGTTCACTATTAAAATGATATTTACCAACTTTATTGGAGTTGAACCAAAAAATATTATTATTTTATGCAAGATCCCCAACCCACTGCGTAAATAGTAGTGAGCGCGAGAGGTGTTGTTTAAAATGTAATGTCTAATAAATCGGGATTGAATCTAATAGAGATTATGCCCCACAATAGTAATCAAGGACGATCATTTTAAAACAGCCAAAGAAAGCCCAGGTAAACGCACACTTACCCGGGTTTTTTTTATATAAAGCGGTGATAGCTGTATTATGCTTAAAGGAGTATGAAAGGGTTGTTATCATTACACTGAAAGTGTAAAACATATTTAGCCCAGGGCAGCGCCCTGGGTAAATTAAAAAAAGTGACTAGCCCTGTCAGGGCGTAACATATCTCTAAAACCTATGTTACGCCCCTACAGGGCTCTTATCTTTTTGGTTAGGTTACCTAGGGCGTTGCCCTAGGCTAAATATGTTAAGCACTTTCAGTGCTAGAACGGTGGCGTGTGGAAAATATTATTATGATTACCTAATTTTGGCGCCGTCGAGGATGTCGTTGATGTATTGCTTGGCGCGGGCGACCAATGATTCAGGGTACCCTTCTTGTTCGATAATGCGAATAGCGGTGCGACTGGTTGCTGGGCCATCTTTTAATTTGTAGTCGTATACCACGGTATCGGTATCGAGCGCTTCGTGGAAGTGAACGTTTTTTCCGCGACCGTCGGTGTCGACAATTTCGGTCAGGGCATCTTCGTGGGTTGCAACAAAGAAGATATGGTTACTTTCTAGTAACCATTCGACCAGTGCAACAGAAGCAGCGATCCGCTCGGGAGAATTCGTACCGCGCAACGGTTCGTCCATCAAACCAAATAATGGTGCGGCGTGTTGGGCAGGGGTAATCATTCGCTTTAGGTGCCTTACTTCAGAGACAAAATAACTTTCATGTTTGGCGAGGTTGTCGTTTACTTTGAGGTCTGTCATAATACGCATCGGTGAAAGGGTCATACTTTCTGTGCATGTTGAACACCCGATTTGTGCCAATAATGTATTAATGGTTGCCATGCGCAATAAAGTACTCTTTCCAGCTGCGTTGGGACCAGTGATCAGTAATACATGGCATCTCTTATTTAATGAGATAGAATTGGCAACGGCGACAGTTGGGTCGATCAATGGGTGGAAACCTGTTTGGATATCTAATGTGGTTTCGGTCTTGATATCTGGATAGCAGGAGATTGGCCGGGTCCAACTGAAGTTTGCCAGAGAATAGAGTGCCTCGATATCACCAGTTGCAGATATCGCATCCATCAATACTTTTTTGTTAGGTAATGTTACGCCATTGATTTTTGCGGCGATATGTACATCGTATAAAAATAGTGCATTGAGACCGCTTTTGAGTGGCCCAAATCCGATCTCCGACCATGATAATATTTTTTCGAGTTTGGTGATGATTTGATTTTTGTACAAGGTGTCGAAGGATGATTTAAGTTGGCCAAGTTCGGTATCGACTTCAGTTGTCGTCGGCAAACTGTTGCTTGCTTGCCTTACGAATGGTTGCCAACCACGTAAGAATGGTGATGTTTCGGCATATGCCTTTACAACGGGTGCGACTTCTGATTTTACTAAACCAAATACAATCATATTTACAAGGAGCGTCGGTAGTAGTAATGTGCCAGCGAGTGCGCCATTGCCGGTAACGACTTTATATATAATAAATGAAAAAATAGCTAGTGCAATAAAGGTCCAAACACGTGCGAATAAAATACGCTTTGGGTTGGTAAATGGCTTGGATTCACATACAGCTTTTTTAAGTTTTCCACAAAGCGCGTCACTGCCTTTAAGACCGAGTGCACATTGCATAAGTGATAATCGTTCGATCGGGTGTTCATCTAGCCATGCGATGGTTGTTTGTCGTCTTTCGATTTGTGTTTTATCTAAGTTAGGGGACATTAATTGTTTTGCGAGCCGTGTAGCGCCAAGCGTTGTACTGCATTGGTTTATCAAGCCAAAGAGACCTGTTGGCGCGAATAAATCGAGATCGTCAGACTCTTGTTCGGTTAATGGGTATGGTTCACCACTATCGAGCAAGCTTTTGAGGTTTTCGAGTGGCACGCACAAGTTTTTGGGTTGTGCCATATTATTTTCGGTGATCACTGCACCGCCAAGCAATGTAAGTGCCTTTTCGCTTACCAAAATAAGGGCATCATCTTTTTGGCGTAGGCGTTGTTGTACATTGTGTTTTGCAACGATGACCATAAAGCCTGCAGTGAAACATGCGGCAAAAATCCAACTATAGTTTAGTAATACAAAACCGCCTATGCCTGCGATGAAAAGGAGCAAGCGAATCCACCCAAGTTGCCGCTCTTTCTTTTGGGCTGTAGCGAGTTGGGTTTTGGTTTCATCGATGAATGCGACGAGCCATTCACGTTTTTGTGTGATCGATTCTTTATTGAATAAGGTTTTATTTAGTGGTGTCATATTAAAACAAGTCGTTATCTTTATTTGTTTAAGATGTCATAAACTTTCACTTTGGCAATCAATGGTTTGGCCATTTTTAAAAACGCCTGGTGAATATCGCTTACTTGGTAAGCATCATGGTCTGCCATTGATGCAAATGTCATGACGATGCCAAGGTCGTAGCTATTGTCAATAATATCTCTTTCATCGGTATTTCCCGGAGGGCCTATTAAGAAATTATCGACAGTTGGTATCTCAGAGAGCTTATTGAGGTGCGCAAGAAAGCGGTGTCGATCTTGAGGAGAAATGTCATTATTGAGCCAAAAATAAACACTATGGACCAAGTAAGGGGGGGTAGCGGTTTGGCTAGCGCTTGTGGTGTTGCTAGATTGGTGGCAACCTAAAAGAGAGAGCGCGACGATAATTTGTAATAACATTGCGTAGTATGATTTCATGGTCCTATTTTAGTTAGGTCCATCGCAGGTGTAAAGAGCGAATATAGGGCGATCCAAAAAGGCAAAGTGATGATAATGGCGAGATAATGCAATATAATAATGGAACCATTTTTTTGTAGATTGCCGCCATAATGTTGTAATTGGATGAGTGTCGCTGTTGAGGGTGGGCATGCCGCCTGAATGACAAAAAAGAGGCATAACGTATTGGGTAATATTTGACTGAGCGGCGTCAAGAGGACGATAGCCAAAACCGCACCCGGCACCAAAATTAATTTAACGGCAATGGTACTCAGCGCATCTCGGATAAATCCTTTGAGTGAGAATGTGATGCTACCTAGCGAACCGCCTAATATGACCATTACCACAGGGATAGTGCCTTCGCCCAGTAAGCTTGCGCCATCGACAATTGTTTCTGGTATGTATTTTGTCCAGCCGATCAATATAATGGCGAGCCCGAAAATATTGGCCCAAAATGGTGGAGTGAAAAGTGCCTTGAAAGAAAAACCGTTTTCTGATGCTATTGGGCAGGTGAGGTATTTTCCCAAGCTCCAAATGAGGGGGAAAAGCATGATGATAAATAAAAAGGTATAGAGTTCGTACAGTTTGTGGTTATCAGGAAAGAGGTGGTGTATCAATGGCAATACCAAATAGCCACCGTTGTGAATGCCACATAAATTGAGCATTTCCTTTTTTTCAGGGAGCGATTTGCGAAAGAGGATCAATCCAGCGCCAACGCCAATAACCATGATAACAAAGCTGCCAATAGGGACAATCCACCAGTTTGGCATTTGGGACGGATCGAAGTTTTTAATTAGGTTAGTGAAAATCATGCATGGCAGTAGTAAAGCGATTATCGTGGTGGCGAGTCCTTTGAGATGGGCATCGGTGATAATTTGTTTGCGTCGCAATAGTGCCACGGCGATGACAACTAAGGCAATTTTTAAGATAGCTGAAAATGCGCCGGAAAATGCTTGCAGAAAGATGTCGTTCATGTCGTTATGCTACAGGGTAAAAGGTATATTATTTAATGTGATTTGCCGTGTGGTTTCACCGGTGTGGGTAATGGTTATTTCGATGGGGTTATAGTCATCTAGTAATTCATGGACGATATTGGCCCATTCTACGATTACAACATTGGGGGGGGATGCGATTTCATCGAAACCGAGTACCGCAAGTTGGTTTGGATTGTCAAAGCGGTAGGCATCGATATGTTGCAAAGGGAGTCGCCCTTCGTATTCGTTGATAAGGGTAAAGGTTGGGCTGTTCACGTCGTTTGGGTCAATGCCTAAGCCTGTCGCGATGCCTTTAATCATATGTGTTTTTCCTGCGCCGAGATTGCCGACGAGGGCGATCACTTCACCACCCTGAAGGTGTTTGCTGATCTGTTTGCCCAAGTTGATTGTTTCTGTGACAGAGTGGCTTGTTATTTCTAATGGCGCATCGTTCATGAAAAATGTTGATATCCTTTGGGGGTTATGGGTGTGATGTCACCGGTGAGATTGTCACGGATGGCGATGATGTGATTGTTCATCAAGGGGGCATCGGAAGCAAAGATTTGTCCAATGTTGGTCAATTTGCATTTAAAATAATCTGGCCAAAGTTGCATTAGTTTGTCGGCATCATTAGGTGAACATGTAAAAAGTAATTCAAAGTCTTCACCGTCGTTGAGCGCACCTTCGATGGGATTCCTTTGTTTTTTGGCTTCATGGCTCAGTGGGATACTCGTTTCGTCGAGTAATGATGAGACGTTACTTTCGGTGCAAAGATGGTTGAGGTCGCTCGAGAGTCCATCGGAAATGTCGCACATGGCATGTATGGTAATTTTGTCTTGGATGAACTGTGATTCGGCCAGTCGGGGGGTAAAGTTTACATGCTTTTCCTTGATCGATCCGCCCAGTGTACCAGTGACCATAATGGCATCGCCGGCTTTGGCGCCGCTGCGTAAAATTGCCTTGTCTGCACGATGGTTGGCAAGCATCGTGACATTTATGGCGAGCGGTTGATCCCAACTGGTCGTGTCGCCGCCTATGAGTGGACAATGATATTTTAAGCTTGCATCTGTCAGCCCTTTATGAAGCGCCTTGGCATCGTCTAAAGAAAGTGTTTTGGGTAAGGCAACAGCGACGACGGCGCCAACAGGGGTTGCCCCCATTGCAGCGACGTCACTCAAACTACACGCCATTGCTTTGTAACCCACAGCGGCAACGCTTACTACCGATAAATCAAAATGGACGCCTTCTAAGAGCATATCGCAAGTGACCAGTAAATCGTGCTGACCATTTGCGATCACAGCCATGTCGTCGCCGATACTGGTTTTTATATGGCTTGCAGTGGTGCCTTGCTGCTGCTTGATCCAGTCGATTAATGCAAATTCACTTTTACCATTATTGCGCATTATTTTAGGGAGATCTTTTTGTTAAGTTGTTTTTTCCAAAATGCAATTTGTTTTTTAAGTTGTTTTATGCCACCAGATCCTTCTACCGCATATTGGGCAACGACATTTTTGGTGCCTAAATATTGTAAGACATCTTTGTCGATCTTTTTACAAAGTTTTTGCATCTCTTTTAAGGGTAACTCGGCCAACGTTATTTGTTTTTGTTCGCAAATGCCGACCATTGAGCCTGAGATGTGATGCGCTTCCCGAAAGGGCACCCCTTTACGTACCAGATATTCTGCAAAGGCGGTGGCATCCAAAAAGCCGTTTTCCAATCCCGCTTCGATACGGTCAGGACGTAAACGGGTATTGAGAATGATTGCCGTAATGATATCCAGACATGACTCAATGGCATCAGAGGAGGCAAATAAATGCCGCTTATCTTCTTGCATGTCACGATTGTATGCAAGTGGTTGCCCCTTGAGCATGGTCAAGGTGGCGATGAGATTGCCATATAAGCAACCTGTTTTACCGCGTAATAATTCGAGCATATCAGGATTACGTTTTTGTGGCATCATGCTAGAGCCAGTTGAAAATGCGTCAGAGATTTTGATAAAACCAAACTCCTCTGTCGAATATAAAATCCATTCTTCGGCCAGGCGAGATAAATGCATCCCGATCATTGAGCAGATAAACAAAAATTCGGCGCAGAAATCTCGGTCGCTGGTAGAGTCGATACTGTTTCGTGTTATCGAAGCAAAATCAAGTAGTTCGGCAACTCGTTTTCTGTTGAGTGGTAATGAACTTCCCGCCAAGGCGCCACTCCCTAGTGGGCATACATTGACACGTTTATAGAGATCGATTAAGCGTGCCTTGTCACGTTCTACTTGTTCGGCAAAGACCAAGATGGTATGACCGGCAACGATTGGTTGCGCCCGTTGTAGGTGGGTGTAACCTGGCATGATGATATGACCATCGATCTCAGCAAGTGTGATTAATGCGAGTTGCATTTGGTGGACTTTGTCGATCAGTAAAACGATTTCGTCTCGCATCCATAAACGCATATCAAGTGCGACTTGATCGTTGCGACTCCTGCCGGTATGTAATTTTTTTCCGACGTCACCGATCTTCTTGATCAGTGCATCTTCGATGACCATATGAATATCTTCGTATTGCACATCGAATTTGAAATTTTCAGACGCAATCTCTTTTTCGATTGCTTTGAGTGCCTTTTTGATTTTATTGAGGTCACTTTTGGTGATGAGTTTTATTTCAGATAACATTGTCGCATGGGCAATAGAACCTGCGATGTCATAGGTATAGAGTCGGTTGTCAAAAGTAATGGATTCGACAAAATTGACAGCGAGCCTGTTTTGCTCATTGGTCATGCGACTTTGCCAGCTTTTCTTTTTGCGCTGTGTCATAAGGATACTCGTCTATATGTTATACGCCAGTTGGGGCGTGTGTTGGTTTAAAATAGCTATTTTCAGTCAAATAACGGCGATATAATAGAGGGATCTATGCAATTTGTCAATCTATTATCACTGAAACTAAAATCGTTTGTGCGCTTGCTTACTTATGGATAACGCTTATAATAAAACAGATGAGTAAAAAGAGTTCGGAAAATGTAAAAGGTAAAAGGTCACGTGATGGCACAACGATTGGGTTGAGTCGTAAATTACGTCGGCTTAATCAAAGTTTGACCTCAGTCAAAGAAACGTCATATCTTCTTGCCGGTCCGATGGAGCTCCAACAGGTCTTGGAAATTGTTGTTCGCACTGTAGCTAAGGCTATTCATGTTGATGCTGCTGGTTTGCGGCTGCTGAATAAAGAAACTGATCGGTTGGTCTTAAAAGCAACTTGGGGGTTAAGTGATGATTATGTCAAAAAAGGTGCAGTCACCGCTGGTGAAAGCATGCTCAATGCAATGGCTTTAGAGGGCGAGGCCATTGATACCAGAGATATGCGTACTGACTCGCATTTCGTTCAATATCATGATGAAATCGAAAAAGAAGGATTGGTTTCAAACTTGACCATTGGTTTGATGTATCGGGGCGAAGGCTTAGGTATCTTAAGGCTTTATACCCGACAACCACGTATCTTTTCACCTGCGGATATCAAAACGGCAGAAATCGTCGCGGCGCAATCTGCAGCGGCGATCGTTAATGCGCGGTTATATGCAGAAGCGATTGATGCAGATCGTATCAATCGTCAGATGAAACTTGCCGGGCAGGTACAGTTGCATATGATTCCAGCAAAGGCGCCGGTTATAGACGGCATTGAATTTTCAGGGATTTATGTACCCAGTTATGGGGTAGGGGGTGATTTTTATGACTTTATTCCATTGTCCCAAACCAGATGGCTTGTTACTTTGGGCGATATTATGGGTAAAGGTATCCCAGCATCTTTGCGTATGGCATCATTGCGCGCGATGATTCGTGCCTTTTCACAAACATATGGTTCACTCGCTGAATTAATTTCTGCAACCAATGGCTTGTTTACTGCAGAAACAGATATCGGTGAATTTGCAACGTTGTTTAGTTGCGAGATAGATGTTACCTCGGGGACGTTAGCGTATTGTTGCAGTGGGCATGAACCAGCCTTGCTTTTACGAGATGGTGAAGTGATTGAGCTTGGAATAGGTGGCACTGTGATGGGGTTGGACGATGCCAGTCGGTTTGAAACAGAAACGGTTTCATTGCAAAAAGACGACTTGATATTACTTTATACTGATGGTCTGGCTGATGCACCCGATTTTAATGGTGAACATTTTGGGCAAAAACGTATTATTCATGCGCTCAAAAATTCGGCGCATCTTTCAGCAGAAGGGGCAGCCAAGAATGTGTTATGGTCAATGCGAAAATTTGCGGGGCTCAATAGAAGAAGTGATGATACCGCGATTGTGATGATCAAGAAAACCAATTAATGTCACACGCATTGTTTTAATCTGATAAAGTAATTTTAACTTATGGTGAAGCATGAGACATGGATGAAGATTCCGATTACATTGTAGAAATTTCTGGTCAAGCGCCAGTAAGCGGTCCTTTTCTTGAATCGAAAGAGGGGGCAGAACGGCATAAAAAAAGTTATGTTTCAATAGAGTTTGTTTGTTGTAATGTCTTTGCGCGTGTCTATATCAATGATCGTCAAGATGCGTACGAGGGGCGATGTCCTAAATGTTTGAAACCTCTAAAATTAAAAGTTGGCCCAGGCGGCACTGATAGTCGCACGTTTAAGGCTTATTGATATGTGCTTGTTGCAACATGCAATACTTAAACTTGGTGGTGTTCCCCGAAAGCATAAAACTGATCGGCTAAGTGCAGCCTGAAAAAGCGCAAATGAAGTTGTCATACGTTTAATTTCTTTGCTAAGCTGCAGTAGTCTTTGACCGCCCATCCCGCTTGTTGGTTCATCTAGTATTAATTTCTTTATTTGCATTAGCCAAAACTAAATTTTGTTTTATAAGGTATTTACCTAGGTAGTTATACCGCTCATTGTACGAGAACGGTAAGGTATTTATACTTGGTATTTTGCGGTGTGCTAAATAATTAATGATCTATCTATGGTAAGTCCGAGTAAACAAATAGACGTAAGTGGTCGGGAATGACTGTATGTCATGTGTTGCTAGTTCTTTTTGTGATGCTCGGGTATAAAATATGTATTGTTATTGATTGCGATTTTCTAATTTTATTACTACAGGTAGGGCATTTGGATGAGATTATATAAGTTGTTTTGTTATGCAGTTGTTGGGATGATGGTGACCTGTTTTTTTTCAATGAAACGTATTTATAATAGTGAATTGCCAACACCAGTAAATAGTGCATGGCGTAGTGGGGCGCAGTTGTCTGCATCTGTAGTTGTTGAAAGAGATTTCGAATATAGTAGTGCAGGCCAGGCAACGATGATTACTGCTGTCGATTCGCCAAGGCAGGGGCAGGGGTTATTACTGGTATTGGTGTTGTTTGCATTAATATTTTATGTAATTCGAGGTGATACTGATCATTGCACGTAAAAATATATGTGCGTGATCAAATTTTTTTTTCGCACAAGATATGTTTGACATTGTGTATATTAAAGATGTAAAGGGCCCAGGACTGTTGAAGGAACGACAACTAAGGGTTGTTAATAAACGGGGTAGCTGACAAAGACATCAGCTACCCCGTTTTTATATCATACGGCTTAGCTGTTCATGATGTGTTCTACAATCATGTCGCCAACTTCTGTCGTTGTATAACCCATTTTGTCGGCACCAGTGCCTTTGAGTTTTGGGGTAACTTCTTGTACTGCATTTTCAATGGTAATTGCTGCATCTGGCTGCTCAAGTGAATGTTGCAACATCATGGCGGCAGATAAAATAGCAGCAATAGGGTTAATACAGTTTTTACCGGTAAATGCTGGCGCAGTGCCACCAATCGGTTCGTACATACTCACGCCGCCTTGGTCTGGGTTTAAATTGCCACCGCCAGCCATGCCCATGCCGCCTTGTGTTACTGCTGCAAGATCGGTAATAATGTCGCCGAACATATTGCCAGTAACCAAAACGTCAAACCATTGGGGGCTTTCAACCATATAAATACATACGGCATCTACGTGGTAATATTCTCGTTTGATATCTGGGTATTCATTTTCGCCAAGTTCATGGAATACACGTTCCCAAAGATCAAAGACAAACGTTAATACGTTTGTTTTGCCCACGAGCGCAAGGGTATTGTGCTCGCCAACGCCACGTGTTTTTTTACCATTTGTTCTAGCGTATTCGAAAGCAAAACGTAAACATCTTTCGACTTGATGACGTGTATAAACCATGCTTTGTACTGCTGTTTCCGCTGCGGTATCTTTCATGGTAAAGCCACCGATGCCCGTGTATAAACCACCGGTGTTTTCGCGAACAACGGTGTAGTCTATATCAGCAGGCCCTTTGTCTTTGAGTGGGGTATGCACGTTAGGAAAAAGTTTTACTGGGCGCAGACCGATGTATTGATCTAGACCAAAACGCAGCTTTAACAATATTTCTCGTTCAAGAATGCCTGGTGGAATTTCAGGGCCGCCTACTTTTCCAGATCCGATCGCACCGAGCAAAATAGAATCGTATGTACGTAATTCTTCAAGCGTTTCATCAGATAATGTTTCACCTGTTTCGAGGTAGTGTGTCCCACCAAGTGGATATTGGGTAAATTCGACATCAAAATGAAATTTAGAAGCAGCAGCTTTTACAACTTTTACCGCTTCAGCGGTGACCTCAGGGCCGGTGCCATCACCGGGGATTACAGCTATTTTAGACATTGTTTTGTTTCTTTATTATTAAAAAGGTTACTGCCATTTTTTATTAAAAAAGGGCACTTATCATTGTAGTCGCAGAGGCTTAGCCTTGCGGTATTAATTCTATTTTGCTTGCTTGATCAACATGCGGTTAAGTGCATTTACATAAGCAATCGCAGATGCGTATACCACATCAGTTCGTGCAGAGCGCCCTGTAAAGATATCGCCGCTCGCTACATCTTTAATATGAATAATCGCCTCTGCAAGTGCATCGGTTTCTCCAGTGACGGCAGAAATTTTATAGTTTTCAAATTTTGGATTTAAACCCGTTGCTTTACTGATAGCTGTAAGGATTGCGTCAACAGAGCCATCACCTGTGCCGCTTTCTTCAATCATCTTGTTGTTAACACGTACTTTTACGGTAGCATGTGGTGTGGTATTGCTGTCTTTATTACTAGTGACATCAACTTGTGCTGAATACTCGACATGTTCTAAGACGATCGCACTTTGGTTATCTGTAATTTGATCACCGAGTAATGCGTCGATATCATCATCTGTAACCTCTTTTTTCTTATCGGCAATCTCTAGAAAACGGGCAAATGCTGCTTTAAGTTGTGTGTCGTCTAACGTGTATCCCATTTCTTTGACATGCACTTTAAAGCCGTGCATGCCTGAGTGACGTCCGAGTACTAAGCGACTTTTATTTACACCAACGGACTCGGGGGTCATGATTTCATATGTTTCACGGTTTTTTAAATAGCCATCAACATGGATACCCGATTCATGAGCAAATGCATTATTACCAACAATGGCTTTGTTTACTTGAACTTCTAAGCCGGTAAGGCGGGCTAGGGTGCTACTGGCACGATAGATCTCTTTTGGGTTAATTTGTGTGGCTAACCCATAAATATCTTTACGCGTTTCAATGGCCATAACGACTTCTTCAAGTGATGCATTGCCAGCACGTTCTCCAATACCGTTAATGGTACATTCTATTTGTCGGGCACCATTGATGACGCCTGCCAACGAGTTGGCGGTAGCCATACCTAAGTCATTATGGCAATGTGTACTTATTGTGACTTTGTCGATATTGGGTACATTCTTTTTGATATTGGCGATTAAGGTGCCATATTCTTCTGGGGTAGAATAGCCAACGGTATCTGGAATATTTAGGGTCGTTGCCCCCGCAGCAATGACTGCCTCTAATATTTCATAAACAAAATTAATATCAGAGCGTGGTGCATCCTGGCCACTAAATTCTACGTCTGGCGTCAAGCTCGCGGCGTATTCAACTGCAGCAACTGCAGCTTTTAATACTTGGTCAGGCGTCATACGTAACATGTGTTCCATATGCGTAGGACTGGTAGAGGTAAATGTATGAATACGCCAATGTTTAGCATTGTTTAATGCATCTGCAGCGACTTTGATATCTTTTTCTATGGTACGCGCAAGGCCGCAAATAACGGGGCCTTCGATTTCGCCACAAATACTTTTTACAGCTTCAAACTGAACCGGAGAACTGATCGGGAAACCTGCTTCAATAATATCGACATTTAGTTTTGCCAAATGTCGGGCAACTTCGCGTTTTTCTTCAAGGTTCATGCTGGCGCCGGGGCTTTGCTCGCCGTCGCGTAATGTTGAATCAAAAATACGTACATGTGATGGATCGTTAGGTGACATGTTGTCATTTCCTTTGATAAATCGTTCGTGGGACACATTAACTATGTGCATTAGTACCACTCGCATAAACAAGGTATTATAGCAATGAGAAAGATGTAAAACTAGGGAATAACTATGTTTGGGAAGTTAACCAATAAGGGAAAGACTTAAAGCTTGATTTGACAACAACGAAGCATCATTATTAGGTGTATACATAGAAAAATGGCGTATCTATTAGATTCAAGTCTATTTCTGATTCGGTGTAGTGTGAACGTGAGGTCGCAAACGGTTTTTAAGGATCATCCGCGATTCGTGGGGTAGGTTTCCACAATTTGTTTTACCAGTGCGTGTTGGTTTCACCGTATGGACCAAGTGCCCCGACACGCGCGTCTGCGCTCACGTCACCTTGTCGTGTATGTTAAAGTAAGACTTTATTATACACGACAAGATTGTTTGTTCACTCTCTCGGATATCGTGCCTTTGTCACCGAAATTTGACGCGTTCAAGTAATAAATATATTACATATACACCGCTATTTTGTTACAAGCTTATCTTTGCCAATCATTCCTTTGAGCATGGTGCCCATGAGTGCGTCGGTTGTACCATTGTTTGTACCGCCGCTATTAACCATCACTTCCGGGGTAATGCGAATGCCACTTTCTGAAATGGTTTTCATCAGTTCAAGAAGTGCGGCATTATTTGGCCCAATAACATCTGACACTTTTTGATATGCTTCCGCTTGTGCTGCGGCAATCAAAGTGATTTGTTCTGCTGTGGCACTTGCTTCGGTGATTAGTTTCAATTTATTTTCATCAGCAACCTTTACGCCATATGCCGCAGTGGCTAAGATTCGTTCTTCAACAGCTTCTTGTAATGTTTTTTCTAATGCCTTGGTTTTTTCGGCGGCACGCTGTTGTTCCTCTAATGTGATTTGTTCCTGTACGGCGATTTCTCGATCGGTTTGTGTTTTAAGTAATGCGCCTAATGTGTCTTCATCCCCGACATCACCGATGCGTACTTCTAAAACAGTCACGCCATATTTGGCTAGTTCGCTCACAAGCATTTCCTGACTTTGCTGTTCTTGCTTAGAACGATTTTGTACATAATCAAGTGCCTTCACTTGTTCGGCATTGTTTCTAAAAATAGCGCGTACCGTTGGGGTTACCAGTTTATCAAGAATCATATCATCATCACCAACATTGGCGACCAGTTTGGGGGCATCTTCTTCTCTAATATTATAAGTAATGCGTACGTCAACGGGAAATGTAAAGCCATCAACAGAACGGACAGTGATAGGGTTTTGAGGCTGATTTTTAGACCGCTCACCAGGTTCCTGTGCCTTGGTGTAACTCACTTTTACGTGGCGTGTATCAATATATGTTGCCTCATAAGCAGCGCTGTTTAGGTAAAATTGACCTGGCGGGTATGCTGTATTCCAAATGCCGCGATTGCCAGTGGGCACCAATTGATTTTCTGTTTTAACGACTTCGCCGACATTACTCTTAATAACAGCAACTTGACCAGCTTTTACGTTGAGCAGCGTTACTTTTTCTACTTTGAACAGTTTAGGATTTAAACGATATTTACCAGGCTGTAAGATAGACAACTGGGGCCCCTTAAATCCATTTCCTGTCGTTAGAAAGTATTCGGCCTGAATCATTTTGTCAGGGGTAGTCCACTCGGGTGCATAAATAGTGCCCTTGGGTAATGGTATACCGTCGATAGCCTGCACCAAGCCAAGGTAGCCTGTCGTTATTTCAGTGACAGGGGATTTGTCAATGTCATATTGCCATGGCCAGTAAAAGAAGTGTAAACCAGGGGCAAGGATCTTTGCTTGATAACCATTTTCACCATTGGCGGCAATGATTTTGCCTGGTGCAAGTTTGCCACCACCAAATTTTTGTTTCACGACGCCCAAACTATCTGCATCAATATTAGTGATTGTGGTTAAGACAGCAATCCCAACGATGATAAATAGAATCAAAATAGCAGAAATGATGCCCATAAATTTACTTGGTGGTTTTATGATGATTGCGTTGCGTTGATCCATGTGATTTTTCCTTTAATTAAAAGTTTACTTAAATGCACTAATTTTCGAACTAGGCGCTATGATAATGGTTTATTGAAGATGTGGGTACATAAAATGTTTGTAATATTTATGGTAGACAAAAAAAAGGAATTACATATGGCGCTTAAATGTATCAAATCTATGCGCATTATGTAGAGAGCGGGTGTTTAGAAGAAATGTAAAAAAATGTCACACCTCAAAAAGGTGGTAGATAACATATCTCAAAAAATGATGAATGTTTTGTGTTAGGTGATCGATTGGCGATTCATTTGAAGCGCAACTATTTGAGGGTGTTGACTTAAAAAAAGGAATAAAAGCAGACCTAACGGACGCTTTTAGATTTTTTAGTCGTTAGAAATCTTAGCTAAAGCAAGGCGTTTGCGTCGCGCCTTTAGCAATAAGGCAGTAGAGGTGCCTAATAAAGCAAAGAAGATGATGTTTAAAATAATTGTCATGTAATTAGCATACAATATGGCATCCGTGAAAGCAATTGATTTCACTATTAGATCGACGGTTTTAAGGTAAGGCTAGCTTTATAGCGAAAATAGAGGAGTGAGAAGCCGTCGGGTTATCGCGATGAAGACTTAAGGCGTCACTGGTTTGCGTACTCGTCCCCCCAAAGGGACTAAATCATGGAAAAATAAGGATTTGCCTAGTATGTTTAGATTGGTTAATTGTTCAAATATAAACACTAAGATTAAGATTCTGTCAGAATTTCTTGAAACCACCTTAACTGTAGATATTTTCTATCAATATTCTTTTAATTTTAGTAAGGAGTCGTAATGACAATAAAGCATAAACTGGAACATTATCTTAAATTTGCACAGGAACAAGATGTTTCTGATATTCATTTTAAATCAAATGAGCCTGCATATTTTCGGCTGGCAAGTGGCTTGCGACGCGCAGACGAAGTATTGTATGAAAATGATATTTTTGATCTAATTGCACCAATGATGTCGCGATCTAAAGATCGCATTATGAGTCAATATGAAGATGTCGGTAGCGCTGATTTTTCTTATGAATCAGATATTTTTGGTGAAGATAAAGTTCGGTACCGTGTACAAATTTTTAAATCATCAGGTAGGATTTCAAGTGCGATTCGTCGTATTCGTCCAGAAATACCGACGTTTGAAGACATTAAATTGCCAGAAATTTATCAAAAGGCAATTAAAATGCGTCCTAAAGGTATTATCATTATTGGTGGTGAAACGGGGTCGGGTAAAAGTACAACATTGGCAGCAATGATTGATTATGTAAATAGCCATCAAACAAAACATATTGTTACGATTGAAGATCCTATCGAATATGTCTTTAAGTCAAAGAAGTCATTAGTGAACCAGCGGGAATTAGGCGATGATTATAGTAGTTTTACGCAATCACTTAAGGCTGTGGTACGAGAAGACCCTGATATTATTATGATCGGTGAAATGCGTGATACTGACACTGTACGTAGTGCAGTTGCAGCAGCAGAAACAGGCCATTTGGTACTTACGACCTTACATACCGCTACTGCGCCTTCTACCCTTGATCGTATTTTAAATTTTTTTCCAGAAGATGAGAAGGCTGGTATACGCAGTAATTTAAGTAATAATCTTATAGCAATTATGAATCAGATGCTTGTCCCTACAATAAATAATAAGGGGCGTTTGCCTGTAACTGAAGTGCTTATTAATAATCCGGCAACACGCCTTTGTATTTTAGATGAAGAGAAGCAAACAGAAATGGGTGATATTATTATTGAAGGCGCTGATGGTATGCATAGTTTTAATCAATCACTTTGCAAGTATGTTCAGCAGGAATTAATTTCACATGCAGTAGCATACGATAATTCCCCCAATTCTGAAAATCTTAAAACAATGTTAAAAGGCATTCATTGATGCATTGCTAAAGGTGCTTTTGCCTATTATGAAATTTGATGTACTTGCCATGTGTTGTCTACCCATAGGCCTATGATGGGCAAGTCTGGATAAAATGTTTGTAAGAAATTAATGCCTTGCATGATATGGGCAACTTGCTCTTCCTTTGGCGCCGGATTCCCGGCACATTCTGTATGCCCCACAACGGCGATACCGATCGATTGGTGATGATCAACAGATATCTTTATTTTATCGAGGACCGATTCAATTAATGCGTGTTTATGTCCTTCAAATAATATCAGGCTGGGGCCAGCCTCAGTGATGTTATCGACATAGGCAACATTATAATATTGTTTTAAAAATTGAATGACAGCTTCCTGGATTCGACCATCCATACAATTGATTGCCGTGCAAAATTTAGGGGGAAACGATTTGGACATCATTTGGTTACTTTCAATAAATAATAGTTTAATATAATTGCTATGTTTATAATAAAGGTGAATGCTTTTGTGGTCAAGTTGCATAAAATGATATTGATTGAGGGGTGTAGCGTTTATGTTATATTGATGGTCGCTATCATTTTAATGCGATTTGCAAAAGGCAACTAATGGGTGAGATAGGCTTATAATCGTTACAAATACCGTATCTTCTTGCGGTAGTTCATTCCAATTTCATGATTGTTTGCTTTTTATGGTGGTAGCGGTTTTGGTTTGTGTTAAAATCTTGCCACTATGCCACAAAGATATACATCAAGAATTATGAAGTTTCTCTCTAAAAAAGAGTATAAACCTATAAGACGAACCGGAATGCTCAAGGCCCTTAAGGTCGAAGATGCAAATAAAGATATTTTGTATGATGCGATTCAATTGCTACATGATGCAGGTAGAATAAAAGCTACTAAGGATCGCCCCATTGAATTGCCCGATATGCCCGGTGAAATTGAGGGGAAGTTTCAAAGCACTCGAAAAGGGTTCGGCTTTGTGATACCAAAATTTCCCTACGCACAAGGGGATGTGCGAATCGCCGAAAATTACACACGTGACGCCGTAACTGGTGATGAAGTAATTTGCAAGGTAATTAAATGTAGTGGTGATAGGGCATCTGGTCGTATCACTTCTATTACGAATCGCATTGCTTCAGATTATGTAGGTACGGTCGAATATCATGCCAATCAATGGTTTGTCATTCCAGATGGTAAGCAAACCGTTGGGCCAGTTGAAGTGGATGATATTGGTGCAAAAAATTGCGACAAAGGCGATAAGGTGATTATTGAAATCACACGATATCCGTTTGCTGGTAAATTTGCGCAAGGCGTGATCGTCAAGAAGCTTGGTAAGGGTGGCAAACTATCTGTTGAACTTATTTCTGTGATGCATCGATACGGATTAGAAGATAAATTTCCGAAAAAAGTCGTTGCGCAAACGCGTGAAGCTGTGCAGATGATGTCAGAAACAGAAACGCTTGGTAATCGTGAAGATATTCGTGATCTCTTTGTGCTTACGATTGATCCTGAAACGGCGCGTGATTTTGATGATGCTATTAGTTTGACTAAAAACGAGTATGATCATTGGCGTTTAGGGGTGCACATTGCAGATGTTAGTCATTTTATCCCATTGGATTCAGAATTAGATAAAGAAGCTATTTCTCGCGCAACGTCAGTTTATCTACCTAATCATGTGGTGCCAATGTTACCAGAGCAGTTGAGTAACGGCGTTTGTTCGTTGCAAGAAAACGAAGATCGCTTTGCTAAAACAGCTTATATTACCTTTGACGATAATGGATATGTCGTTGAGACATCTTTTGCCAATAGTTTGATTCGATCATCTAAGCGATTGACATATGAAGATGCTGATCGAATTATGGGTGGCGAAACAGCCGATTACGACAAAAAAGTAGTCAAAATGGTAGAAAACATGCAAGGTTTGGCCAAGCAACTGCAGGCAAGGCGACAAAAATCTGGCATGTTATCGCTCGACTTACCATCAGCAGAAATCATGTTTGATAAGCGAGGACGTGTCAAGGATGTGCAACTCGAAAGTACCACATTTTCTCATACCATGATTGAAATGTTTATGCTCGAGGGCAATGAGGCCGTTGCCCGTTTATTCGACGGTTTAAATGTGCCGTTTATGCGACGTGTGCATCCTGAACCAGATACGATTTCATCAAAAGTAACCGCTTCAATCGTTAAAGCGTGTGGTTATATGATCCCTAATAATGTTAATCGACAAGGCATGCAAGATTTGCTCAATAGTGCCAAGGGGAAACCCGAATCTTTTGTCATTAATCTTGCCGTTCTAAAAAGTCTCCAGCGTGCGGAGTATTCTCCGGTAGAAGCTGGCCACTTTGCGCTGGCAAGTGAATATTATTGTCATTTTACCAGTCCAATTCGTAGGTATCCCGATTTATTAATACATCGGTTGCTGCAACAATACCTTGAAGGATCACTGCCAAAGAAGCGCGAATTGGTAGATCCAGATTACGATAAATTAATGGTGCTGGGGGAGCTTTGCTCTGAAAAAGAGCGAAACGCCGAAAGCGCCGAACGTGATCTAAAAGAGTTTTTGATCTTACAGCTGCTTGAAAAGCATCAGGGAGATCAAATGAATGGTGTTGTGACAAGTATTACTAATTTTGGTATTTTTATTCAGGTTGAAAAGTATTTGGTAGAAGGACTTGTTCGCGCAGATGATTTACGTCATTTAATGCCTAAGCACGATAAACAACGGGTTAAACATCACAGGCGCGGGCGGGGCGGTAAAGAGCGTGGTCGCAGTAGAGGTGATTCAGGTGGCGGGTTTATCAATAACTGTCCGTTTCGTATTGGTGAATCAGTTAAAGTATCGATTGCATTGGTCAATTCAAATCAACGCATGCTCGATTTGGCTATCATAGCGTGACAAAATGCCAGATAAACTTTTTTATTTCAGCATAAAATCCACAGCCATCCCATAAATACGTACATTAACTGCAAAAGCCATTCTACAGTAGTATAAATGCCCTTTTAATAACTAAATTCACAACCCCAGTTTGCAAATATTTTATGGCTAACGCATATTTG
>Ga0255039_10000206_pt1 | contig 19362 bp, 15 predicted proteins | sample BC1_12_1_MG_FD_181713 | JGI IMG/M metagenome (GOLD analysis project Ga0255039, IMG submission 181713) | Seawater microbial communities from Strait of Georgia, British Columbia, Canada - BC1_12_1 | ecosystem: Environmental > Aquatic > Marine > Strait | place: Canada: British Columbia | collected... | reverse complement strand
GGTTGTTGCCGGTTTTGCCGCTTGCTGATTATTTCCGGTTTCTATTGTCAGGGGCGTCTCGCCCTCCTCGTTAGCGAGTACGCCAGGCCCAGGCATGTCTTCACGAGCATCCTCGGTTTCATCAATATTTCCCAGGTTCATAGAACTACAGCCAACAGCAGTTAACAGTAAGACACCCGCTAATACTGCCCGTTTCAACTGCCACATTTGAATTATTTCCTTCATCACTAGAATTTGACCCTGGCCCCACCGATAAGGGCATCGATATCGTCTTCTCCATCCACATCATCAAGGCTTTCGACACGATATGACGCATAGATTTCGATACCGGCCATCAATTGATTGACCCAGGCCACGCTGACCGAACTGCCATCACCCGCGGCCTTGTCGGTGGTTTCAGACCAGTCGACACCAAAGGCATTATTACCCGTCTTGTAACCCGCTTTCAGGTAAATGTTATCCGGGTCACCATCGCTATCGTCACCAGCGTATGACCCGGTAAGGTTAAAGCCAGCCGCTGCTTCCCAGGTTCCCGAGATTGCGTAACCGGTGATGCTATCGGCAGTACTGTCGCTCGTATCCCAGGCTGCAACCCTGAATTCCAGGCTGTCCTTCTTGTAGCGGGCGGCGAGTTCAACTTTATCACCGTTGCCGTAACTGCCGGCCAATGAAAAATCACCCATGGCGGCATCGTAGCGAATATTGTCATTCCGACCCAAACCGTCAAATGCCGACCTGGCGTCGCCGACGGTGACCCCGGAATCGCCATACTCCATGCTACTCAGTAAATCACCGCTGGCGCTCGCGTATTGAATCACCGTGGTGCCTGAACTATCCGCCTCGGTGGAGCCATCGGCAGCACCGCTACCCTGACCAAGGGTCACTTTACCAAAATTACCCTTGAACCAGATGTTGGCATTACGGTTTGAAAAATTATCGCCATCGCCGGTGTTGCCGCCAATACCATCCGAATCGAGGCTGTCTGCGGTGATTTTATCGGAGGGGTTACTTTGTAGCTGATACTCATAGTAAATACCGGCGGTTAAATCATTGCCGACATCACCGTGACCCTTGAGACGTACACGAGTGCCGCTGACCGAGTTGTCAGCATTGACCACGCCGCTTTCCTCGCCATTATCGACACCCATCATCAGACGATTCACCTGTCCCGAAAGAGTGAATTCGAATGCGGCTGCGCTCGTGGGTAGTAGCATTACCGTGGATGCTGCCAGTACTGCCAATGCGTTTGGATATGTTGTTGGTTTTTGCATGGTGTTACTCCTTTACGTGTTGATTAATTTATTTGTTGCACTAAATATCAAGCCCATTTGCCAGCTAGTCGGAGGAATCGTCATCCTTGTCAACCGGCTTGAAATATAGCCAGACCAGCAAACCGATAAAGAGGAATATTTCGATGTTCAACAAGGTATCGACGAGGTTACTCATACTCAGTCCGAAACTTCTTTTTTCAGGGTTTTCAACAGGCAAACCACCAGTAACAGGACGACAAAAATAAACGGCAGCGCGCCCAGTGCAATAATCGATTTAATCGCGGTTATGCTGCCTGAAAGAATCATCACAAACCCCAACGCCCCCAGGATGACGCCCCAACTGAGTTTGATTTTAACGCTGGGATTGAGGTCGCCTGAGGAGGAAAACATTCCCAGAACGAAAGCGGCACTTACCACGCTGGTAACGATGAACAGAAAAGCGGCCACCACTACCAGCGAGATGGTAACGGAAGGCAACGGGTAACCCTGCAGCACAAAAAATGTTACCCCACTGACATTGTTTCTAACCACCTCCAGGATCGACGAACTGGCCTGCAACACCTGGTAGAACCCGGCGCCCCCGAAAATACCGAACCACAGTATCGAAAACAGGGTAGGTCCGAGAATCACGCCGCAGATAAACTCGCGGATCGTCCGGCCCTTCGAAATTCGGGCGATAAACACCCCGACAAAGGGAGCCCAGGCGATCCACCAGACCATGTAGGTCAGGGTCCAGGATTCGAACCAGCTATTGATATGACTATCCATGAAGGTAAAGGTACGAAATCCCTGCGCCAGGGCACCGCTAAAATACTCCCCGAAAGCCTGCACAATGCCGCCCATCAGGTAGTGAGTAGGCCCGACCAGCAAAACATAAACCATCAATATGCCGGCAACACCCATGGCGGCATTGGATAACTTTGCCATACCAGTGCCCAAATCAACCACCAATGGTGGAAAATAGGCGGCGCAAAGCACCAAAAAGACAATGGTGGTAAGCCCCTGCCCACTACCATCGAGGCCAAACAGCGCATCGATGCCATCCTTAACCTGGAACACGCCCATCGCAATCGAACCACCCACGCCGATGGCAATCGCAACAATGGCAAGCAGATTACACACCCAGCTGACCAGGTTGGTGACACGGTTTCCGCCAAATGTATCGATGATCGGAGCACCGATGAGGCTCGGGCATCCGCGCCTGAAACCGAAGTAGGCGATCACCAGCCCGGTGAGCGCATAGATCGCCCAGGCGTGCAGGCCCCAGTGGAAATTGGTGACGAACAAGGCCAGGTTTGCGGCGGTTCCAGGGATTTTATACTTATCGATCAGGTCGTAGTGCGTGAGCGGTTCGGCACTCCCCCAGAATAGCAGGCCAACCCCCATGCCGGCGGCGAATAACATCGTCAACCACGACATCGTGGAGAATTCCGGTAAATCGTCATCCTTGCCGAGTTTGATACCGCCATAGCGGGAAAACACCAGCCAGATGCTGACAATGAGCATGAAAGATACCGCGGCCATAATGAACCAGGCGCGACTGGTAAATGCCATGTGCACCAGGAAAGCGGCCCCGGCCGCGAGTCCCGCGGTATCGACCAGCCCCCAGATCGCTATTGCACCGGTGATGGTCAGGGCGAGGATAAGCAGCGGACTGGCAAATGTGGATTTCTGGCCAATCACGGTATCGTGATGTTCAGTTGAAGGGTTTTCCACTTCATTATTATTCATTGATTTTGCTAATATTTGCCTCGGAACAGATACGCATAGCCATCTGACTTTTGCTTGGCTATTGTGCGCGAGCAAAACCGGTTAAGCAAACTGAATTCAGCCACCAACGTGAATTGCACTACGGAAGAACGACCGTTATAGTCACGCACTGATTTCCTGGTCATTACCTCGCCACGTTCTTGATGAACATAAACCTGAAGATTTTTCTGATTTGTCATGCCGGCGTAGGCCGGCATCCATTCCAGCCTGCTGCAGGGGCTTTCAGTTTTGCTATCATGGCGATTTGCATTGGATTCCGGCCTGCGCCGGAATGACGTTTAAATCAGAATTCACCAACCAATTTAACGGATCCATATCATGAACAAAGCCCTTCTTAGCTTTTCGGTAGTATTGTTACTGCTGGCAGGCTGCGCCAGCAGCGTCACCAAGGACATAATGGTCGAAACCGAAGCCGACCCTAAAATCAGTTTCGCGGGATACTCGACCTACAGCTGGCTGGGTTCTGCCAGTATCGTCTATGACCCAAAGGGTCAGTGGGAACCGCCACAGTTCGACGCCGATGCCGAAATCAAATTCCTCATCGACCGCGAATTGCGCAAGGCCGGCATGACTGAAGCCGTCGCCAACCCGGACATGATCGTCGCCTTCGCCGCGGGCATTGACATGTCCCTTCTGGAAATCAAAAACGACCCGGAGAGTAACCTGGACACGCTGAAAAATGTGCCTATGGGAGCGCTTACGGTGATCCTGATAGACGCCAGTACCGGCCTCGCTACCTGGGGCGGCGTCGCCACCGCCGAGGTACAAAAGAACCCGGACCAGGAGACCACCAAACAGCGTCTCGATTTCGCGGTGAGCTCGATGTTCAAGGAATTTACCAGGTAAGTTGAACCAACGAACTATGCCTACACAATTGAACAATGGATGATATACATCTCGTCGAAGTAGCCCCCATGGACATGCTGTCGTTGAGCATCCTGGTGCTCTTCGTGGGCATGTATCTGAACCGCAAGATCCGCCTGCTCGGTGACAACTATATCCCCCCCGCGGTCACCGGTGGCTTGCTGTTCGCGGCGGGGATTGCCCTGATCTACAACTTTGCGCATGTACAGTTTGAATTCGACATGCGCATGCGCGACCTCCTGCTGCTGGTATTCTTCAGCACCGTCGGCCTGTCGGCACGTCTCAGGGCCCTGGCCGCGGGCGGTAAAGCGTTGTTCGTGCTGGTGCTGGTGGCCGGGGTATTTCTGTTTCTGCAAAATACCGTCGGCATTGCGATTGCGCTCGCCGTCGATGCGAATCCAGGCTACGGCCTGATGGCTGGCAGCGTTGCGTTTGCCGGCGGTCATGGCACCGCCATCGCCTGGGGCCAGGCAGCAGAGCAAGCGGGGCTTGCGGGAGCCAGTGCAATCGGGCTCGCGTTCGCGACCTTCGGGCTGGTCGCCGGCGGTCTCGTTGGAGGCCCCATCGCACGACGTTTGATCGAGCACCGACCAGGAATCATCCCGACTTCAGTCGATCAGGCAGGCATGGTCGAAGACGCAACAAAGGTAGACACTGCGGATGATGGAAACTGGCTATTCCTGGTGCTGGCCTCGGTACTCATCCTGACGCTGTGCGTGAGCCTGGGAGATATTGTGAATCGAAGCCTGTCGGAAAAAGGGATGCGATTGCCAGGTTTTCTCACCTCCATGTTTGTAGGTATCGTTATCGTCAACACGGCGGACATTTTCAAACGCCCGCTCAATCTGGCGATAGTGGACAAGTTCGGCGAACTGGCACTCAATATTTTCCTCGCCATGAGCATGATGGCGATTCAGCTATGGACGTTGGCGGCCGTTGCGCAAACCATTACCGTGGTACTCGTGCTGCAGGTGTTACTAATGACGCTGTTCGCGATCTACGTGGTATTTCGCGTCATGGGTAGCGATTACGATGCAGTGGTTATTGCTTCCGGCTTTGCCGGTATGGGTCTCGGCGCGACACCGGTGGCGATTGCTAACATGAATGCGGTGACCACGCGCTACGGGCCGTCTACCAAGGCATTTCTGGTAGTACCCCTGGTGGGGGCATTTTTTATCGATATCCTGAACGCGGGCACGATCAACTTCTTCATTCGCCTGCTCAGAAACTGGTGGCTCTGAAGGCTGGACTTTTTACCTGCCCCGATGATGGCGTCGTAGGTGATGATGCCTTCGCACTACCCCGGGTTTTACATAATAATTGTCATCGTCGTCGGCATTAACTGAAGGTTCGGGTGTGGGCTGGGGCGGGGCTTGCTGCTTGACGGCTTCGGGTTCAGGCGCTGGTACGAATGCTTCGTCCTTCTGCACATTGACCGGGTCCGCCACATTGGTCTCTTCTACCTGCACCGCCTCGTCACCAGTCGACGGCGTATCGCTGTAAGTGACATTGCCGTCAGCATCAGTTGATTTATAAACCTGCTGCGCGAATGCAGTGCAACTCAGGCCCAGTAATAATGGTAAAAACAGAACGCGGAAATTTATCATCTTAACTCTCAAATGCACTATCTACGGTATTGTCTCCGACTCGATTTCTGAATCGATCTCCAGTGCAGCTCTCGAATCTGAATTTCTTCTTCGGGGGTGATTAGCTGATCAAGTGCCTCAAACTATAGCATACGGGCTTGTTTTTTCTAATCTCAGCCACGCATTTCCGGCCGTTCAGCTGTATACATCTACTTTTCCTGTACCAACAGGGGATATTGCTTTCAGAGCGCCGGTAAACGATTTCATATTTTGTGAAATGCAGTAAAATGCCGGGTAATCCATATATTGATAGATGCATTCAAGGGCCAGGCACAGAGTAGAGACTATGAGCAAGATACTGCTGGTTGAAGACAATGAAATGAATCGCGACATGCTGTCACGTCGCCTCGAGCGCAAGGGCTTTGATGTGGTGATGGCGGTTGATGGTCAGGCCGGTGTGGAGATGGCATCCAGCGCAAGCCCGGATCTCATACTGATGGATCTCAGCCTGCCGGTCATCGATGGATGGGAAGCGACACGCCGGATCAAGGCAGATGTCACCACGCAAAAAATTCCGGTGATTGCCCTCACCGCGCATGCTATGGCGGGCGACGAACAGAAGGCGATAGAGGCCGGCTGCGACGACTACGATACCAAGCCGGTCGATTTGAAACGGCTACTGGGAAAAATCGAAAACTTCCTGGGTGCTGGCTGATTCCCCACCGCATGTCCTACTCTAAGAAACTCTGCACGTAGAGATATTCGGTTCAATATGATTACCAGGCTACAGGCAAAGATCCGTTATCTGGTCGATAAGGCGTTTGCACGCAAGTTTGTCGGTCAGTTTCTGCTGTTTTTCTCGCTGGTCATACCGGTCACCCTGGTGGGCACAACAGCCATGTTCTTCGGCCTGTTTGCGGAAGAAAATGCCGCCATTAGCTCGATCCCGCGTGATGTCGATGCCGGATTCCTGGACTCCGTCTGGTGGTCGCTGAACCAGGTTGTGCGCCTGCCAGGGTTCCATAGAGCCTACGGCGCAACACTGCCCGTAGTGTTGTACTCGCTATTTCTTTCCCTCATGGGGCTGGTTGTCTTCAGCGTACTGATCTCCCTGATCAACAACACCATGCGCAGCCGCATCGAAGAATTGCGCAAGGGTGATACACCGGTACTGGAGCACAATCATTTGTTGATTCTTGGCTGGAACAACAAGATCTTTTCAATTCTGCAACAACTGGCACGGTTACAACCCGGTATCAAGGTGGTGATACTTGCGCCACGTGCACTCGATGACATGCAGGAGCAACTGCGGGTCGCCGGCATCCAGCGGGAACGGATCAAGGTCATCCTGCGCAGCGGCACACCCAGCGATCATGGGGAACTTAATCGAGTTGCCGTGGATCATACTGACAGCGTCATTTTGCTGGCAACCGATAGCGATGACAGCGAAATCATCAAGACGTTGGTGTTGCTGACTGCGCGTAAACAGTGGTCCGGCAAGCCACCGGTACTGACCTCGGAGATTGCCTTGAGTGAAAATTTCGAGCTGGCTTCGATTGCCGCCCGTAACCGCGTACATGTGATCTCCTCCAGCCGAATTACCAGCAAAATACTCGTCCAGACAGTTCGCAATCCCGGCTTATCCGGCGTATACAGCGAGCTGTTCTCGCCTTATGGCAACGGCATCGTCGTTCAGTCCCTGCCGCAGAGCATTGATCGTCCATTGGCAGAAACCGCTTACAGATTGCCAACAGCCATACCACTGGGGATTGCCTGGAAGCAAACCCGCGATGGTATTGTCCGGCACCTCGCAGGGCTCAATCCGGAGCCTGATTATGAAGTAGCAGAGGACGAGCAACTCGTACTACTGGCGCCCAGCCCGACGGTAAACTACCTACAGTCCGAAAACATGCTGAAGTCCCGTATTTACCAGGAGGGTGACTCTGTTGTACCTCACGTGCCTGCCCAGGTGTTACTGATCGGCTGGATCGATAATCTCACCGGGCTTTTACAGGAACTCGATGCGCACGCATTACATGGCACCAGGGTTACCATCATTTCCCGTTCCCGCGGTAAACAGGCCGAGCAGCAACCAGGTAAAGACAAGGCAAATGAATTCAGTAATCTGACCCTGGTCAAACATGAGGGCGACCCGGTGGCAGAGGCGACCTATGAAGGTCTGGATATCACCTCTTTCCAGAGCATCGTGGTACTTGCCGACGAGTCAGACAAAGATGAGGATGCAGACACACGCAGTCTGCGCATACTGTTACGACTGTCGGACCTACGTGACCGCGCCGGTACAAGAACACACACTGTGGTGGAAGTCCTCGACGAAAAAAACCGGGACCTGTTTTCCGGTCTGGGCGTGGACGATATCGTTGTCAGTTCCGAAGTGGTTGCCGCACAACTGGTTCAGATCGCGCAACACGACGTACTCGCACCAATTTATCGTGAACTACTCAGTGCGGGCGGTGTAGAAATCAGCCTGCGCCCGGCTGGCGACTATGTGTCACTCGACACCGATTGCCAGTTCGCCGATCTGCTCTATGCCGGACATCAGAAGATGGAAATCACTCTGGGCCTGCTTCTCGCCGGGGACGGCGGCAAAGTGTTGCTCAACCCCCCTCGAAATATCAACTGGCGTCTGGGGCGGGATGACAAGGTGATTGTGCTGGCACAACAGATCTACCAGTAAGTTACCCCGAACATATCCCGTTTTGCTCCAGTAGACGATTGAAATCAACCGGCCTGGTATGATTATTTTCAACCAGTAGTATCTTGCTCATCCTCGTTGCCTGCTTCAGTGTTGGCTTCGCTGGTGACGTTGCAGGCTACTACGGCATCACGTACGTAATCCAACAATTGTTCACAGGTATGCGGGCTCTTTTCAAGCACATGGGCGGCCATGCCGCTCAATCGTTGCCTGTCATCGGGCGTAAGGTCCTTGGCGGTCACCACGATGATGGGGATGTGCAGCAACTCCGGCCTGGCACGCATCTCGGTTAAAAAACTGAAGCCATCCATCACCGGCATCATCAAATCGAGGAGAATCAGGTCCGGCGATTTGGTCGACAGTAGATCGAGTGCTTCCTGGCCGTTGCCGGCCTCGCTGACAACCCAGCCGGCCTTGGTCAACGTGCGCGCCATCATATCGCGGGTCTCCAGATCATCCTCGACCAGCATAACAGTACTGGACTTGCCATCTCTGTAATAACGGCTCAGGGTTTTGCTCAATTGCTCCCTGTCGACCGGCTTGGTCAGATAATCGACCGCGCCCAGCGAATAACCGCGTGACCGGTCATCCATCATGGTCAGCATGATCACCGGTATATGACGCAAAGTGGGATCGGCCTTGAGCGCTCGCAAAACTGACCAGCCATCCATATCAGGCATCATCACATCGAGGGTAATCACCGCGGGTTGAATCTCGTGCGCCAGGCGCAAGCCCTGCTCGCCACTGGTGGCTGTAATCACCTTGAAGCCATCCTTTGTCAGGTTACGCTCAATCAGCTCACAGGCCTCGGGGTCGTCATCGATGACCAGTATGCTCGAACCCGGAGTTATGTCCTGCATACTCTCCTGCACCATCCCGGTCACTTCGACTGGCGTCGCGACAATTTGTTGTGGTGGCTTTGAGCCAGGGAGTTCAACAGGGATCAGGATGGTAAACGTCGAGCCCTCTCCCAATTCGCTGTGGACGCTCAGGTCTCCACCAAGCAATTCACAAAAACGGCTCGAAATCGCCAACCCCAGTCCGGTGCCCCCGTAATCGCGCGTGGTCGAGTTATCGGCCTGGGTGAATTCACCGAAGACATGATCCAACTTGTCTGCCGCGATGCCGATGCCGGTGTCGCTGACGGCAAGAGACAACCAGTCCCTGTTCTCTTTCGTTAACCGATTGGCATGCAGGGTTACCGTTCCCTGATGGGTGAACTTGGCTGCGTTAGACATCAGGTTGAGGAGCACCTGGCGCAGTTTGGTGATATCCTGGAAGGCACTACCCAGGTTCTTGCCGCGTTCGACGGCCAGCTGGTTGCCGTTCTTTTCCAGCAGCGGATGTGCGGTGGCGGCGACTTCATCAATCAGGCTATCCAGATTGATTTCTTCACAGAAGGCCTCCATTTTTCCGGATTCGATCTTGGACAGATCGAGAACGTCGTTAATCAGTGCCAGCAAATGCGTGCCCGCCTGGTTGATTTTTTTCAGGTCGGGAATGAAATCTTCCTGTCCGGCGTCCTCGGCGTCTTCCATCAGCATTTCGCTGTAACCGAGAATGGCATTCATCGGCGTGCGCAGCTCGTGACTCATATTGGCAAGGAACTCGCTCTTGGCCCGACTCGCCTGTTCTGCTTCTTCCTTTGCATTCTTTATTTCCAGCGCGGCCGCCTGCTGCTCTTGAGCAAGATTTTGCACCTTGATCATGTTCTCCCTGAACACCCTGACGGCGGTAGCCATTTCCCGGATTTCGCTACTGCTGCCTTTATCCGTAAATTCAACATCCATATTTCCATCAGCCAGTTCTTTCATTGAACCGGCCATCGACCGCACCTGGCGTGATACGCCAAAACCGATCAACCAGGTAGACAACGCGCCAATGACGATCGACACGATAGACACCACCAGCACCACACCCACCGTCCGGTCGATGGCCGCTTCCGCCTCCGGACCCAGAGTGTCCTGTTCTTTTTTGAGTGCCAGTTTCAGGCGCTCTACGCTATCGGCCACCTTTGGGCCAATCGCGTCCAACTGGTTGCGAATGATGGCATTACGGCTGGTGATTACATCGTGCACATCCTCAAATGACCGGCTATAGGCCCTTTGCTCATCACGCACCTTGCCAGCCAGTTGCAGTCGCTTCGGGTCCTCGAGACTGTTCAGCAAAGCATCCAGGTTCTGTTGCATACCCAGAAATTCACGCCCTACGCGCTGGAATGACTCCTTGTCATTCTGGATCAGGAAGCGCCCGGCATAGAGGCGCGCCAGTAGCAGGTTACGCATGGTCATGCCCGCTCGAAAGGCCGCCTCTGCGTCGCCATCGGCAAACGCGCTTTCCATGATGGCGGTCAGGTCCTTTTCCATCTGTGGACCAATGACGTTGAGGCTGTCATGCACGAGCGTGTCGCGAAGTGCCTGTTTCTCGGTGACCGTCTTGAACTTGAGCAGGTAGTCCTTGAGCTCTCTATCGAGGTTTTCGAGGACCAGTCGGAAGCCGGTGTCGGAGGTTAATTCTCGAGCCTGGGCGATCATCTCCAGGGTTGTCTTTGCCCGCTGCTCGACACCCTCGACATTTTCCAGACTGGCATCGATAACGAAATTTTTTGCGAAAATCCTTGTCATTAGCATGTTTGCCTGGACACGGGCGGCCGCAACGGTCTGCCGCGCCAGCACACGATAGTCTTTGAAATGCCGATCAGCATCGGTAAGGCTGATGAGACTCACAATGGAGATTCCGACAAGGAGTAAAATCACAATCCCGAATCCGGCGAGCACTTTAGTGGATATGCTCTTGCTTGAGAACAGTTCCATTGACTTTCCTCTTAACTTAGAAACTTGATTTTCGAAAGTAAATATTACCAGTATTGAAATCCGGGGAACGACTTTTTTCAGACTGCTATCTGACCACAGACACATAAAGATGAAATCCAAAACTCTGCATTTGAATCACTAGTAGAGGGAAATCAGATTCGGTGATTTATGAACTAACCGGAACAAGACTATTTGTTTCCAGGCCTGGGCAGCCTAATATGTCCCATTATGAAAACATACCAGGGTGAAAGGGGAAATCGATGAAGAGATTTCTTATGGGTCTTTTGATAATAAATATTGCTTTGACCACAAGCGCAGACCTGAAAGCCGATGATAAATGCCAGCTAATCTTTGATGCCGGCAGCAGCGGCACTCGCCTTTATGTTTACGAAAATTCAAATGGCGATCTAAGAGAGGTTTTTGCTGACCCCATAGAAGTAAATATTGGTATTTCGTGGGCACTGGAGAAGAAGCAATGCGGTGGAACCAGCTGTACCGATGAGAACATCAAGAATGTAGTGGCAGGCCTCATTAAGGAATTTCATCAAAAAAAGGCCTGTCATTGTAAAGCCGGGATAGCTGCTGTGAATCTTTATTCAACAGCGGGAATGCGGCTGGCTGCTCAGGAACGAGGACGCTCCGACATAGTAGAAACCTATAAGGAGCTTAAAGCAGAAATCTTGAAAACCTTTGCGTCGCTTGGTGATGGGTATCCCGGTGTCACTGAACAGAATATTTCGGCCCGCACCCTGGCCGGCCAGGAGGAAGGCATCTACACCTGGTTGACCATAAATACTTTGAAACGTAACCATGTGAAATTAGAAGGAATTTTTGAAATTGGTGGCGCCTCGTTGCAATTAGCCTATCCCTGCGGTGAAGACGACCAGGAATGTTTAAACAACGCGGTAAAAGTTTTCTACCACAATAACACGGTGAACCTGTTCAGTTATTCGTGGCTAGGGCTTGGCCGCGCCGAGGCATTTCGTATCTATAATGTTGACAAAGGCTTCCCCTGTAACCCGGCTGCCGACAGTGCTAATCAAAGTCCCTTCGATTACGATCAATGCCTGGCCTCTATAGCGGAATCTTTCACCAGAAATGAAGAACGAGGTTTTATTTTGCTGGACCCTCTAAATTATAATGCCCGGGACACCAAAGGCAGGAAGGTTGTAATTTCAATTCCTGCGGGCACCGAGTTTCATGGCGCGGGGGGAATCGGATTTGAAAATCTGGACAGTTTAAAGCTCGATGCCGCGGAAATTTGTAACCAGACTGTGGCAGACCTGGTTACCCACAAAGAAGACACATTCAAAAGTATTGAATATACCCCTGAGCATTTATTAAGATCTCAATGTTTTGCTCGTCTTTATTTAGATACTCTACTTGGAAACATTCCTGGATTAAATCTCACCAGCAACGAACGACAAATAGATGATGTCAAAGTTGGTTGGACCCTGGGCGCCGCAATCTGCGAACAGACGAATTGCCTGAATAAAAGAGATTTATCCTGCCGCTGGAACAAAGATTTATCTTGTGGCAGCGCGGCATCCGGAGATTAACAGTTCATATTCAGGTCATTGCGATAAAAATACATATTTTCCACACTGTTTTATCTGTTAACCAAAGTCTGCTATGGTCGAACCAAATCGACAACTGAGGGACTAATTTATGAACAGTTTCGTTAAAAAAATGGGGGCTCAATCACACTGGTCCGCACTGATTCTGCTGTTACTCGCCAGTCCACTGTGCCTGGCCCAGGAAACTACAAGCACTGCGGGAAACACACGTATGGACGTGGAGGCTGCGACCGGAGGTAACCGGTTTGTTCTCACCCCCCACAAACGCAATTATTTCCTGGTTACCTACTCTGACTTCCCAGGCGCAAGCGATGACGAATTCCAGGAACTCACCGGAGACGACGACGCTGAACTGGACGATGCAGAAACACAGTTTCAGGTCAGCCTCAAAGTAGCATTGGCCAGGGATACGTTCGCCGATGGCGATGCCGTTCAATTTGGCTTTACCATCAAGTCCTTCTGGCAAACCTTCAATGACGATCAATCGTCTCCTTTTCGCGAAACAAATTACCAGCCCGAAGTCTGGTATCGCACACCGATTCCCTGGGAAGTTTTCGGCAGTGAAACCATGCTGTGGGGAATTGGTGCGGAGCACCAGTCCAACGGGCGAACCCAGGAGTTATCGCGCAGCTGGAACCGTGTATACACCACCCTGACCTGGCTAAAAGATGATTTGGCCTTCCGCTTCAAACCCTGGTACCGAATCCCCGAATGCAGCAAGGACGAGCCGACTGATTCGGATTGCGATGACAATCCCGATATCCATAGGTACATGGGTTACTTCGAAATGTCGGGAATTTGGCATAATGATGAACATGAAGTTGGGGTGGAAGTACGTAACAATGTCGGCTCGGGTGCCTCACACTCGAGGGGCGCAATTCAAGTCGACTACACCTTTCCGTTGTGGGGGCGAGTGCGTGGTTACGCACAGTTGTTCAACGGTTACGGCCAAAGCCTGATCGACTACAATAACAATATAACCAGCGCTGGCGTTGGTTTCTTGTTGTCTGATATTTTATAGGTCGTGCAATAATCAGAATTTCACCGTAATCCGGTGTTTCCACTCGAAATTCGATAATAATGGATTAACGATATGCAATTATCAGGAACTGGCTTCCGCTCATGCCTGGTGCTGTTGGCAATTTTCTGGGTACTATTCGCGGCTCCATCGAGGCTGCTCGCACAAATGGTACCGGGCTCGAGCAGCGAACCAGCCGCAACAGCCGTTGAAATTCCCGAGCACCTCACTCATGAACAGGTTCGCGACCTGATCGCGCGGCTTTCCGATGACCAGGTCAGGGAACTGGTTATTTCCCAGTTGGACAAACTGGCTGCCGGGCAAGATCAGGCTGGTGATTCAGCGACCTATGTCAGCCACCTGCACGACGGATTTGACGTGGCCCGAAACACGCTGTGGCGCGCGTTCCATGAAGACCACGAGATTTTCATCCTGCCAACCTCGATCTGGCAACAGATGACCGGCAACGGCCAGATCAGCGGCTGGCACATACTGCTTCAACTGGTCGGATTTCTGCTAGTTGGCTGGATCGCCAGGCTACTGGTCAGGCGCCTGCTCGTTAAAGCCAGTGCGAAACCGTTTGAAATACTTTCACTGGGCAAGCGCTTCGATCTTGCCTGCTATAGCTTCTTCATGGGCATACTGGAGCTCGGCGCCTTTGCCGCCGGCGCGTACTTGTTTATTAAAATCACTGGCCAGCAAACACCCATGGCGCAGATTTTCTGGTACCAGGTCATCTGGTGCCTGGTATTGATAAAACTGGTCATGCTGGGCGTCAGGCAAGTGGTATCGTTAGATAACCCGGACACTTGCCTGGTATCGGTTCCGGGCAAGGTAACCAGGCAGATTTTGGGCTGGACACTAATTCTGACAACCTCCCTGGTGCTGCCGCGACCGTTGACCAATCTGGTTGTCGATTTTGGCGCCAGCGTGGAAACGGAATTTTTGCTGGCCATTATTTTTGGTGGCGTATTCATTATTTTGCTGATTGCACTGACGATTCGCCTGCGTCATTACGGTGCAGAGTTGATCGCCGGAAAGGATAGTAAAAATGGCAGGATCCGCCAGGCATTTGCACGCAACTGGTGGCTGCTGACCATTGTATACCTGTTACTGATTTGGTTCATGGCACTCGGCAAACGCGCCGCTACCGGTGAGTCGTCGCTGGTACCCGGTTTGACCAGTATTTTACTGTTTGTATTGATCCCCTATTTTGATATGGCACTGAAATGGTTGATCACGCGTTACTTCGAAGATAAAGATGAGGATGAAGAGGTTCCACCAGCGGATTCTGCTGGTGTTGAAGAAATTCCGCCCGTCGATGTCGCAGGCGATAAGGAGATTCCGGCAACGGATACCGCTGGTGAGAATGAAACGGGCGCAGCAATCCCTTCCGTTGCAACCATTGTCGAGCCAGGCGCCATCACGGACATCCCATCGACCGCAGCCGTCATCGAGCCGACCGTCAGTGAAGACATCGTGGCTACTACACCGGACAGAGCACCAGCTTATATCGCCATCGCCCTGCGTTACGCCAGGGTGCTGATGGTGGTGACAATCCTGGCGATTTTCGCTCGCCTGTGGGAAATCGATTTCAGGGCAATCAGCGCACAGCTTCTGGGTCAACGATTCTCCAGTGCGTTATTTGACATCAGCATCACCATTTTACTGACCTGGGCTGTGTGGGGCGTGATCCGGATTTCGATCGAGCGCAAGCTCGATACTGGAAAAACCCCTGGCGAGGAGGAAGAAGAAGCCGAAGCCGGCGGGCTCGGCGGCACCCGGGTTGAAACCGTGCTGCCGCTGATTCGGATTTTCATCAAGATCACACTGATAGTAATGGCGGTACTCATATCGCTGTCCGCCCTGGGTGTCAATATCGGACCTTTGATCGCAGGTGCCGGCGTGGTCGGTATCGCCATCGGCTTCGGCGCTCAGACGCTGGTACGTGATATCGTTTCCGGATTCTTCTACCTCATCGACGACGCCTTTCGCATCGGTGAATATGTCGTTATCGATCAGATCAGGGGTACGGTCGAAAAAATCTCGATTCGCTCGTTCCAGTTACGCCATCACAATGGCCCGGTGCATACCATCCCTTACGGAGAGATCCGCACCTTGACCAACTGGAGCCGTGACTGGTCGATTATGAAGTTCGAGCTGCGCATTGCCTTTGAAACCGACATCGATCTGGTGCGCAGGTTAATCAAGCAGATTGGCATCGACATGTTTGAAGACCCGCAATTCGGTCCGCTGATGCTAGCGCCAATGAAATCCCAGGGCGTCAACCGGATGGACGACTCGGCACTGATCATTCGCTGTAAATTTACCTCGGTGCCCGGGCAACAATTTCTCATTCGCCGCGAAGCGTTTACCCGCATCCAGCGTATCTTCGAGGAGAAAGGTATTCAGTTTGCACCACGCCGGGTACTGGTTGAGGCTGCGACCCCGGAGGACGCAATAAAAGGGGCAGCCGCTGTCATCGACCAGGAAGAACCGGGTAAAGCCCCACCGAAGGACAACATGTAAGCAGGGAGACAGTATACAATGCCATTTCCTTAAGCAATTAACCCCATGATATTCGCTTTTGTCGGGAGAGGGCGGATGATTGGGGGAAGTTTTTGCGAAGTAAACCGCAGGCGGCGAAGCCGCCGAGGCATTCGCAAAAACCTCCCCCAATCATCCAACCGTAGTCGGACTCTTGATGCAGCAGTGTTTTGGCTTAAGTAAGCGCCATTGGGGACAGTAACTTACTACCCTATGAAACACATCGAATCCCAGCTTCGCCTCGGTAGCGGGATCATTCTTGCACTCTACGTGGTGCAACATTTGATCAACCACGCCTTCGGCATCGTTTCGATCGAAACCGCCGAGGCCTACCGCAAAACGATCGGTGCGGTTTTCCAGTCCGCACCGGGTCTGCTCCTGCTCTACGGCGCGTTGCTGTTTCACGCGACCATCGCGCTGCGATCTATCTATCGACGTTCGAGCCTGCGCATGTCGTTCTGGCAGTGGTTGCAACTATTGCTCGGGCTTTCGATCCTGCCCCTGGTAGTCGGGCATGCCGTGGCTAACCGCGGTTTCGATCAGCTCGGTAACATCGACCCCAATTATTTCTACGTCGTCACTTCTCTCCTGTTAAAACCGGTTTTCCTGGTGAAACTGATTTTCCTGATCCCCATCATCTGGATTCACATGGTGATCGGCCTGCATTTCTGGCTGCGTCTCAAGGCCGGCTATCAGCGCTACCTGCCTTATGCCTACGCATTGGCAGTACTCATACCGGCACTCGCCTATGTCGGTTTATTCAGCATGCTCCAACAGGCGAGTACCTGGGTGAATGACCAGCAGCGCCTGGATCAGATATATGCAGCCAACATCGCGATGCCCAGCGGCGACGTCGAGTTCCTGCGCGGAATCGAAACCCAGGCCTGGATCGTGATGGCGGCCTTGTTGATATCGACCCTGGTCGCGCGGCAAATCAGGCTCTGGTACAAAGCGCGCCAGGGCACTTACTGCGTCACCCACACCGATGGCAGTAAAATCAGGGCTTTAAACGGGGTTTCGCTGCTCGAGGCATTGCGCAATGCCCGCATCCCGCATGCGTCAGTCTGCGGCGGGCGTGGGCGTTGCACCACCTGCCGCGTTCACGTTAACAGCGGCCTGGAAGAGCTGGATCCACCAAATGAACTGGAGTCACGTGCGCTCACACGCATCAAGGCCGGCAAGGAAATTCGCCTCGCCTGCCAGTTGTATCCCAGGGCGGATCTCGCGATTACGCCCCTGGTGATGGCCAATCAATCGCTGAGCGCGAGCCTGCACAGCGGCGGTGTACAGGGACATGAAGAGTATGTGGTGGCGATGTTTGTCGATATGCGCGGCTCGACTAACCTCGGCGAGCGGGTGCTGGCTTATGACGTGGTGTTTATCCTGAACCGATTTTTTACCGAACTTTCCAGTGCGTTGGCCGATTCGCACGGGCACTATGCGCAATTCGCCGGTGACGGACTGATGGCTCTGTACGGGCTCGATCCCGCGCGCAAATCACGCGCCTGTGCAGATGCGCTGGCCGGAGCACACGAAATGTTCCGTCGCATCGAAAATCTGAATCAGCAGTTACAACGCGAATTTGGTGAAACGGTGCAAATGGGTATTGGAATTCATGGCGGTGAAGCCATCGTCGGAACCATGGGTCCGCCGAAAACCCCGTTGCTGACCGCGGTTGGTGACAATATCAACATCGCCGCACGGCTCGAGGCGCAAACCAAGGTACTCGGCTGCGATCTGATCGTTTCGGTGCAGACCCTCACCGCCGAGAGCATCGACTACAGCATGGGTCAGGTGCAGGAGATCGAGGTTCGCGGTCGCGACAATCACGTCGAGGTTTGCAGTTTCCAAAGCGGCAAGCTATCCGGCGGCAATGCAGACTGATCGAAACCGGGTCGATCTTTGGGTTATCATGGCCCTCCATTAATTGACTGGATCTGCCATGCAGCAAAGACAAATCGGCCCCTTCACTGTCTCCGCGATTGGACTCGGTTGCATGAATGTGTCGGCGGGCTACGGACCACGGATAAACGAAGACGAGGCTGGCAGGTTATTCAACGCCGCACTCGACCAGGGTTATAGCTTTCTCGACACCGCATCCCTGTACGGCCTCGGGCATAACGAGAGTATGATCGGCAAGTATCTGGCCTCGCGACGTAGCGAGTACGTACTTGCGAGCAAATGTGGATTTTCGCGTACCGATGACGACAGGACAATTATGGACGGTCGTCCCGAAGTCCTGGTGCAAACCTGCGAGGACAGCCTGCGGCGACTGGATACCGAGGTGATCGACCTTTATTACCTGCATCGCATCGACCCCAAAGTTCCGGTCGAAGAAAGTGTTGGCGCGCTTGCGGGCCTGGTCGAACAGGGCAAGATTAAAACCATAGGCTTGTCCGAGATCAATTCGGCAAACCTGCGGCGTGCGCACGCGGTGCACCCGATTACCGCGGTGCAGTCGGAATATTCGCTGTGGGCGCGCACCCCCGAACGCAAGATACTCGCCACCTGCGCCGAGCTCGGAATCACCTTTGTACCCTTTTCGCCATTGGCACGGCAGTTCCTGACCGGTCACTGTGGTGATGTCACCACGGTGCTCGAAGACGATATCCGCGCCACCATTGCACGCCCGCGTTTCGAACCGGAAAATTTTGCCCAAAACGAAAAACTACTGATTCCCTTTGGTGAGATTGCCGCGCGACAAGGCTGCAGCATGGCGCAACTGGCATTGGCCTGGCTGCTCGCCCAGGGCGATAATATCGTACCGATTCCCGGCACCAAGCACATGGACTGGATGATCGAAAATGCCGGCGCCGGGGAAATAACCCTGGATGCCGCGACGGTGGACGAACTCGACCGGCTCATCAATGAGGACACTGTCGCCGGTTACCGCTATACCGACGCGTTGATGGCGTCGACTGATTCCGAAAAAGACTGGCCGCGATGAAACTCGACGCCGAAGAACAGGCCATGCGCAATGGCGAGCTCGGCGAACCACGCCGCTGGGCGATCGAGCACATGATGCGCGTGGGTCGCTTCTTCGATGCCCCTGACTTTGTGCCGGTGACACAGGTGCACATCATGGCCGACACCGAGTCGCTGGGTGAAGCCGGGATCGAGTTCCTTGAACAAATGGCAGCTTACCCGTTGAGTGAACGCCAGGTGCGCATCCCGATGATCACCGACCCACGCGGTATCGA
>Ga0255039_10000205_pt1 | contig 19463 bp, 17 predicted proteins | sample BC1_12_1_MG_FD_181713 | JGI IMG/M metagenome (GOLD analysis project Ga0255039, IMG submission 181713) | Seawater microbial communities from Strait of Georgia, British Columbia, Canada - BC1_12_1 | ecosystem: Environmental > Aquatic > Marine > Strait | place: Canada: British Columbia | collected... | reverse complement strand
GTCTACATCATCTGCGGGTGCAGGAAATGATGGTGTTGCTGCAGCAGGTGCAACAGCAGCAACTGGCGCAACTACAGGTGCTACAGGTACAACTTGTCCACCACGTTTGAGAATGATTTGTTTCTCTCCGTCGATAATCTCCATCTCTGTGATATCATTGGCCTTCATCAAATCAATTAACTCTTTTACTTTTTCAACTTCCATGTTGTTTCCACTCTTCTTCTTTGCATTTTTCTTATCCATTTTTTCACCTTATATTTAAAGGAGCATCAAACTGTCTTATGACAATATAATTTACAATTGTGTTAACGAAGAAACCGTCTTGGTCATGCTCGTTAATAATTTATATCCATTTTCTGTTATTAGTACATCATCTTCAATCCTGATGCCATACTTACCATCTACATATATCCCTGGTTCCACTGTCAAAACCATTCCCGGCTCAAGAATTGTTTTATCATTATGATTAAAGCTCGGGGTTTCATGTACATCTAAACCTAACGCATGACCTGTACCATGACCATACGGTGGAAATTTACTTTTTTTAATAACGGAACGCGCTGCATCATCCACTTCACACATCGCCACACCTGGGGCGATTGCGGCAATCGCATTTAATTGCGATTCCAAACATGTTTCATAAGCATCACGATATTCTCGATTCATTTTTCCAGTAATAAAACATCGCGTCAAATCACTTCGATAACCACCTACCGTCGCTCCCCAATCGATAAGTATTGTATCATTCTTTTTCAACTTACGTTTACCAGGTATCGCATGAGGGTGAGCCGCATGACCTCCAAATGCCACAATAGATCCAAATGCAGGTGGCCCACCATTTCGTCTGGCCATTTCATATTCTAGTTTAGAAGCAATTTCTACTTCATGCATACCCACTTCTATAAATTTAAGTGTCTCCGTCAGTGCATCTTGAGCCACTTTTGCTGCCACTTTCATACGAGATATTTCAAACGTATCTTTGATTACACGTAAGGGCATGACAAAATCTTTGACCGCTTTTAACCCTTTACCTATATCTTTTTTTAACTGTTTAAATTCCAAAACAGAGACATAATTTATTGGCGTTGCAATGTGAAGTTTGTCGTACTGCTTAAGTGTCAACCCTTTAGCTATCACTTGTCGAATTGCAATACCCATTCTCTCTTTACGGCAACACAACGACAAGCCAGGGCACTCTTCTTTTATTTGCGTAACAAAACGAGAATCAGTAACCACCACTAATCGTTTTACGGTAACCACCAAAGTTGAATCTTCGCCACCAAAGCCTGTCAAATAAAATATATCTGCATCATTAATTACTACAAAAACGTCGACACCCTCTGTCTTCATTTTTGCGCGCAAGCGTCTTAATCGGGCGTTATAATATGTTTTTACTTTTGCTATTGCCATAATTTCGTTTTTATATCTTTAGATAATATGCTACGATTGACCTTCATCTGATTTCATAATACTCATAAACGCTTCCTGCGGAATATTGACCGAACCTACAGCCTTCATGCGCTTCTTACCTTCTTTTTGCTTCTTAAGCACTTTCATCTTACGGGTAATATCACCACCATATAATTTGGCCGTAACATCTTTTCTAAATCCTTTAATGGTTTCGCGGGCAATAATTTTTCCACCAATACAAGCTTGCAACGGCACCTCAAAGTTGTGCCTTGGAATAATTTTTTTCAATTTCAATAATAACTTACGACCACGAGATTCCGAAATCGTACGATGCACAATCAAGCTCAACGCATCAACCAATGTTTTGTTAACCAAAATATCGAGTCTACATAAATTGCTCGCCACAAAGTCAGTGAACTCATAATCCATAGTGGCATAACCACGCGTGATACCTTTAAGCACATCATAAAAGTCGTAAACAATCTCTGCCAAAGGACCAGTATAATCCATTAAAACGCGAGTGGTTGAAAGGTATTCGGTTTTTTCCAAAATGCAGCGTCGGTTACCTGCGAGTTTCATAATGTCACCGACATATTCTTTCGGCGTGATAATTTCTAATTTTACAAAAGGCTCACGGTATTCTTCAATCACACTAGGGTCTGGCAATTGACTCGGCGAATCGATGCGCAACACTTCGCCATCAGACTTGACGATTTCGTAACTTACCGTTGGCGCTGTCTGGATAACATCGAGCTTACTCTCACGTTCAAGGCGCTCTTGAATAATCTCCATATGCAACAACCCTAAAAAACCACACCTAAAGCCAAACCCTAAAGCAGGTGACGTTTGCGGCTGATATGTAAAGCTTGCATCATTTACCTGTAGTTTTTCAAAAGCATTTCTAAGTTGGGAAAAATCGGTTTCAGTACCAGGGTAAAAGTCTGAAAAGACCATCTGCATTGGCGGTTCATAACCAGGCAAAGCTTCGATACCTGTGACGTTTTGATGGGTAATTGTGTCGCCAATATTTACTTCCGCCAATTCACGAATATTTGCGATAATATAGCCAACTTCTCCACTACTTAACGACTTAACTGAAGTCATCTTAGGTGTAAATTTACCAAGTTCAGTAGCAACATAATTGCCATCGGTACCCATGAAATGTATTTTATCACCTGGTGTAATCTTTCCACCAAAGACACGTACATAACATATCACACCACGAAAGTCATCAAACACTGCATCATATATCAAAGCACGTAAAGGGGTATCGCGATTATCTTCAGGAGGCGGCAATAGTTCTACCACGGCATGCATTAATTCTTCTACGCCAATACCGCTTTTAGCACTTACCCCATAACATTCTTCTTTTTTGCAACCCAGTAGATTCTCTACTTCTTCACCAATTACATCTGGCATTGCACTTGGGAGGTCTACTTTATTTAAAACTGGAATAATTTCTAAGTCAGATTCAATCGCCAAGTACGCATTCGCAACTGTTTGCGCTTCTACACCTTGCGTTGCGTCAACAACCAAAAGCGCACCTTCGCAAGCTGCCATCGCGCGAGAAACTTCATAATGAAAATCTACGTGGCCTGGAGTATCAATCAAATTGATCATATACGTTTGACCTTCGTGAATATAATCCATCGTCACCGACGCTGCTTTAATGGTAATACCACGTTCGCGTTCAATGTCCATGCTGTCTAATAATTGCGCCTGTTCTTCTCGCTTGGTTACCGCACCAGTGATCTGCATAATGCGATCTGCTAACGTACTCTTGCCGTGATCGATATGGGCTATAATCGAAAAGTTTCTTATATATTTTGGATCCATATGCTCTTTATAATTGGGTGGCAATGTGTCATTTTATGCTTGCTCTCTCAACAAATGGCCACATACCAAGTTTTGTTACTAACAGTAAAATACCTAGCTAATTGGCGTAAAAACGGAGATCTTAACGCACAATCACAAAGCCATTTATTATAATGATTAGCAAACAGATAGCAAGCTTTCCCCATACTACCCCTTTACAGAAAGCCATATGTATACAAAGTCGTCTTTTAGGTACTGTTGTCCATATGTTTACTGCCACTTTAGTCGCTTATTTGTAAGCAATAAATCTTAGCAATTATAAAAGAGAGTGAACATCGCGCCAACTGCCTGATATTAATCTTCTACCGAAAAATCAGATAAAACCGAATCGGCTACACAAACGCCTTCAGTAGTTAACTTGACACCTTGCTCTGTTTTCGTTAATAAACCGTTTTCAAGATTATATTTCATAGATGTTGCAAATAAATCCTCAAAGAGAATATTTGTGCGCCGATGAAAAGCTTCAAAATTAACGCCACGTCCTTGCCGTAACATCAACACCGCTGTTTCACACGCCAATACTTTGCCTGTAACAGCATAACTTTCGGCAATGACCGAGCGACCCAGGCGAACAGATTCAATATATCGCTTAATCCCTTTGATGTTCGTGCTACGCAATCCATCGTAAAAAGAGGCGGCACTGGGTCCAATACCTATATATGACTCGTTTTGCCAATACCGTAAATTATGCGCACACCAACGCCCTGCTTTGGCAAAATTTGAGACTTCGTATCGCTCATATCCATGCGATGCCAATAACGCAATGCCAGCAATATACATCTCGCGATCTAACTGCTGCGATAGTTGGGCTACTTTACCAGCAAGCAAATTTTTATATAACTTCGTACCAGGTTCAAAAGTGAGGGCATATGTAGATACATGCTCAGGATCAAGAGAGATAGCCTGCGCCAAGCTTTCTAGCCAAGTTTCAGGTGTCGCCCCGCATACTGCAAAAATCAAATCCAGTGAAATGTTATCAAAGCCTCCGGCGCGCCCGATATCAAATGCTTCCTTTATTTTAGTGGGATGATACGTTCTACTCAAAAAAATCAGTTCATCTAGATGAAACGATTGCGCCCCCAATGATAAACGCCCCACTCCCCTAGCATGTAACCCATGCATCATTTCTAAAGTTACTTGATCTGGATTTACCTCAATAGAACACTCGACATCGTCTGTTGCAATATTCATTGCCGCTTCAACGAGTCGAAATAGATCGCCTAAGGATAAATAACTAGGACTACCACCACCAAAATAGATCGTCTTAAAACGATGCGTTTTGGCGAGCTGTGATAATTGAGAAATCATTGCGTCGATTAACGATGTGGTTAAATCATGACCACCTGCAACAACATAAAAACTACAATAATCGCATTTCACCTTACAAAAAGGGATATGAATATAAAGCCCATGTCGCTTCATCTCAATAATATTAGGTATGGTATTCATTAAACACCTCAAAACTGCACACTAATATTTATTCATAAGTGCGCCCCAGTCTACCTGATTCAACGCATCAAGCACTGGAGTTGGTATATAACTTTTCCCTACACAACAACTATTGTCATATGGTACAGATATAATTACATCTACATCAATAAACGAACGAATTAAATCGATATTCGTTTCTGACGAAATATCATCACTTTTTTCAACCTCATTTATCACCACTGCTGCAACACTCAAACCTGCCTGCAAACATGCATTTACTGTCAGTAATGTATGATTGATCGTACCTATTTTATTTTGCGCTACGACAACGACGGGCAACTGTAGTTCGACCATCATATCAAGTACTGTATAATGATCATCTAAAGGTGCATATACACCGCCAACCCCCTCAACCACAATAGAAGTCGACGGTGATTGTATACTATTTAAAGCATGTGCAATGATATCCCATTGAATAGGTTGATTCGTTTTTCCAGCAGCAGCAAGCGGTGTAATGCTATCAAAAAAGCAAACTGGCGATACTTGTGCAAGTGGTATGCCACTACAAGAAAAGGTATGTAAAAATCGCCCATCTTCACTAATAAGTGCATTGCCTACTTTTAAGCATCCTGAAGCGAGCGGCTTAAACCCACATGCTGCAAAACCTGATTGATTTAATAATGAAAGTATGCCCCCTGACACAACCGTCTTACCGATATCGGTATCGGTGCCAGTTATAAAAAAACCTTTATTTTTACACTTAGAAAGTTTCAAATATGTTGTGCTACCTATAAAAAAAAAGCCGGTATAAAGCGAAACTTTATACCGGCATAAAAGTCAAAAGATCTAACTACTTAACAATCGAAATCATTTCAATTTCAAAAACCAAGACTTCGTTAGGACCAATACTACCTTGTCCACGACTATCGTAGGCAAGTGTGTGGGGAATCGTAAATTCATATTTAGACCCTACAGCCATTAACTTCATACCTTCGAGCCACCCTGGAATCACACCGCCAGATAAGCTCGCTTCAAAAGGTTGATTTCTTTTATAAGAACTATCAAACACAGTACCATCTATTAAAGTACCTTTATAATGTACTTTAACTTTATCTGTGACTGTAGGTGTAGCACCTTTACCTTCTGTAATCACACGATATTGTAAACCACTGGCGGTCACTTTAACGCCAGGTTTTTTCTTATTTGCTTCTAGATATGCAATACCCTTTTTCAATGCTTCAACACCTTTTTCATTTTGCTTGGCTTGCATTTTCTGTTGAAAAGCCATTGAAATTTGTTGCATTCTTTGCTCAGAAATTTGTGGTTCTAATTTGGCAAAAGCATCTTTTAAGCCTGCGACAAATGCATCAAGATCAATTTTAATCGGTGTCCTTGGATCGCTCATTTGCCTACCAATATTTGAACCATACATATAGCTAAGGCTTTTATCTTCGCTCCAAGTGTCACTTGGTCTCGGCGCAGCTTTAACAACTGGTGTAGCAGGTACTGGTGGCGTTACCGCTTTTGTAGCATCTTGCGCTATTACAACAACATTAAACATAGCCGCACACAATACAATCTTTAGTAATGATTTCAAAATTCAATTCCTTATTTAATATTAAGCTTTTTAGTGACTAAAACGTTTATCACCCTATATTCAAGTTTATATTTTAAATTATAACCGCACCAGTGGCAAGAAATAACTTTCCCAAAACATAGACTATTCACTTGCACATAGATTTTAGTTCGCAATGACTAAAATACCGGCTGAATATATCTATAGTTGTATCTGACTTGCCAACGATTTACTTGCATCAATCACTGGTTTCTTGTGACTAGACGGTTTATTATTACGACTTTTCTTATTGCTTGACTTTTTTGCGACAACTTCTTGGGTCTGCTTAATACTTAACCCAATACGTTTCCGCACTTTATCCACCTGAAGCACCTTCACTTTTACCTGCTGTTGCACCTTGACGACTTCTGCAGGGTCAGAAATATAAGTATTAGACAATTCGCTAATATGCACCAATCCATCTTGGTGTACACCAATATCTACAAAAGCACCAAATGCAGTGACATTTGTGATAATTCCCGGAACAACCATCCCTTCACTGACATCTGCAATATCATTGATTTTGTCTGAAAATTTAAAGGCCTCAAACGACTGTCGCGGATCTCGCCCAGGTTTACCCAGTTCCGAAACAATATCACGAAGCGTTGGCATGCCGACAATTTCACTTACATATTTATTGAGATTAATCGTGCTTTGTAGCTGTGCATTGCCAATTAAATTCTCAACAGACTCATCTAAATCGCTAGCCATCTGCTTACATATCGCATAACTCTCTGGATGCACAGCTGATGCATCAAGCGGGTTATTTCCGCCACGAATACGCAAAAACCCTGCACATTGTTCGAATGCTTTATCCCCAAGTCCAGATACTTTTTTAATCTTATTTCGATTATCAAAAACACCGTTTGTGTTTCGATAAGTCACAATACGCTCAGCCAGGCGTGGCCCTACACCTGATACATATGTCAAAAGCTGCTTGCTTGCGGTATTGATATCAACCCCTACGCTGTTAACGCAACTCTCAACGATATCGTCCAATCTTTTTTTGAGTTTATTTTGATCTACATCATGTTGATATTGTCCCACCCCGATGCTTTTAGGATCTATTTTTACCAGCTCGGCAAGGGGATCCATAAGCCGTCTACCAATGGAAACAGCACCACGTACAGTAAGATCATAATCACCAAATTCTTCACGCGCCACTTCAGAAGCAGAATAAATAGAAGCGCCACTTTCACTAACCATGACAACGTCTATTTCTTTTGGCAAAGAAAGCTGTGACAAAAATGTTTCTGTTTCTCTACCCGCTGTGCCGTTACCTACAGCAATACACTTGATATCGAATTTACCAACCAAGTGCTTCACTGTCTCACCAGCCTCAATACTCTTATGCTTTCCGGTATGCGGATAAATCGTATCGTGATGAACCAATGCACCTGTTTCATCAAGACAAACCAATTTACAACCAGTACGAAATCCTGGATCAAGTGCCATCGTTTTGCGCAACCCTAACGGCGCACTCATAAGTAATCCTTTTAGATTATCACCAAATACCGTTATTGCAGCATCATCAGCACACTGTTTGGTATCCAACCTTATTTCAGTTTCCATTGAAAGTGATAACAAACGCTTAAAACAATCTGCAATAGCAAGTTTTATTTGCTCGGCAGCACTGTTACTATTTTGTATAAATATCGATTCCAGAATAGCGATCGCACGAGATTGATCAACGGTTACCCGCAAGGTGAGTAATTTTTCCTTAGCGCCTCGCCGCATCGCTAAGACACGATGACTAGGTGCTTTGGCAACAGATTCTTGCCAATCGAAATAATCTTTAAACTTTATTGCTTCCGCCTCTTTTTTTGAGACGACTGCGCACTCAAACATACCTTCAGTATGGTATAAAACCCGCAATTGCTCACGTGCCTCTTGATGTTCGCTGATCCATTCTGCAATAATATCGCGACACCCAAGCAACGCATCTTCCGCTGAATTCACCCCCTGCGCCGAATCGATATACTTTTCTGCTTCTAAGTGTAGATCAAAATCAACCTGTGAATATATCATATTCGCTAATGGTTCAAGCCCCTTTTCCTTCGCTATGGTACCACGCGTTCGCCTTTTTGGTTTGAATGGAAGATATAAATCTTCAAGCTGGCTCAACGTTTCTGCGCGATTAATCTTCCCCTTAAGTTCGCTAGTTAGCAAACCTTGCCCCTCAATTGTTTCTAAAATCGTAGTGCGTCGCTTTTGCATCTCTTTGAGTTGCTCAAGTCGATCTCGAATAGCTAAAACTGCGACCTCGTCTAACAAGCCAGTCGCCTCTTTGCGATACCGAGATATGAAAGGTACCGTAGCACCTTCTTCAAGCAGGCGTACAGTCGCCTTCACTTGCTTGAGTTGCAATGCAAGTTCTTGTGTAATTACCGAAAGCATCGTTTCGTCCATGAAACTTTATCCTTATTTCATAATATCATATGGCCGTTAAAGCCGTGATTTTAATTATCGCTTGCCCATTACTGCCACAACAACTTTACAGTCACTGTTTTATTATGACACAAACATTTACAAAAATCATATTCAATATGAAACAGAAAAACATGTCAAGTGCTTTTAAACACTTAACATAAAATGCCTCAACAATTTTTAGCCAAGTGCTTCTGGTGAACAAATGTTGAATTGATCATTCATATTCATCATTTCAAATAGACCACGAAAATCAGCATTTTCTGTAACAACCGTTAAGGTGCCACTACGTTCACTAAGTGACTTATGGCACATAATAAACACTGCTAATCCTTGCGAATCTAAAATATCCACATTTTTTAGGTCGATGACGATATTAAGATTTCCATCTTCAACAAGACCTAGTAATTCCTTACGAAATTCTTGTGCATTTGCTGTTGTCAATTTGCCTTCTGGTGTGACAACCAATTTGTCACCATTTGCTTGAGTAGCAATCATATTAAATCTCCTATAGAGTGTGTTAATTTGTACACGTTTCTGTTACTAATTTTTTTGTAAGCACGATAACGTTTCCGATATCATTATACGTTATCGAATCTGAATACTTATGCATAATGGCCAATCCACGTCCATGCGCTTGCCCTGTATCAGGCACGTTAGCGCCATTCTTTTGCCAATCAAATCCTGAACCTGGATCATTTATTTTGAGCACGTAAACCTTTTCAGATGTTACTTCTGCGGTCATAGTAACGGTCAATTTAGGGTTTGTATTGCAGCCATGAACAACGGCATTCATTAACCCCTCACGCAGTAACATACGACATGAGAAAAGCTCTGATGTAAAATGTTTATCATTAAGAAATGCTGTCACTAGGTCATCTGCAATATCTAGATTTTCAGCCGTTGCAGAAAGGGTCACTTCAATTTTATTTTCAATTATAATTGAATCGATCATCCTAAAATTCAACCCCCAACATAATCACATCATCATCGATGGCACCACCATTGTATTGTTCTACTTCCACTACGACACTATTGACCACATCTTCAACGGGATCGTTTCTCCGCCTTGTAACGTGTTTCATAAACATTTCCATACCAACGGCACGACTACCAATAACGCCCTTTTTATCAGGGTATCCTTCGATAATGCCATCGGTGTACATATAAATTCGGTCACCGCTATTTACTTCAATGCCTAAATTTTCACAACTAACCATGTCATACATCCCCATGACAGATCCTTTTAAGGTCATATAATAAGCGTCACCCTCGCTAGGCACAACTAATACATTAGGATGCGCTGCATTAACGACTTCCAATATTCTTGTTTCTTTATCATATTTTGCATAACACATTGTTACATATTTATCTTCAGGCAAAAATGCACAAAGCGCTTTATTAAACATGATCGTTGTATCTATTGTAGATTGACCATCGCCAGTAAATATCGCTGTAAGTGCTTTTAATGCACCTGTAATATAAGAAACCGCTAAATCATGCCCAGAGACATCTGCGACCAAGAATCCATATGATTGATCGCTAAATTTAATAATATCATAAAAATCTCCGCCAGCTTCTGCTGTCGGCTTATACACTGCGGCTATTTTAAGGCCTTCAAACCCATGTACGTCACCCATCAACTGTTGCTGGCCAGAACTTACCTGATCGAGTTTATCTACTTTTTCGTCAAGCAATAAGGAAAGTTGCTCGGTTTGTTTTATGACCATAGATTCAAGCTGTTCTAGTTTTACTGTTGCTTGTGAGGTCATATACCACTTCTGAGTCAACGCACTTGCTATTTGTGCGACCTCTATGCTATCAAATGGTTTTTTAAGAATAAGCAATCCATCTGAAACCCCTAATTCCTCTGTTATTTCTTTCCAGGAATGATCTGAATAGGCGGTACATATTACAATCTGAATATTTTCATCAAAATTCCAAATATGCCTAATCGTTTCAAGTCCGTCCCACCCAGGTGGCATACGCATATCAACAAAAGCTAAATGGAAAGGATTATTTTCCTCGTGCGCTTCAACAATTTTACGAAACCCTTCTTCGCCTTGTGATGCATATGCTACTTCGTATTTAAATTTATTTTGTGTTTGCCCAATCTGATCTGCATCGCCAAACAAACTTGATTCTAAATCATCAAATTCATCATCAACTTTGGTGGCAGGCGATTCAAATACCTTTTTGAAATCTTCTTGAATTTCTATATTATCATCTATGACGATAATGCGCCTAAGAATATCAGGAGAGTCAATGACATCTGTTTTATTATAAATTGTGCTTGAATCTACACTCATAAAATAAGATCTTTAAATTGTTAATATTGCCGTTATCCAAAAATATGACACCTATAGTTCATCGGGAATTTCACAACGTCGGTTTAGTCGGTTTATAGCCAAATTTTAAGTGTGCGCCAATACGAGTTAAAAAAAATAGCCTGCTCACTTATTTGGTAAACTGTACCAATTATGCATGCAAGATATGCGCTTTTTGCAAACGTAAGGCTAATAAATATTATTCACATATACATAGGCGCTGGGCGCTGGACTCAAAACTTTTATACAAACTAATTTCAGTCCGATATCTAAACGACTCATTTTTATATATTGTTACTTGCCAGTACTATAAATAAAAATAGCCAAAGGCGTTGCGTACGCATTTGGCTATAAAGGAGGAAGAAAATGAAAAATATATTATTTTGATGAACACCACACATTAGTTTTGTTAACACTCGTTTCATGTTTCGATAAACATTTCACATTTGCTACAAACTATATTTCGGTAACTAAATTCATTTAATCTCAATGATAACTAAAAAATGACCTAAAATAATTTCAAATAAATGGCGGTCCAGTATTACTACCTGACGTAGCTTTACATAAAGGATTTTATCAGCAGATTAATAGAGAACGTCAAATATTTTATGCACCAAAAGCCCTACCGTCCATAATTATATAGTGGTATACCGTTATTATTGGATGCGCCCGCTGCACTTAAAAGTATTCACTTATATTCTACCTAAAGTAAAAGCGGAAGTAAGTACATCATGTGCGTAATTGCATACCGGTGAAACTTGAGGCTTATTATTATTTCAATATTCAGTAAAGCAACCCCTAGCGCAATCCCCAAATTGGGCCAAAACCAAGCCCAAATCCAAACCCATGGCAAGGGTCCCAAAAATTAAGATATTAGGTATTGACTCCCCAATATTTGCATTGTATTATACATAGCTAGTCAAAAATTATGACTATTTCGCCAGTTTAGCTCAGTGGTAGAGCTCCTGTCTTGTAAACAGGTGGTCCTCGGTTCGAATCCGAGAACTGGCTGTAAAAAACCCTTGTAACGATAAGTTATGAGGGTTTTTTTGTGTCTATTGTGATTTTTCCCCAATTTTGAAATCAACTGTCCCCGTAGGGTGTAAATATAGTTTAATCGTAAGTAACTATATATAAGAGACTTACAAGCTGTTATGAGGGCCGTAATTAATTAACTATGATTGATTTGTTATCATTTACAACATGAAACAATATACTTGGCTCCCCATCATGACACTTTTGGCGTATTACGTTAATAAAGAATTGTACAAAGCGATTTCATATCTACAAACGCAAGTTGATGTGTTGATTGAACATCAATCTAAAACTGATAAACGAATCATACTTATTAACACACAGCGAATTCGCTTGGCTGCAAAAGCCAAAAAACTCAGTAGAAAGATGCTCAGTGAAACAACAACACTTTTTACACCTGATACAATACTCGGTTGGTATTATAAGTTAATTGCTCAGAAGTATGATGGCAGTGGTAATCGCAAGCAGTGTGGTCGTCCTCGAATTACACAAGAAATTGTGAATTTAGTGATTAAGCTCAAAGTAAAGGAACACAAATTCAACAACAAATTGAATACCTTGGACATGTTGTCAGTGAATCGACTGTGAAAAACATTCTCATCAAACATGGATTTAATCCTGCACCAGAACAGGATACACCTTCAAGATGGAATGAATTTGTACAAAGTCATTGGCGGCCTTTGATAATGGCCAAGATATAAATTTAGCGATATTAAGTAATGGTATAGTACACGAACAACGCTTTCTTGATATGGGTAAAGTAAATTTCAGAAAAGGGGTTTATGCTTTTAAAGATAAAAAGAAGGAAATAAGAGAATTAAAAATTGATGCAAATAAGGGAACGTTTTCATTAGTAGGTTTAAAAATGAAAACGTTGTCTGGTCTTGTGGCGCCAATAAAAATCAAATTAACGATCCACGGCGGTGATGATAATATTGTCTTTGTCGGTGAAGCTGATGAATCAATAATTAACGGTAAAAAATTGATTTCACCCTATTTTCAAGTAGGTGTAAAAGATACATTAAGAATAACCAAGGCAAAAGTATCTGGCGATTTAAGTTATAATTTGACGACATCTGGTAGAATTACGGCAAAAGATATTGACGTAGACTTGACAGGCGATGTCTCTGTGACATGGGGAGATTTTTCAGAAACAGTTAACCTAATACGAAAGAGTACCAAAAAACGTATTTATAGTTATAAAATAATATCTTCTAACCTTACAGATTCGATACGCACAGTAATGATAGACTTAGACAAATGTACTTTTGAGATTACCGTAAAGAGAAAAGATGAGACCGCATTTAAAAATTATAGCGAAGCCACATTAAAGATTTCTCATGAGGCGAATGGCTTTGAAGCAAGTAATTTTTGGGATTTTGGTAAATAACTTTTACTATTTCACAGCGCCACGTGTTAAGCCACTGACGACCGCACGTTGGAATGCGAGGATCAAAATAATCACCGGAACAACCATGATAACGCCTAAAGCACTGACAAGGTGCCATGGTTGCCCCCACGGCACCTCTGTTTGAAAAATTTCTGTGATTGCCACACTTAAACATTTTGCATGTTCTGTAGTCGAAAAGGCAAGTGGGTAGAGCAAGTTGTTCCACGCATTGATAAAATTAATAATAAACATCGTGACTAATGCAGGCATCATCACTGGTAGATAAAAGCGCCATAAAATAGTGAATAAACTGGCGCCATCTACAACCGCAGCCTCTTCGATTGATTTAGGCACCTGCCCAATAAACGGTACAAATACCCAAACAGTAAAAGGCGCCAAGGCACTACTCATCACAATGATTAGCCCTGTGACGGTATCGAGCAAATGTAAAGCGCCAAGCATACGATAGAGCGGAATGATCGTAGCGATCTCTGGTAGCGCCATAGTAATAACTAAAAGCCATAACAAAAACCCACTCCCCCGACAAGGAATGCGGGCAAATGCATAGGCCGCTAAAAAACAGAAGATCACCGTAACAAGCGCAGTACCACCTGAAAACAAAAGGGAGTTGATTAAATATTTGGTTAAAGGAATCTGCGTTGCTAATATTACAAAGTTATCCCAAATGGGTTCGGGAAACAAAAGGGGCGGAATATGTACCAATTGTTCAGGGGTTGAAACAGATGCCTTGAGCAACCAGTAAAATGGTAATCCTACTATAAACACAAAAAGCGCCAAGGCAAGGTATATAAAAATAGTACCAATTGAAACAGTGGTACGGTGACTACTTATATTATTTAATTGATTCACTTGCATCGCGACTTTAAACTCACTCATAATTGTACCGCTTAAATTGCTTAACGCCAACAAAACCTATCACCGCCACAATGGCCATTAAAACCACGCTCACCGCTGACGCATATCCAAATTTAAAGAATATCAAACCTTCATGAAAAATATTTAAAGGTACAATTTCAGTTGATATCCCTGGGCCGCCGCCAGTTAATCCATAAACCAAATCAAAACTAGCCAGTTGCCAGATAAGAAAATACATACTCATAGTGATTAAAAGTGGCATCAACATCGGTACCGTAATATGACAAAACCGCGCAATTGCCCCCGCACCATCCAGTCGCGCAGCTTCATAGATTTCATCAGGTACACCTTGTAATCCTGCAAGAAAGATGACTGCCATAAAAGATGCATTTTTCCAAACATTAACCAAAATTACTGTCATTTGCGCACTCAAAGCGGTATTAAGAAAGGCGATATGTTGACCCGTTAAACCATGCCACCAGTGACTGATCAAACCGAACTGATCATCTAAAAACCAACGAAAGATAAAAGCAGCTACAATCGTTGGTATTGCCCACGGAATAAGATTAATTGCCCGGGCAAACAATCGTCCCTTAAACTTATTATTTAACATTAAGGCAATCAGCAAGCCGAATATCAACTCTAGAAGCGTCGAGGCGGCAATATAAATAAAACTAAAAAACATAGTGCTTAAAAAATCAGGATCGGAAAGCAAATGATAATAATTACGTAGTCCTACAAAGGCATGTTCGTTATCAAACAAGTGTGTATCGGTTAAACTGAGCCAAAAAGTTTTTCCAATTGGATAAGCAGCTGTCGCCAATCGCAGCAATAACACCGGCGCGACCAGTAACGAAAATAACCATATTGTTTTTTGGCGATTACCAAATATCATAAATAGGTCTCACCTAACTCAGAAATGCCATTTTGGCCCGTGCAGAAGTCATTGCTTCTGGCAACGAAATTTGATTCGTCAAATAGGCAGAAGCGACATTTTCAATTTTAGTCACTGCCTCAATATACCTTCGCCAATGAAGTGGCCGCGTTGTTACTATTCCGGCATCTAAATACATCTTCATATTATTCACCAACCCACTATTGCCGGCTGCTTTTAAAACTGAATGTCTGGCGTTCAAAAACCAACTACTATAATCTATTAGTTTTGGTGCATTTTTACTGGCGATTAAGAATTTAAACAATTCGCACGCTTCATCAAATTTGGGGGCCGTTTTAGGTATGCCCCATCCCCACCCACATGCATAAGTTGAAGTATTCATCCCTGCTGGCCCTACTGGCGGCAAGCCACACACTACTTTATCTGGCGCAAACCATTGTTTATGCTGTCGAGTCACATCGTAAAAAAATGGCCATTGACGCATAAAGGCAACGCGATCAGCAATGTAATCGTTGTTTTGTTGATCATAATTTTTTTGAATACAAGCAGGGTTCATTGTATCATGTTTGAACATTAAATCATGAATATATTGCAGGGCAGTTTCAAGTGCTTGGTCTGCATGGTATGGGTTGCCACCCGCCTGCCGAGTGATCCATTCAAAATAAACCGACAAATTAAAATTCTTTATCAACGCTTCCTCTGTTGCCCAGACGCCAGAATTTTTATCGGTAAAAACCTTTCCCATCTCGCGGACATCATCCCAATTTTTTGGTACAGAAGTGCCCTTTAGATCAAACCAATCTTTTCGATACCACCAGTAACACATTTCGAAATTATGATGGATACGAAACGTTTCGCCTTTGTATTGATCCCACGTTTTGGTCAAATCCATCAGTGCAGGTGTAAAATCATTCCAAACTTCTTGTGAGATTAAACTATCAAGCGGCGCCAGCCACCCAGCACGGGAAAGACTCATAGCTACTGCGTCTTCAAAATCTATTAGATCATAAGGACTTGTACCTGCTTGCACCGAACTGGCCATCTGAATAAGCAATTCATTGGTCGTTTTGGGACGCAAGACAATGTCTACTTCTATACCGGTCTGTTCGGTAAATCCAAGTTCATCAATAATTTTTCGATACGCATCGGCAGAAAAACCGGTGACCCCTAGTTTTAATTTAGTATGCTCTTTTTTGCGGCATCCTGAGATAAATAATCCGCTTGCAAGCGCTGTGGTAACGACCGCTTGTCCTGTCTTTTTCACAAACGCACGTCGGCATAATTTGCGGGTGTCAGACAATTTCACTCCAATTTCCAATTATTGAATGCGGATAAAATATTGTTTTCCCGCATGTAACCACTCACCATTTAATATTTATTTTAAGGTAAAACCGCCACTAATCAAGTGTGAAGCGCCTATTTTTTTAGTATTTTCATTGTCTCCCCTTTTCAAGCATAAGGCGCCAAAAAGTATCGGCATGCATAAATATCTATCGTGGCGCTAATATTTATCATGTCTATGGATCGATTTGAGGCCGATTTCAAGGTGTATCCCCTACGGCACTATTGGGCATCGATGAAGAAAATAATTACCCCCTGAATATCATTTTCACCATTGCCAAGCGAGCATCGAAAACTCAAACAACGCTATCGGATTTTCATTACTGGTAACAGAGATGGCCGCATCATAAATAAGCCACTGGTTTGACAATAATATTAAATCCAATAAATCAACCTGATCATCACCATTAAAATCGCCAGGCAAAGCGTGCCAAGAAAGGGTAATTTGTGCAGGTGCAATGTGGTTGTAATTAGCGGGGTTGCCGGTAATGGTATCGCCAAAGAAAATTTCATATGTCACAACATACGTGGTTTGCGTGACATTTCTCACCCCATAGAAATTGTGAGTCATAATGGCATCCCAGCGCCATTGACTATTGGGATCTGAAGGATTATCTGTGGTAAGGATCTCACTATAATCATCTTCATGATAACAACGAAGCCCTGGAGAACTATTAATACGTTTAATCCAAAAGCTTGCGCCCGCCGGGATAGTAAAAAACCCTGTGGTGTTCCATCCATATTGTCCATTATATGCACTATTTGCTAACGGTTCCCATGGATCTGTCGGCGCAAACGATAACCCGTAAGGAAGCTTACGCAATGTTGGCATGTAGTCCCCTTCGGCAAGGTGTGCTGTAATTTGATTACCTACCAAACCAACACCGATGTGTGCCATAGATGCAGTAGTTTGTCCACCACCGAGATATGGTGTGATCGCTAAGACTATTTGTAAATTGGATAGGGTAAAAAGAATCCCTATGATAATAATTATTTGGCGCGTCATGATAGATAATTACTTTGTGTGAGAAAGGTTAGTAAATGGTTTTCCAAAAATCAAGGGATGTACCGGTATCAAATGTTTTACGAAAAGGCAGTGCCTTTGTATGACCGTCAAAATAAACATAATTTTCTGCTAAGCCATGACGGTTAAGGGCAATTTCAGGTTGACTTAAAAAAGGTGGCAACCATTGAAAAGCCATGATATGGTCGCTACCCATGGTTGATGTAGGTGTTTCAGGTTGTACACTGGTAAGTTCGCCAAATAAAATATAGGCACTTGGTGTACGAGGGGTAATGGTATTTTTTTGTTTTTTTTGTTTGCCTAGTTCCGGCCATACATTTTTGCCATAACTCCATTTAATCGTGCGCTTGTCTTGGGGACACCGATAAAGACCATTATATAAATTATCCCAATCATCACTAGGCCCTTTGTAGGTCATACCAACAATATAGGGCATCAATGCATATCCCCATGGCATTTGCCTGTTGGCAATAGCAGAGTGAAAACTTCTAGGCAGCGCATCTTGATGATCGATACAGTAAAGATTCGTTGCGTAAAAGATTTGTTTTAGTTGTGATTGACAAACAATGGTTTTGGCCGCCTCTCTTGATTTATTGAGCGCCGGCATTAATATTGAAACCAATAAGGCAATAATTGAAATTACAGTAAGTAACTCGACCAATGTAAACGCAGTAAACCTACGCCCTACTCGTTTACTAGAGTAAGGCATACCACATGGTTGTTCTCGCTTAAATCGAACGGATATCATGTTAAGCCATTATTGCACTGCGACGACGCTTTAATAATGCCACGCCAAAGGCAAACATTGAAAGCGTCATAGGTTCAGGAACAAAATTTAATGTGATATTGGCTGAGGTATAACCAGGGATGGCATTATCATTAACGTCGGCAAAATAAACCTCATAAGTTGCAAAGTAATTATTTTGAGTTGGGTTTAATACACCGTAGGTATTATGACTCATTGCCCCACTCCAATCCCAAGTGTCACCAATATTTGTCCAAATCGGTGCATAATCACCACCCATCATTCCGCCGTAAGCACCTCCGGCAAAGGCATTAAGTGCAGGTGATTTATCTAATAATTTAATCGACACATGACCACCTGCAGGCACATCAATCCCTGCCATTGCGCTCCATCCATATTGAAAATTATACGCTTGATTATTAAGCACCGAAGCGTCACCCATAAACATATACCCATTTGGTAACGCCCGAAGCGTAGGTGTTAAATGTGTTCCAGTCATGGCAGATAACGTCGTGCCACTTTGAGAAACCATGATATGCACCATGGGAAAATCATTGTTGTCGGTCAAACCACCGCCCCTGCGAGGCATCGTGGCAATATCTATCGCGCCATAGCACGCTGTGGCAGTAAGTAGCATGGCAATGGCGATACTTGTTTTAACGGGTCGAAAAAATCTGTGATACATCTGTTTGCTCCTAAATCTTTATTTGTTGACTTGGACGTAGTTTTACTCATTATGGTGTGAGATTATACTGTTTTGTAGCTGTTTGAGTATAAGACAATTGCCCTTTCTTGTCGATTTTAGGAATCATGAGGTATGATTGGATTACACGATAGATAATCTGCGAGAACAGAGTGGCGATAGTAGGTAACTTTGCCTTAAATACGTATCGTTACGCGCAACCTTATTTATAACGTAAGTACCTACAATAGAAGATGTTACAATAAAAGGGATGCCATTTAACCATCATCAACCATGCCACAGAAAGGGTTGCCAGGTAGCCCAATACATGAGGCGTACTACTGGCGCACAAAGGTAAGGTGCGACAATATACCGCAGGGAGGGTGCGAC
>Ga0255039_10000204_pt1 | contig 19508 bp, 17 predicted proteins | sample BC1_12_1_MG_FD_181713 | JGI IMG/M metagenome (GOLD analysis project Ga0255039, IMG submission 181713) | Seawater microbial communities from Strait of Georgia, British Columbia, Canada - BC1_12_1 | ecosystem: Environmental > Aquatic > Marine > Strait | place: Canada: British Columbia | collected... | reverse complement strand
GCTGGCTACGCCCTGCAGCAAGCGATTATCTATTCCTTTCACGATAACCGCAAATATTCCTTTAACGATCAGGGTTTTATCACCCATTTTTATATTAATCGTCGGGTATCCCAGCTTACGGCCGAGTTTTTTCCCATGCACAATCCTGCCCGATAGCGAATAGGGTCGGCCGAGCAGTTCGGCCGCCTTGTCAAAGTTGTCCTGCTGAATGCATTGCCGCACACGAGTGCTGCTGACCCGTTCGTCATCGATGATCAGGGTTTCGGTTTCATCGACGATGAAGCCGAAACCCTGACTATGTTGTTGCAGGAACTGAAAATTGCCCTGACGATTTTTACCAAAGTGAAAATCGTCACCGATAACCAGGTGTTTGGTGTTCAGGCCGTCGACCAGGATTCGCTTCACAAAGTCATCGGCAGTTTGACTGGCGAGTTCCCGGTTGAAGCGCAGGCACAGCAGGTAATCGATTTGCTGTGCTTTCAGGTAAGCGATTTTTTCACGAAAGCGGGCGAGTCGTTTGGGCGCCTTGTCAGGCGCGAAGTACTCGATTGGTTGCGGTTCGAAGATGATAACAACGGTTGGCAGTGAAGCGGCCCAGGCGACCCGCTGTAACTGACTGATGACCTGTTGATGGCCGCGGTGCACGCCGTCGAAATTGCCGATGGTAACCGCGGACGCGGCTAGTGGGCGGGTTAAATTATAGAGTCCACGGATAAGTTTCATAGCGCGAGGTCAGCCGACGATGTGTTGGCGGCGAAAGCCCATTATCCAGAGCATCAATGCGTAACAAAAGACCGCGGGCAGGATCACCCAGCAGAGTTCGAGCACACGTTTATGCCAGCGCCAGTCGGTCCATAAATTCAGCTCCGGTAACATGAAGTGGATGACCAGTCCCATCGCGATACAGGCGAACAGGATTTTCAGCAGAGGACGGCTGAAAGTTTCGAGCGGCCCCAGAATAGCATCGTGACGTAAGCCGCGGGCCAGTCGAAAGGCGTTGTAATAGGCCGAGGCCGTGGTCGCCAGGGCGAGCCCGACATGCGGCGCAAGAAACTGCGTTTGTAGCATCCATACCACGAAAACCACGTTCAACACCATGTTGAACACCATCGCCTGGATGCCGATACGAACCGGGGTGCGGGTGTCCTGTCGGGCGTAAAAGCCGCTCGCCAGGATCTTGATCAGGATAAACGCGGGCAAACCGAGGCTATAAGCCATCAGGCTATAGGCCGCCATCATCGAATCGTTAGCGCTAAACGCACCGTATTCGAACAGGGTTGCCAGTATGGGTTGCGCCAGTAGAAACAGGCCGAAGGTGGCGGGTACGGCAATCAACAGTGATAACTGAATCGCCCAGCGCAGGGTGTCGTTGAAGTGAGTGGCACCTTGCCGGTAATGTGCCTCGGACAGGTTGGGTAAGACCACGGTCGCGAGTGCGATACCGAATACGCCCAGCGGGAACTCGAGCAGGCGGTCAGAGTAATAGAGCCAGGCGACGCTGCCGGTGACCAGGAAGGATGCGATAAAGGTATCGAATAACAGGTTGATCTGTGCCACCGACGAGCCGAACAGCGCGGGGATCATCAACTTGATGATTTTCTGCACGCCGGGGTGCCGCCAGCCCCATTTTGGTCGTGGTAACACTCCTTCGCGATAGAGGAAGGGCAATTGAAACAATAATTGCGCAATGCCGGCGATTAACACTCCCCAGGCTAATGCGGTAATCGGCACCTCGAGACGCGGGCTCAACCACAGCGCGCAACCGATCATGCTCAGGTTGAGCAATACAGGGGTGAATGCCGGCACCGCGAAGCGTTTCAGGGTGTTGAGGATACCGCCGGCCATCGCCGTCATCGAGATCAGCAGTATGTAGGGGAAGGTGATGCGTAGCATATCGGCGGTTAGCTCAAACTTAACCGGTTGATCGATAAATCCCGCGGCAATAATACTGACCAGCACGGGCGATGCAGCCACCCCGGCCAGGCTGAGTAGCAACAGAATCAAGCCCAGTGTGCCCGCGACCCGGTCTATCAGGTCGCGGGTCTGGGCGGCCGAGAAGTTATTGCGATACTCGGTTAGCACCGGCACGAAGGCCAGCGAAAAAGCGCCTTCGGCGAATAAGCGGCGCAGGAAATTGGGAATCTTGAAGGCGACAAAAAACGCGTCCGCGGCATCGCTGGCGGAAAAGAAACGCGCGATAACGATATCCCGGGCAAGCCCGAGTACGCGCGACAACAATGTCATCGAGCCTACTGCGACGGTTGATTTGATCAACGTGCTCATTCTAGGGGTTCAAACCGTTTTGTCCGGGGCCAGTAAAAGCGGCGAATTCTAACATTTAAGTAGCTGTATAGCAGTCATTTTAGGTTGACAGCACCGGGCGCAGTGAAGATAATGCGCGCCTCATTTTTTAAGTCCGATCCCAGGAGTAGACCTTGGCAAATTCAGCATCCGCGCGCAAGCGTGCAAACCAGGCCGAACAGCGTCGTCAAAGCAACGCCAGTCGTCGTTCAATGATGCGGACATACCTCAAGGCCGCTGTCGCCGCGATCGCCAGCGCCGATAAAAAGGCTGCTGAAGAAGCTTACAAAAAAGTGGTGCCGGTGCTCGATAGCTCTGCTACTTATGGCCTGATCAGCCACAACAAGGCTGCACGTCATAAAAGCCGTATGAACGCGCAGATCAAGGCGCTGTAAAAATTCATTTCTATTTATAAAAAAAAGGCTGGGTAACCCGGCCTTTTTTATGCCCGTTATTCAGCCTGCCATGCCTGGCTGACCAGGGTCCGCCCGTCGGCCAGGATCTTGCCCACAAATTGATCGCCGGCCTGCACCTGCCCGACCCCCCTGGGGGTGCCGGTCATAATGATATCGCCATCTTCAAGTTGCATGAATTCCTGAATCCCGGCCAGTATCTGCGCGGGTTTGTGCATCATCAGGTCATAGCCGCCGTGCTGGCGCAATTCACCGTTGATTTCGAGTTGCAGCGACAGGCTCGCCAGTTCGATATCACCGAGCGTGACAAAATCGCTAAAGCAGGCGGCGCCGCCGAAAGCCTTGGCCCGTTCCCAGGGTAAACCTTTCGCTTTCAGTTTTGACTGTAATTCACGCCGGGTCAGATCGAGACCAAAGCCGAGCGCATGCAATTTGTTGTCGCGCACCATGAAACAGATTTCACCCTCGTAGTGCAGCGGTTCACCGCATGTCGCATGAAGCTTTTCTGAAATTGCCGAGTTAGGCTTGTTGAAGATCACCATCTCGTCCGGGGTTTCGTTACCCAGTTCTTTTATATGCTCAAGATAATTACGCCCGATACAGACAATCTTGGATGGCGTAAAAGAATCAGATTCAAGTTTTATGCTGTTCATGGGCGTGAGTATAAAGCAGTAATAAATAAGGTGACAGTTAACGATGGCACTTACTTAAGTTCGCAACTATCGTTATACCAAACCAGCAATGACCGGATAATCGGTGAAAGTTTTCGCGAATGCCTCGGCGGCTGCGCCGCCTGCGGTTTACTTCGCTAAAACTTTCACCGATTATCCGGCCTTAAGACTCACCTGGCATTTATATTCTGGGTTTGTTCCGATAAACCATATTTTCGAACTTAAGTAACTGTCGCCTTATTTATCTCCGGATTTAATTTTTGGTTCAGCCTGGATTAAGTCAGTTGACGCTACATTGCTGCCATCTTTGAGATGAACTGGAAGCGGAAATGAAAAAGCGACAATCAAACATGTTTCAAACCATGACCGTTGGCTGCCTGATTACCCTGGCATTGGTCAGCACACCGGTCAGTGCAGATCATGACCATAGCATCGTTGCTCCGGCGGTTGCGTTTATCGCGCTGAGTTCGATTTTTTATCACAGCCATCATCGCCACCACCATTACAAGCGTCATCACTACGGACATCAGCCTCGTCACAGTAGCAGTTACGGTGGATATCATAATCCAAAGAGAGGTCACTATGGTCATGGTGGCAACCATAACCAGAAACGAAATCACTACAGCCGCAATTAAGCAACCATGAAAATACTTGCTTTCATATTGATGCTGCTACCGGGACTGGACGCACCCGCGTTTGCCGACGAGGAAGTACAGTCGAGTCGGTCGGTGGGCAAGTTGAAGTTGGATCAGGGCACCGAGTTGTCGCAACTGATACAGCTGAGTGAACCAGTGAGCAAGGCCAGGCCTGACCAGTCGGAAAACTATACGGCATCGGCAGAGGGGCAGAAGTACGAAGGTGTCGCCAACCGGCACGACCAGCTGTTCGAAATCTATGATGCCAATATACAAACCATTTCCGACTTCGATGGAGATGGCTACCATCACGCGATCAATGTCTACTTTGATGTAGACGTCAGTTACGACAGCGCCACGGTATACGCAAAACTTTATCTGGGTCGTGAAGACGGGCCCTGGAGTCAGTATTTCACTACCGATCTGTTTTCAATTCATATCGATGATGTTGACGACGCTTATGAAGTGGAAACCGAGCTGCTCGAGGGATACGAGCCGGGTTACTACTCGGTGCTGATCGAAATCTACAGTCTTGATCATGCGTACATGGTGACCAGCGAAGTACTCGATTATCACTATCTTGGCAGGGACGTCATGATCGAAGACCGCTCCTGGGATGAGCCTTACGAAGCGGTTTATTACGAGGAGCATGATTCCCACGGTGGCGGCAGTATGGCTACGCTACTATTATTTTTTCTGATCATCCAGGTCGTGATCGCAGCCAGGGGAGCCCTCGCCTCAACCCCCTGTAAAAATGAGCGATAAAAATAAAAATAAAGGTTCCCCTGAGCTGCGATCCATTTTTTCATCATGTTGTCATTCCCGCTTGCGCGCGTCTTCGAGGGGGTCAGAGCACGGTTTTCGGTGCTTTCCGAGCGAAGGTTGAAAGGTTTGGCGAAAACGTGGTCCGACCCCGAGGGTTCAGGTTTGGGAAAGTCGGGTCAGACCAGATTTTTCGGCAGCACTTCCCTTTTCCACTCCGCTATTACAGAAAAATCTGCTCTGACCCCCTCGAAGGAAAGAGCTGGAACACTCTATAATTCCGGAACTTCGCGGTGGAAGCGTTCGCTCAACAGCTGGACAATGGCCTTGTAATCTTCACGACTGGCCCATCCCAGGCTGACAACTTTCTGCTTCACCTTGCCATCCTTGAGCACGGTCAGTTGCACCGAACGCAGCGTGGCATCGGCCCGGTAAATATTTTCGGCGGGGTAAAAGGCGCCGCAAAAAAGACCCTTTTCGTCGAGCACGAGACGGGGTGTATGCCAACGTTGACGCAGGTAGTTCAGCGCCATCAGCAAGGTGATCGCGAATACGATGTAATGCGGCAGAGTCGGCGGCCAGGCCCAGACGCCGAGCAGGTAGAGCAGTATCGGCGCGAACAGGATATTGGCCGCCATGTGGATCAGCCGTGGTTTGCTCGAATAAAATTTTACGGATTCACTATCGGTCATCGATGCGCCATGGTTTACGCTGGTGCTGGTTTCAGCCTGCAACTGTCAGGATACACTTTTATCGCCGGCACCAGATTCTGCCCAAGTTCGTTTTGCAGTGTTTCCCAGTAGTCAGTGGTTAGCAGGTCGCCGTGAAACTCGCGGAACAGCTGTCGTTGTTCGCGATCGTTGATGCACAGCCCGGCTTCGATTTCCTCGGGCAGAAAAATAACACCATCCTCGAAATACCAGTCGGGTATGTCTTCTTCGCCGTCGATACGATCGACATTACTGCGTATCTTGACCTCGACCATGACTTCGAGCGCATCGTAGTCGTACAGGTAAACCTTGAGAAAATGGCTGACGCCATAATTACGCGCGTCGAGATCCTTATTGAAGATGTTCGCCGCGGCATTGTTCTTGATGCAGTCGCCCAGGCTTTCGATGACAATGCGCGCTTCCCTGGCCCCGGTATTTTCAAGAAACACCGGCAGGGGTGTCATGCGCGGTTGCACGATCAGGTATTTGAAGACAATCATGTCACGCTGCTGCGAGACGGTTTCGCTGGCCTCTACCAGCAGCTCTGCGAGCAGGCTCTCGGCAAACAGCTCGCGTTCCAGTGCGATATTGAAATAGATAATATTGTCCAGCATGCTGCCGGTGCGATTGATTTCGTGCACACGGCTGTATTTCTGCTTGACCGAGTCTATACCTTCGAATTCGCCCCATTTGTAGCCAGCAGTTGGATGATTGCGAATCACCTTCAGGTTATAGGCCGATTGCGGTCCGGCGAATCCGATCGCAACCGTGCCGGGCTCACCGATTGCGGTATCGAGCAAATCGCCGCTGGTTTGGACTTCCTGCTTGAGTTCATTGATGACCGCGACCTTGCCGACATGGTTGTAGCCGATGGTGGAATAATTCAAACCCAGCGCCCTTTGCGGCATTAGCGAATGCAGGTATGCACTCAGCTCGTGGTAGTAACGGGTGGTGACATGAAAATTTGCCAGGGTAGAACTGAACAGATTGTGCGCGAGGTGCTGATCGAGAATGACCGCGTCACAATAGACGCCATCTGAACCGTTTAGTAATGCAATCATCAGCGGCGCGTAACTGCCGTCGGCAAACACGATTTTACCGACCAGGTAGGCGCCTCGATTGCGGTAGAACCCGGCATCGATCATTTCCAGGGTTTCAATATCGGCAGCCCGGCGCCCCGCGAGTCGATTGATGCGCCAGGTGACGGCCGTACTATCGCCGGGAATATCACGGTAGTGCACCGCAAACTCCGGTATCTCCTGTAGAATTTTCTCGATCAGACCGGGCTCGACCTGATCCTTCACTGGGAAGTGCCGCAGCAGCTCCACCGGGTACCTGTCGCCGCTTGTGGCGGATTCAAAAGACGAGTATTCCACCGGTTTCCATTCGTCCCGGTATACCATGCGCCGAATCGAGTGCATGAAGGCATAAGCGACATCAGACTCGTAACGGTGCTCGATCATGCGCCAGAAATGATCTTCGAGCTGATTCAGGAAGCTGGCGTCGACCGAGATTCCAGGTTGCACCGCCTGTAAATAGGCACCCATGCGATGAATGTAGGAGCTGTACAGCGACAGGCGATGGCGGCTCAGCCAGATCGAGGTGCTGTGATGCTGTTGTTCGAACGCGGTTTTGGCGCGATAAGGAACTTCCAGGAACTCGTGGTAAAACTGATCAAACCTGGTCAGCACCCATTCCGCGGTGATGCGAATCCGATCCTCGCGATTCCTCGCACCTACCAGGCGGAAGGTGAATTGTTCCTGATCAAGCCCGATCGCAAGCGCCATGACAGCTGGTTACATCCCGTCCTAAACCGGAAAGTCTTCGAACGGATTAGCCAGGGTGCCGATACCGGGAATCGATACCTGGATCTCGGTGCCGGGTTTCATGGTGCGCGCACCGACCGAGGTGCCGCAGCAGATCAGGTCACCGGGCAGCAGGGTCTGGTATGTAGAAATCATGGCGACTATTTGTTGCGGGCTGAAGATCATGTCGCTGACCGGATAGTCCTGGCGGCCTTCGCCGTTCTGGATGGCAAGAATACGCAACCCGGCGGGATCGATAGCGGTGTTAATGCACGGCCCGACAGGCGTGAAAGTGTCGAATCCCTTGCTACGGGTCCACTGCTGGAAAGCCTTGTCTTCGAACAGGAATTCGATGCCGGTAACATCGTTTACACAGGTGTAACCGAAAATATGTTCATCGGCCTGGTCCGCGGTGATGCCGTTGCATTGCCTGCCGATAACGATACCAAGCTCGGCTTCGAAAATGACGCGACCTGCATGACCGCGCGGGCGATAAATGGTTGCATTCGGCCCGATCACGCTGCTCACAGGTTTCATGAAATACAGGGGAGTTGCGGGAATAGCCTGTGCTTCCGCTTCTGCACGCTCGTGGAAGTTGTTCCATAACGCCAGGATCGAATTCGGCTGCAAGGGCGCGAGCAGTTCGACTGCCGACAGGGCAACGCTTTCCCCGCTCAAAACCGGTTCGTCAAATAACGCGTTACTGCAAATGGCGATGTCGTCACCTTCGAGCATGCCCAGGTGTTTTTGCTGTTTCCAGTTGAAGCTTACCCAGCTAGTCATAACTCAAAATCCAGGTTGTGGCGAGGGCGCGCAATCTAACACATGATCAGGCCCAATCTTAACTATTTTTGTCGTTGCGTGGACGAGGCGGCATTTTTTGGCGTAGAATGCGCCGGTTTTTTCACCCCTGATTTCAGTGAGGTTAATAATGAAAGTTTGCGTGGTTGGAGCAGGTGCAATTGGCGGCATGATGGCGGTAAAGTTGGCTCAGTCGGGTCATGAACTTTCGATCATCGCGCGGGGCGCGCACCTCGAGGCGATAAATGCCAATGGTTTGAAATACATTGAGAAAGGCGAGGAATCGGTAGTGACTGACCTGGTTGCCACCAGTGATATTACTGAAATTACCGGTCAGGATATGGTGCTGCTTGCCGTGAAAGCCCATCAAATCGAACCCGTCGCCGACAAGTTGATGAGCATGTTGTCGGACACCGGAGTCATTGTTACGCTGCAAAACGGGATTCCGTGGTGGTACTTTCAGAAGCTCGATGGTGAATATCGCGACAGCATCGTGCGCACGGTCGATCCTGATGGTGCAATTGCCGCTGCGATCGATCCTGACCGCATCATCGGCTGCATTGCCTTCCCGGCTGCAACCATCGACGCGCCCGGGGTTATCCGGCACATCGAGGGTAATCGCTACCCGGTCGGTGAACTCGATGGTTCCGAATCGGAGCGGGTGCAGGCGATTTGCGACGCCTTTGTTGGTGCCGGATTCAAATCCTTCGTGTTGCCGGACATCCGTTCCGAAATCTGGCTCAAACTCTGGGGCAACCTGTCTTTCAACCCGATCAGCGCGTTAACCCATTCCACGCTGGTTGATATCTGCCAGTTTCCGCAGACTCGCGCGCTGGCTGCGCAGATGATGATCGAAGCGCAGCAGGTCGCTGAAAAACTCGGTGCCAGCTTCCGCGTCTCGCTGGAACGGCGCATCGAAGGTGCCGAGGGCGTGGGCAAGCACAAGACTTCGATGTTGCAGGATCTCGAAGTCGGTAAAGCGCTCGAGATCGATGGCATGCTCGGAGTAGTGATCGAACTCGGCGAACAAACCAGTACGCCAACCCCGGCGATGAATACGGTTTTTGCCCTGGTCAGCCTGCTCAACAAGACCGTGCAGGAAGAAGGCATCAAGGTGGTGGGGCAACCCAGCTGAGGCGAGCTGAAATTGTTGCTTTCATTGACTGCGGCAACCTGACATCATTCGAAACGCACCCTGCGCTGGTGCGTTTTTTTTTGCATTTTATCGAAGCTGGCATACGATAGTCCAAAATTTCCCCGGGGCGGAGAAGCACACAATGAAAATACACGAGTATCAGGGTAAGGAAATTCTCCGTGAGTACGGGGTCGCGGTGCCCGCGGGTAAGGCCTGTTTTTCAGTCGATGAAGCAGTCGCCGCGGCCGAGTCGATCGGTGGTGCAAAGTGGGTTGTGAAGGCGCAGATTCATGCCGGTGGTCGTGGCAAGGGTGGCGGTGTAAAGCTCGCCGACAGCCTCGACGAAGTCCGCAGCCATGCCCGGGATATCCTCGGTATGACCCTGGTGACCCATCAGACCGGTCCCGAGGGAAAAGAAGTCAAGCGCTTGCTGGTCGAAGCAGGGGCGCCGATCAAGGATGAGCTCTATGTTGGCCTGGTGGTCGATCGTGCCACGCAACGCGTCACCGTGATGGCGAGTTCCGAAGGCGGCACCGAAATCGAAACCGTGGCCGCGGAAACACCAGAGCTGATTCACAAGGTTATGGTCGATCCGAAAACCGGGCTCACCGAGACCGAGGCAGTTTCGCTGGCAACGAAAATCGGCATACCCGATAACCTGACAGCTGAGGCGGGCAGGTTGATGCAGGCGCTGTACCAGGCGTTCTGGGATAAAGATGCATCACTCGCCGAAATCAATCCGTTGATCGTGACCAGCGATGCGCGAGTGATGGCGCTCGACGCAAAAATCAATTTCGATGAAAGCGCGATGTATCGCCACCCCGAATTGCAGGAACTGCGCGACCTCGACGAGGAGGACATCGATGAAATCGAGGCTTCCAAATTCGGGCTGAACTATATTTCACTCGATGGCACTATCGGCTGCCTGGTTAATGGCGCCGGCCTCGCCATGGCGACCATGGATATCATCAAGCTGTACGGCGCATCGCCAGCAAATTTTCTCGATGTCGGCGGCGGCGCGACCACCGAGCAGGTGACCGAAGCCTTCAAAATCATGCTCAAGAATGCCAACCTGAAGGCTATCCTGGTTAATATTTTCGGAGGTATCATGCGCTGTGACGTGGTTGCCGAGGGACTGGTTAACGCGGCACGTGAAGTCGACCTGTCGGTACCGCTGGTGGTTCGACTCGAGGGTACCAACGTCGACCAGGGTCGCCAGATTCTCGCTGCTTCGGGAATTTCGGTCATCAACGCAACCACCATGGCCGACGCGGCCGAGAAAGTCGCAGCCGCGGCCGCAGGAGCCTAGTCATGTCGATACTGATCAATAAAGATTCGCGCGTGGTCACCCAGGGCATTACCGGCAAGACCGGTATGTTTCATACCCATCATTCGATCGAGTACGCCAATGGCAAAAACTGCTACGTTGCCGGGGTAACCCCGAAGAAAGGCGGCCAGGTAGTTGAAGGTGTGCCGGTTTTTGATAGCGTTGCAGAAGCCAAAACGGCGACTAATTGTAATGTTTCGGTGATTTACGTGCCGCCACCGTTTGCGGCTGCGGCCATCAACGAGGCGGTAGACGCCGGTATCGAAGTAGTTATCTGTATCACCGAGGGCATTCCGGTCAAGGACATGATTCAGACCCGTGATTACATGCAGGGTTCGAGCACTATCCTGGTTGGTCCCAATTGCCCGGGCGTTATTACCCCCGAAGAAATCAAGATCGGTATCATGCCGGGGTATATCCACCAGAAAGGACGCATCGGGGTGGTATCACGCTCCGGCACGCTGACCTATGAAGTGGTCGACCAGCTCAGCAAGCTGGGTCTTGGACAATCCACCTGTGTTGGTATCGGCGGTGATCCGGTGAATGGTCTCAAGCACGTTGATGTGATGAAGATGTTCAATGACGACCCGGACACCGATGGTGTGGTGATGTGCGGTGAAATCGGTGGCAGCGATGAAGAAATCTGCGCCGAGTGGATTGCCGACAATATGAGCAAACCCGTGGTTGGATTCATCGCTGGAGTCACCGCACCACCAGGCAAACGCATGGGCCATGCCGGCGCGATCATCGCCGGCGGCAAGGGTACCGCCGAGGAAAAGATTGCGGCGCTCGAAGCCGCCGGGGTCAGTGTGACGCGTAACCCATCGGATATGGGTAAGTTGATGCAGGAAATATTGCAAAAATAATAAGCTGCTGAAAAACCTTTACAGCTATCCCGAAGGTGGTATACAGTCAGCGTTGGTATATTGTATACCAGATAATAATAGATTCAGGCCCGGTTTGGTTTCGGGCTGGATAATCAGAAAAATGATGCGTAGTCACCCTGAAAAGTGATATACGGGTCGGCCCGGAACTGAAAAATCAATTTTGGGTATTCAGGTTCCTACCCAAGGACCTGTGAGCATGGTGAGTCCGATCAACTGGTTGGAATCATCTAATTGGGCCTTCAAGGGCCCTAAATTTGGAGGAGCATTTCATAATGTTTAAAACACAACACACTCTCAAGAAAGTGATCTGTACGCTTGGCGTTAGCGCTATGCTGGCGGGATTGCCGGTTCTGGCCCAGGCGGCCTGGGAACCAAACAAACCTGTCGAATTCGTGGTTATGGCCGGTAAAGGCGGTGGTGCGGACAAGGCTGTGCGCTTGCTGCAAAGTATTATTGCATCAGACAAAATGGCACCGGTTCCGTTTACCCCGGTCAACAAGCCGGGCGGTTCGGGTGCTGAAGCACTGGTGCATATGAATGGCAAGAAAGGCGACAATCACACCATCATGTTCACGCTGAACAGCTTTTATACCACACCGTTGCGTCAACCTGGTCTCGGCATCGATATCGCTACCTTTACTCCGGTTGCGCGCATGGCGGAAGATACCTTTCTGCTGTGGGTTAATTCCGATCGCAAAGACATCAACAATATCCCCGAATTCGTCAAGGCGGCCAAGGCCAAGGGCAATAGTTGGATCATGGCAGGTACCGGTAAGAACTCGGAAGACAACCTGTTAACCGACTTCCTCAACAAGGCCTATGATCTGGACATGAAGTATGTTCCGTACAAGGGCGGTGGCAAGGTTGCCAAGGAACTCGCGGGTAATAATGCCGATTCAACGGTGAACAATCCTTCCGAGCAACTCGGTTTTTACGAAGCGGGCACCACCAAGGCGTTGGCGTCGTTTACCGACAAGCGTTTACCGCTGTTTCCGAATGCACCAACGTTCAAGGAGCTCGGCAAGGACTACGTGTATTACATGCAGCGCACCGTGGTTGGCGCTCCCGGCATGAGTAAAGAAGCGGAAGCCTACTACATCGATCTTTTTACCCGCGTGTTCAATTCTGCCAAGTGGCAGGAATACCGCACCAAGAAGAGCCTGCAGGGTGACCTGCTGACCGGTGATGCGCTAATGAGCTACTGGAAGAAAGAGCGCGATGTGCACGAGGTCATGCTGAAGGAAATGGGCGCTATCAAGTAAAGCGACCAGGATTTAATCAATGGGTAGATAGGGGGGAGCTTCAATCATGACAGTCAGAACCGCAGAATTGTTGATGGCCCTCCTGATGGGAGCCTTCTCTATCTACCTGATGGTTAAAAGCGCCGAACTTCCAATCGGCTGGATCGACCAAGAGGGTCCGGGTGGCGGCACCTGGCCTTTCTGGCTCGCGACCATCATGCTGCTTTCCTGTGGCGGGATCCTGTTCAACTGGTTTCGCAAACACGGCAGTATTGCTACCTCGACCAGGGTCTATATCGAAAAGCATGTGCTCGGTGATGTTGCCGCGGTAGCGGGTGCGCTGATCATTACCGTCGCCCTGTTCTCCTTTATCGGGATATACGGCGCCTTGCCGCTGTTCCTGATTTTTTATCTGCGTTTTATGGGTAAGCATTCCTGGCGGCTGACGGCGACACTGGCCGTGCTCATTCCCGTGGTCATCTTTTACTTCTTCGAGATCACTTTGAAGATCATTCTGCCAAAAGGAATTACCGAACCCCTTTTCATCCCGTTGTACAAGATATTCTTTTAGATCTTTGTTAAATCCCAGGCTGAGAAAAGAGGCAGTAACATGTTAGAGATTCTAGGACTCCTGCTGCAAGGTTTCGCGGTCGTATTCGAACCGCAGAATCTATTGCTGATTATAGGCGGTTGCGCGCTGGGGCTTTTTATCGGTGCGATGCCCGGGCTGGGTTCGGTCAATGGTGTGGCCATCCTGTTGCCGCTGACCTTTCTGGTGCCGCCCACCGGTGCAATTATTTTTCTCGCGGCGATTTATTATGGGGCTATGTACGGGGGCGCGATTTCATCGATCATGCTCGGTATCCCCGGCGCTTCGACCGCGGTTGCAACGACCTTTGATGGGCGACCGTTGGCCAAACAGGGTATGGCCGACAAGGCTCTGATCGGCGCCGCCGTAGCTTCTTTTATCGGTGGCAGTATTTCAGTTTTACTGTTCACCTTCTTTGCACCGCCGCTCGCCCATGTGGCACTGGTTTTCGGCGCACCCGAAGAATTTGCTTTAATGATGCTGGCCTTCGCGACTTTTGTCGGCCTGGGCGGCGACGACATTTTTAAAACCCTGTTTTCCATTTGTATCGGCCTGGTACTGAGCGCAGTCGGCTTCGACATTATATCCGGCGAACCCCGCCTGGTATTGTGGGACATAACCGGTTTTCTGCATGGAGTCAACTTCCTGGTGCTCGCGATTGGTATCTACGGGATTGGCGAAATGTTGTGGACTGTCGAAGAGCACGCCCTCGGCGGTGGCAAGAGCATGCTCTCCGATGCCACCGTGACAGTGGCGCGTACCGTTGCGGCGTTGAAGGAGTTGGTTGTAACCTGGAAGGCGACTGTACTGGGTTCTTTTCTCGGCTATTTTGTCGGTATTCTACCGGCCGCGGGCGCAACACCGGGCTCTTTGATGGCCTACGGGCTCGCCAAACAGATTTCCAAGGATCCTGAAAAATTTGGTAACGGTGCGATCGAAGGCGTTTGTGCACCGGAAGCGGCCAACAACGCGGCCAGCACCGGTTCGATGTTGCCGATGCTGACGCTGGGTATTCCCGGTTCGCCGACCACCGCGATACTGCTAGGCGGCATGGTGATCTGGGGCCTCGAGCCGGGCCCGCGACTGTTCGTCGATCACAGCGAATTCGTCTGGGGATTGATCGCCTCGTTGTACGCCGCGAATCTGTTTACGTTGTTAATCAATATCGCCTTCATCCCGGTTTTTATCAAGGTATTGAAAACGCCGTTCACGATTCTTGCCCCGGTCATTTTCACCCTGTGCCTGATTGGTGGTTACGCGCCGACCCAGGATTTGCACGATGTCTGGTTGATGATCGTGTTTGGCATTACCGGTTACCTGATGCGCAAGCTCGATTACCCGCTGGCGCCGGCGGTGCTGGCCATCGTGCTCGGACCGCTCGCCGAGCCGGCATTACGTCAGTCGCTGATCATCAGCGATGGTGAATTTTCGATTTTCTTTAACCGTACCTACGCTGGTCCGATCATGGTGATCGCGATCATCCTGTTGTTTCTGCCGCTGTTTAAGATAGGATTCGTCAAGCTGCGTGATGCCAAAGCCGCGAGCGATAGGAGGCGTTGAAAATGCTGCGGTCGTATCCTTTGAAACCAGTTGAGATGGCGTCATGAGTGTTAGTGGTATCGTTCCGCTCGAACCGTCGAAGGTGCTCAAGACCCGGGTCTATGAGGCGCTCAAGGAACTGATTGGACATATGGATATTTATTCAAGCGCGGATTTGATTCGGCTCGATGAACGTGCTCTCGGCGAGCAGCTGGGTGTCAGCAGAACTCCTGTGCGCGAAGCCATTTCGAGACTCGAACAGGAAGGCATAGTGCAGAATATTGCGCGCCGCGGCGCCTTCCTGGTGCGTAAGAACAAGCAGGAGATTCTGGATGTAGTCGATGTCTGGGCCGCGCTCGAAAGCATGGCTGCACGTCTTGCAACCAGCCGCGCCAGCGACGATGAAATCGCGGAATTGCGCAAGAATTTTATGCCGATGGACAGCGATGATGCCCGGGCGCATATCGATGAGTACTCGGATACCAATATCGAGTTTCATCAGACCATTATACGACTGGGTCATTCCGAGTTGATTACCCAGATGTCTGACCAGCTGTTTTTTCACATGCGCGCGATTCGCGCCAGCACGATCAAGGACCGCGATCGGGTCATGCAATCGGTGATGGACCACACCCGTATTATCGAGGCGATCGAGGAACGCGATGCCTACCATGCTGAGCAACTGGTCAGGGATCATGCGCTGGAACTGGCGAAACACATTGAACGATATGTCGATTATCTGGATTGACTGAACCAGTCACCGACTGGTTCACCGTAATAAATCAACGCCGGGCTAGCAGGATTTCCGGGTTGGCCAACAAATTGAAGAGGTGAATGGTAATGTCTACTGTAGCTGAAAAACCACCCGTATCGGATACCGCCACGGATACCCTGAAGGCGAAAACCAAAGATGGCTCGGTCATATCCGGTGGTCATCTCGTCGCCAAAGCACTCAAGGCGGAGGGTGTGGATACTATATTTACGCTTTGCGGCGGTCATATCATCGATATCTACGATGGTTGTCTCGATGAAGGCATACGTATCGTCGACGTGCGTCACGAACAGACTGCGGCGCATGCGGCGGATGGCTACGCGCGCCAGACCGGTAAACTGGGCTGCGTGGTGACTACGGCGGGCCCTGGTTGCACCAACGCGGTTACCGGTATTGCCACCGCGTTCCGTTCGGAAAGCCCGATTCTGCATATCGGCGGCCAGAGTTCGTTGAGCCAGCATAAGATGGGTTCATTGCAGGACTTGCCGCACGTTGACATGATGAAACCGATCACCAAGTTTGCTTCCGGCGTGTTTTCAACCGAACGCGTCGCCGACATGGTGTCGATGGCGGCCCGCGAATGTTTTAACGGTGCCTATGGCCCGTCTTACCTCGAAATTCCAAGAGATATTCTCGACCGCGAAATTCCGATCGAGTCGGCTGTCATCCCGACCCCCGGTGCTTACCGTGCATCGGTTAAATCGATTGGTGATCCAGCTGATATTGAAAGACTGGCTGATATCCTGGTCAAAGCCGAGCGTCCGGCAGTGTTGCTCGGGCAGCAGGTCTGGGCTTCCCGGGGACAGGACGCCGCCATCAGTTTTCTACGTTCACTGGATATACCGGCTTACATGAATGGAGCCAGTCGCGGCATGTTGCCGCAGGGCGATCCACATCATTTCGATCGTACGCGCAGCGATGCGTTTAAAAATGCCGACGTGATCCTGATCGTCGGTACCCCCTTCGATTTCAGAATGGGCTACGGCAAACGTATTTCCAGGGATGCGACCCTGGTACAGATCGACCAGAGTTATGCCACGGTCGGCAAGAATCGCGACATCAGTCTTGGTCTGGCCGGAGATCCAGGTTCGATCCTGGCCGCGGTCGAGCAGGCGGCATCGGGTCGCATCGATGACAGTGCACGCCAGCAGCGCCAAAAATGGATGGCTGAACTGCGCGTCATCGAAGCCACCAAGCTGGAAAAGCTGATGCCGATGTTTACCACTGACCAGAGCCCGATTCACCCTTATCGTCTCGCCTATGAGATCAACGAGTTCCTCGGTGAAGATACTATATACATCGGTGACGGCGGCGACATTGTCACCATTTCCGCCCAGGCGGTACGCCCGCGTAATCCGGGGCAGTGGATGGACCCGGGTGCGCTCGGTTCGCTCGGTGTCGGTACCGGGTTTTCGATGGCGGCCAAGCTCGCGCATCCCGACAAGGAAGTTGTCTGTCTCTACGGCGACGGTGCATTCGGCATGACTTCTTTCGACATGGAAACCGCCCAACGCTTCGGTGCGCCTTATCTCGCCGTGATCGGCAACAATTCGGCGATGAACCAGATCCGCTACGGCCAGCTCGCCAAGTACGGCCAGGAGCGTGGCGATATCGGCAACAAGCTAGGCGATGTGCCTTTCTCCAAATTCGGTGAAATGATCGGCGGCTATGGTGAAGAAGTGCACGAAGCTAAAGAAATTCAGCCAGCCATGCAACGCGCCCGTGAAGCGATCGCCAAAACCGGTAAATGTGCCGTGGTCAACGTCTGGGTCGACCCCAACGAATACGCGCCAGGTACCAAAGCGCAAACCATGTACAAGTGATTTTTATATAGCAATCTCAAAGAACGTTTAACAGAGGTAAACAATGTCCAAGGCTCTCGACCACATAAAAATTCTGGATTTCACCCATGTCCAGTCTGGCCCTACCTGTACCCAGCTACTTGCGTGGATGGGTGCCGACGTGATCAAGGTGGAACGCCCTGGCGTCGGTGACGCGACGCGTAAGCAACTGGTTGATGTGGAAGGCGCGGATAGTCTGTATTTCACCATGCTCAACCATAACAAGCGTTCGCTGACGCTCAATACCAAGAACGAAAGCGGCAAAGAGGTTCTGGAGCGACTGGTGAAGACCTGTGACGTGCTGGTGGAGAACTTTGCCCCGGGTGCGCTCGACCGCATGGGTTTCAGCTGGGAACGTATCCAGGAATTAAATCCACGCATGATCATGGCGTCGGTGAAAGGCTTCGGCCCCGGGCCTTACGAGGACTGCAAGGTTTACGAAAATGTCGCCCAGTGTGCCGGCGGATCGGCCTCAACTACCGGTTTTCGCGATGGCCTGCCGTTGGTAACAGGCGCACAGATTGGGGATTCCGGCACTGGATTGCACCTCGCATTCGGAATATGCGCCGCCTTGTTGCATCGTGAAAAAAGCGGTCGCGGTCAACGTGTGCTGGCGCCGATGCAGGACGGGGTACTGAACCTGTGCCGGGTCAAGTTGCGTGATCAGCAACGTCTCAAGGCTGGGCCGTTGGCGGAATACTCGCAACATGGCGAAGGGATTCCGTTCGGTGAAGCCACACCGCGGGCAGGTAACGATTCCGGGGGCGGTCAACCCGGCCGAATCCTGAAATGCAAAGGTTGGGAAACCGATCCTGACGCCTATACCTATTTCATCACCCAGGCCGCGGCGTGGCAGAAAATTTGCGAAGTGATTGGTAAGCCGGAATGGAAAGAGGACCCTGAACTTGCCACACCACCTTTACGCTTACCGCATTTAAACAAGATATTCGGCGCAATCGAAGAATGGACCATGACCAGGACCAAGTACGAAGTCATGGAAATATGTAATCCGCACGATATCCCGGTCGGGCCGATCCTGTCGATGAAAGAGCTCGCGGAAGAACCGTCGCTGCGTGAAAGCGGTACCATTGTAGAAGTCGATCACCCCGAGCGCGGGCCGTACCTTAGTGTTGGTTGTCCGGTCAAGCTTTCCGCTAACGATGTCGTTGTCGAGCGTTCACCGCTGCTCGGAGAGCACTCCGAAGAAATTCTGGGCGATGTTCTCGGCTACAGCGAAGATGAAATCACGTCGCTGAGAGAAGCGGGTGCGATTTAGGCGAACAGTCTTGCTGCGCTGGATGTCGTTCGAGGCGAGAGGAGAAAGATAATGAGATTAATCGTGCATGGCCAGCAGGCCTATGGCCAATCAGTCCTTGAAGCCATTCTGAATAAAGGGGTGGATGAGGTAGTCGCGGTGTACTGCGCGCCCGACACGGAGGGCAGACCCCTGGATCCGATCAAGGAATACGCGATGGAGCAAGGCCTGGTGGTACATCAGCCCGCGTCCTACAAGAATCCGGAGGTCTGGGAGCAGATGGCTAGTCACAATGCGGACCTGTGCGTGATGGCCTACGTTTTATTGATGGTGCCGGAAGAGGCGCTAAATGTACCTAAATACGGCTCGATCCAGTATCACCCGTCCCTGTTACCCTGGCATAAGGGACCAAGTTCGATCAACTGGCCGATCATCATGGGCAAGACCAAAACCGGGTTGACGATCTTCTGGCCCGACAATGGACTCGATACCGGACCGATCCTGCTGCAGAAAGAGGTCGATATCGGACCTGATGACACGCTGGGTTCGATTTATTTCGACAAGCTGTTTCCTCTCGGCGTCGAGGCGATGCTCGAATCGATTGAGCTGGTGCGCAACGGTAACGCACCGCGTGAAGTACAGGACCCGGAAGATGGTAGCTACGAAGGCTGGTGTCGTAAGGAGAACGTCGAAATTGACTGGAACAGGAGCAGCGACGAGATCTACAACCTGATTCGTGGTGCCAATCCACAACCCGGTGCCTGGACCACGTTCAACGGGGCCGAGATCAGGCTATTCGATAGCCGTAAGTCTGCTGACTGCGG
>Ga0255039_10000203_pt1 | contig 19567 bp, 31 predicted proteins | sample BC1_12_1_MG_FD_181713 | JGI IMG/M metagenome (GOLD analysis project Ga0255039, IMG submission 181713) | Seawater microbial communities from Strait of Georgia, British Columbia, Canada - BC1_12_1 | ecosystem: Environmental > Aquatic > Marine > Strait | place: Canada: British Columbia | collected... | reverse complement strand
GCAATCAAAGGCGCAGGATCAATCAATGCGGGAATAAGTTTAATCAAGGAGTTTGATGTGATTGTTTCAAGCGAATCAAAGAATCTGCAAAAGGAGCAACAGATGTATTTTTGGGAGGAATTAAAGGATGGCACAATCATAAACAAGCCAATTGATAAGTACAATCACCTTTCTGATGCGTTGCGTTATGCCACATACTCAAGGTATAAAAACCGCAATGATTTCTTTGTGATTTAAAATTTGTATTTTTGGATAAAATTTTGATTGATGGCATCAGTACTGGATCGATTTAGGAATCTTATTACCAAAAACGCACAACAAACCGCAGCGCAATACAATAAAGCAATTTATCAATTTTTGGGTGAATCCATTGTTTGGAATCCCGAAAATGATGATACTTACATTCGGGATGGATATCGCAGGAATGCAACCATCTATTCGCTTGTAAATCTCATTACAAATGCTGCAACAACAATTCCATTTCAGATATATGAAAAGGTAAACGAAAACGAAGTGAAGCGATATAAGTCGCTCACAAGCGGATCAGTGGATGCGCAATCGCTATTGAAAGCAAACCTCATCCGCAAAAATGCAATGGTTGAATTGGAAGGCACTGAACTTCATCAGCTATTGGAGCGACCAAATGCAGCGCAATCATATTCAAGTTGGATCAGTGAACTCATTGCCTTTGGTAAACTAACAGGCAACCGATATATTTATGGGATTGCACCTGAAACGGGAATGAACAAGGGCAAATACAAAGAACTTTATGTGATGCCATCACAAATTATGGAAATCGTTTCTGGAGGCATTATGCAACCAGTGCAAAAATATCGCATTGAATATCAAGGTGCTTATGATATCCCTGCGGAGGATATATTGCACATCAAGGATTTCAATCCTTACTATGATGGAACAGGATCGCATTTGTATGGGCAATCACCATTGAGGGCGGGATTGCGTTCCCTTACAACCAACAATGAAGCGGTGCAAACAGGTGTGAAATACTTACAAAACCAAACCGCACGTGGTATCCTTACAAGTGATGAAGGGGATTTGAATGAAGTTCAAGCGCAACAATTGAAAGATAAGTTCCGCAAAAACTTTCAAGGTGCTGACAATGCAGGTGATGTGATTATCACTCCCAAAAAATTATCGTGGGTAAACTTTGGATTGAATGCTGCGGATGTTTCACTCATTGAGCAATACAACGCATCCATCAAGGATTTGTGCAACATTTATTCAGTGCCAGTACAATTGTTGAACAATACGGAATCTGCAACCTACAACAATATGAAGGAGGCAAAAAAAGCATTGTATCAAAATGCGGTTATTCCTGAACTCAACAAGATACGTGATGAATTGAATCGATGGTTGGCACCAATGTATGGTGATAAATTATTCATTGATTTTGATTATTCCGCAATACCAGAATTGCAAGAGGAAAATGAAAAGGTTGTTGATCAACTTTCAAAAGCGTGGTGGGTAACTCCAAACGAAAAAAGAAGGGTGATGAATTATGGTGTTGATGAGGAAAACATTGCTCTTGATAATTATTACATCCCTGCAAACCTTTTGCCAATTGAAACAAACGAAATGCCAATTCCCGATCCGATTGATGAAATTGATATTGAGGAGGAAAAGCAACTAATCAAACAGGCACTTTGGAATATCGAAGTGAAAGCGGAGGTGCAAGGAATGGCGGATGTGTACACAACAGAGGATGAAGCCATTGCACGTGCAATTGAATTGGGCGGTGATGGGTATCACGAAATTGAATTGAATGATGAGGTTGTATATATGCCATTTGCAACGCATCAGGAATATGAGGATGCCATTGCAGCAATGGAGGAAAGCAAAGCGGAAATGTATGATGATTATCCACAAACCGCAACCAACAACGCAAAGCGAATGATTGAATGGCGGGAAAAGTATGGAAGGGATGTTGTAAAGGGCGGAACAGAAGTGGGATGGCAACGTGCCAATCAACTTGCAAAGCGTGAAGCAATCAGTGCTGATGTAGTTTCAAGGATGGCACAATTCAACAGGCATCGTGACAATGCAACCATTGCAGATGAGTACAAGGATGAGCCATGGAAAGATCGTGGATTCGTTGCTTGGAATTTATGGGGTGGCACTGCGGGTGTAGATTGGGCAATCAAAAAAATGGAGGAATTGCGCAATGGCTAAAATGAGAATGATTGAATTGGTTATTGAAAAACCAAAAAAGAAACGCAAAGGAGTGCATTCAAAGAACGCATCCAAAGGGCAAAAAGGGTACAAAAAAAAGAAACGTGGTCAAGGTAAAAAAAGATAATAATGACTGAAATATCTAAACAAACGAAATTCACATTGTCAATTGAAACAATCATTGCATCTGCGGTTGTACTATTCACCGCAACTGCATTTTATTTTGATTTAAAGGCACAAGTAAAAGAGGCAATGGAGCAACCCGCTCCAGTGATTTCACGTGCTGAATATGATTTGAAAGATAATGCCATCCGCAGCGAAATAATGAGCAACAGGCAACTCATTGAAAAGAATTTTGAAAAACTTGAAACCATTGAAGCAAGATTGTACGAATTGAAAACAAATTAAAATGAGAACTTTTATTTTGATATTGGCTTTGTTGTTTTCACCATCAAGCGTGAATCCAAATCCAATTGAAAATAAAGGTATCACAGTGATGCAAATCAATGCTAAATGGAACAAACAAAACAACATCAATCTTGAAAATTTGATTGGTTGCAGAGTTCAATTTGCTTGGCTTGAGGATCAACCTCAATCGCTTAAAAAAGCAATTCAAACAGTTCCAATTGTTGTGATATATGATGGCAACAAACCAGTAAAGCAATGGAGTGCGGATTTGTCATTCAAGTTGGAAGTTGATTTGAATGAAATACAAAAAACAATTAACTCAATAAGATAGTAATGCCAACACAAAAGAATGGCATCCTTTCAAAACAAGTGAAAGCCAATTGGCAAGGTGCATTTGAAAACGAAATGCGTAAAGCGGAAAAGGCAATCATCGGATCGGTGCAAAGGTTTTATCAATCGGAATATGAAAAGGGTGTTGATGCGTTTCTGCAACAAGGCACAATTGATGTGCAAGGGATATTCAAAGCGGAGGGTTTCAAAAAAATATATGAGCAACTTTATGTGCAAACTGGAATGAGGTTTGCCAATTGGTATGCAAGGAACTTTGATCGTTTTTTAAAAAAAGGAATTAACCCAAATCAATTTCAATCGGAATGGCAAAACCTATTCGGACAATACGCTCAACAAAATGCAGGTGCAAAGATTGTACTTGTGCAAGGAACTGCAAAGAAAACAATGCAGCGGATATTACGTGCCAATATGCAAGATTCTGCATTTGCAGCACTCGGAGCAAGACAAAAGCGTGATGTGATATTGCGCCAAACAAATCTCTATTCAAGGAATCAGGCACTGCGCTTGGTGCGTACTGAAACAACCAATGCAGCCAACTATGGCACATTGCAATCCGCAACAACTATATTTCCCGCACAACAAATGATGAAAGAATGGGTTTCGGGCAATGATGGGCGGACACGCTCCATTCCTCCAAATGATTTTGATCACGTTGTGATGAATGGTGTGCAAGTAAAATTTGAGGAAACATTCAGCGTTCAAGGGCAACAAATGCGACATCCTGCGGATTCATCATTGGGTGCATCAGCGGGAAATGTTGTGAATTGTAGATGCAGCGTGTTTCCATTCCCAATGGAGGAGGCACAAGCAATTGGTGAGTTTGAAAGTATTGGATTCGGTTTGAGCGGTGTTGCGGTGCAACAAATCTTGAATGATGAAATATAACTATATTTGTACAAAATTGAATTAGTATGGCAATGATATACAAGGCATCACCAATGGGTGAAATTGCTGACATCGATGAAAAAATGGGAATCGTTAAAGGATACGGATCTTATTTTGGCAATAAGGATTCCGATGGGGATGTGATTGCAAAAGGAGCGTATCAAAAAACCATTCAGGAAAATGCTTTGCGTGTGCGTTACTTATGGCAACACAAAATGGATAAACCCATTGGAAAAATAAAAGAACTTTATGAGGATGACAAAGGATTGATGTTTGTTGCCGAAATACCAAAAACAACACTTGGCAATGATGCGCTTGAACTTATGAAAGCGGGAATTGTCACTGAAAATTCAGTTGGCATTTTGCCAATACAAAAACAAATGAAGGATGATTATCGTGAAATTACGGAGGTCAAACTTTATGAAATATCCGCAGTTACTTTAGCAGCCAATGATCAGGCAAAGATCCTTGATGTGAAAGGGAAAGTGGATATTGAAAACGAATTCAAGCGTTTCGATGCATTGGCAAAACTTATCCGCAAGGGAAAGATTTCCGATGAAATGGGATACGCTATTGAAGCCGAAATACTTAAATTAAAATCATTTTTTATTGATTTCACAAAGCCGACCGATGAAGTCACTTTGCCGAAAAAAGATGATGCGATTGAAGTGTTTTCTTATTTATCAAATAAATTTAATTAACAACCTTTAAAATTTTCAAAAATGAATGAAAATACAAAAGCGCAACTTGATCAACTTGGCGATTTAATCGATGCCAAACTTGAAAAGGCGCAAGGACAAGCGGTTGAATCCGCAACTGGTAAAGCTGATGAAATGCTAAAAAGCGAAATCAGCAACCTAACAACACAATTCAACGAGCGTATGGATGCAATGGAAGTTGCAAACAAAAAATCGTTTGAAGTTAGCAACAACGTATCTTTCAAAGGTGCTTTAACAAATGCCATCAATGATGGTGCTATTGAAGCAATCGCAAAAGGAAACGCAAGATCTGCATCATTTGAAGTCAAAGCCGACATGACTGTTGCAGCTGATTTCACTGGTGAAGTGATTCCAGCGGATAGAGTTGCAGGATACAAATTCGATCCAACTCGTTCAACTCACATAAGAAACTTGATTCCACAAGGATCAACCTCATCTGATGTTGTACGTTTTGTGAAAGAATCTGGATATTCAAATGGTGCTGCTGCAACTGCTGAAGGTGGTGCAATTGCACAATCTGATTTCGATTTCACTGCATCTGATGCAAACGTTCGCAAAATAGCGACCTATTTTAGAATTTCAGAAGAGATGTTGGCGGATACTCCACAATTAACATCTTATCTTTCTGCTCGTGCGCCTGAAAAACTACTTTCAGTTGAGGATACACAAATCCTTTCAGGTGATGGATCTGCTCCAAACTTGAGCGGAATCATAACTGATGCAGCTGATTTTGATGTTTCATCTGGCGGTGCATTTTATCAATCAGTTGAGGCAGCGAATGAATTCGATGTTCTTATAGCTGCTCTTAACCAATTGGCATTGAGCAACTATGATGCGGATTACATTATGCTACATCCAACAGATTTCCACAAAATCCTATTATTGAAAGATAGCAACAACAGCTATTTGAAAGATCAGGTTTACGCTGGATTACAACCTGCATTTATGGGTGTGCCAGTTGTGGTGAATACTGCAATCACTGCGGGAACTTTCCTATGTGGAAACTTCGGTGTTGGTACTCAACTTTGGGTGCGTGACAACGTTGGTGTTGAATTCTTCAGAGAAGATGGCACAAACGTACGTGATGGATTCGTAACCGTAAGAGTATCGGAGCGTGTTGCATTGACAAACTATTTGCCAAATGCATTCGTTAATGGTACATTCTCAACTGCAAAAGCTGCACTTGAAACTCCCTAATCAATAGGGCATTACAACCAATAAAAGGGGTGGGCATATTCGTTCACCTCTTTTTTTTTGCACTTTTTTTTGATATTTGTTTGGTGGGAAAGAATTTTTTCTTATATTTGTACCAACAAAATGAAACAGATATGAATAATTTTCAAAGTATTACCGACAATAGATTAAGAAAGGATTTAATTTCAATAGCACAATCAATGCAAGGGCATCATTTAGCAAGATTAGCGATGATGATGGCGGAGGAAAGAGGCATTGATTTGAGCTATGAAGATGCATTAAAACTTTAAAAAAACAAACGGGGAGGGCAACCTCCCCATAAAACTTGAAACAATGAAACGGAAAATCGAAAACTTTATTTTTGACACAATTATATATGTTGCTGCATTTGGATTGGTATGCACATTTTGCCAACTATGCGCTCACGCTGATAAATGGATGGGATTATGAAAAACAAGGAAACAAAAATCAACAAGGGATTGTTGGGGTGGCTTTTCTTTTTAGTAGGCATCCGCACAATTTATCTTTTCAATGATGTATTCACTGGCATATTTACAATCCTGATTGGGTTTTCAATGATGCTCACAAAAAAAGAATCATGAAACATTTGACCGCAGATTATAAAAGATACTTGCAACTGTTGGATGCAAAGGAATTCAGCCGATTGCCATTATCAAGGCAATTGATGGTACTCAAGGAATTGAATGAACTTGAGAAAAAAATTGCACGTGAATCGTGTGATGAGTAGATAGTTTTTTTTTATTATTGTTAGATTGAAAAGGGGTTTCCGATTGGTTTCCCCTTTTTTTTGTACTTTTATTTTGTGGATGCTAATCAACGGGGTTGCTTTGCTGAATATAAGTTTGGCACAATAGCAATGGAAAATGGATTCAATGTTTCAATGCCTTTGCTTGATGCATCACCTTATGATGCCATTATTGAAAAGGATGGCAAAGTGTTTAAAATACAAATCAAATCGGTTTCCGCTGATCGTAAAAAAAACCAAAACAACATTCATATTTCACTCACACGTAATGGAAAGGGTTATCCAAAAAAGTACGTTGATTATTTTGCCATCTATTTTGTTGAATATGATGGCTTTTTTATTATTAAGAATAAAGAACAAAAAGCAATTCGATTAAGCATTGATGGTATTTACAAAAAAAATTTCCGTAACTTCGCATCAATTCTTTAACGAGTTTTTTTTCTGTTTCAACTTAAAAGGAGGCGCAATCAATGTGCCTCTTTTTTTTTAACTTTACACAAATTAAAAGAAATGAGGCAAATCAAAATCAATTCCACAACTGGAAGTGAAATCATCACAACACAAGATGTGAAAGATTACGCACGTATTGATACAACAGCGGATGATTCATTGATCACACTGATGATTGAAACCGCACGAATATGGTGTGAGAATTATATTTCAAGGGATATTGTGGCAAAAAATCGCACGTACTATGTGGACACAACGGAAACGGGATTGATTGATATTCCATTTTCACCAGTGGCATCAATTTCAAGCGTTACAATCAATGATATTGCTGCAACGTACACAATACTCGGTTTGGACAATGAAACCATTGAATTGGATGGCGGTGCTGCGGAAAAGGTGAAAATCACCTACATCACAAGTGGCATCAACAATGCGCTTATGAAACAAGCAATGCTCCAAACAATTTCAACGTATTATGACAATCGTGCAGATTTTGTTCAAGGTGCAAACGTGCATTTGATTCCAACTGATGCCAAAACAATACTCACATCTTACAAATCAATGTTTGTATAATGGATGCGGGGCGGTTAAATAAAAGGATTAAAATACTGCGCTTGACAAAAACCGCAGATGGATTCGGTGGGTTTACAAGTTCCGAAACCATTGTTCACACATTTTGGTGTTCATACAAGGAAAATTCAGGCGAAATAACGCAAGAAAACGGAATTCGGGAGCAACGCACCGCAATTGAAATAATAATGCGGGAAAAGGCAGCAAATCAAATCCTTTTGAGTGATGTATTGGAACTTGAATCATCGGGTGAAAAATACCGCATCAATGATAAGTTTGATTCCACGATTGATCAGTATACAACAATCAAAGCGGTTACGATATGAAAGCGGGAATAAAAATCAATCAATCGGATTTGGCAAAGTTGAATAAAAAACTTGCACAATTACAAAAGTTTTCAAAACAGCAACTTTCAAGTGAAATTGGAAGGGGTGCGCAGGAAATTGTTGGAAGGGCAAAACAATCCGCTCCTTATGATAACGGCAACTTGCGTGGGAGCATAAGTTCAGAGGCATCTGGAAAAGGTGTTGCGGTTATTGCTGATGCTGAATATGCGCCTTATGTTGAGTTTGGAACGGGATCAAAAGTGAGTTTGACTGATATGAAGGAACTTGGCATTCCTGATTCGTATGCAGCACAATTCAAAGGCAAAGGATTTACGGGAAAAATTCCAGTTGAGGTTGAAAATAACAAATGGAGGATGGTGCAATTTCCAATCAATCTTTCACCACGACCATTTTTCTTTTCATCCGCAAGGGTTGGTTTCAACAATATGCTCAAACGAGTGGATAAAAAACTTAAAAAATTATTATGAAAGATCCGATTCGATTTGTTAGAAAAGCCATTTTAACCGCTTTAACGGGCAATATCAGTTATGGTGGGAGTGTTGTACCAATTTATGGTAGAGTGCCATCAAACGCAACGTATCCATTCGTGAGGGTGTATTCCCTTTCATCGGGTGAAACGAATCAAAATCGTGATTCATTCAACAGTGAGGTGATTACAAGGATTGAAGTGGTTACAAGATTCCAATCGGATAATGGTGGGGAACTGCAATGCAATGCCATTGTTTCGGATTGCCTTGAGTTGGTACGCACACGCTCCGCAGGATACTTTGATCTTGCATCTGATGGATTCAATGTGTACACATCGGAAAATGAAGGCATCCAGTATATTGAACAAGATTTGAGTGATCACACATATTTCAGGGCAATCATTGAATTGTCAAACAAAATTCAACAACTATAAAAATGGCTAATAATTTAAGATTTACACACATATATCAAAAAGCAACACTCGGACAATTTGGTTGCAGGGTTTTGGAAACTGGGGATTCAACTCCAGTTGGTGAATTTTATCACACAATACGACCTTTGAAAAAATCATCATTCACTGCGGACAATAACACAACGGGTGGTGATAGTTCAATCACAATCACAAATGTTGAAGCAGCGTGTGATATTGTTGGGCATTTTGACAATGTTAGTTGCTCACATGGAAAAGTTATTTGTTACTTAATATGAAGCATTTTAAAATTAGCGAATTTGATTCACCTGATGAAATTGGGAGCGGTGAACGTATGGATACTGATGTGTTGAAAATGATTGATCAGGCACGTGAATTGTTTGGCAAACCAATACGTATCAATTCAGGGGTACGCACAAAAAAAAGGAATGAAATGGTTGGGGGAACAAAAACATCAAGCCATTTGAAAGGTTACGCAATCGATGTTAGTTGCGATAATTCAGCGGATCGATTTCGTTTGATTGAAGTTTTGATGCTTGTTGGATTCAATAGATTAGGGATTGCCAAAACGTTTATTCACGTTGATAATGATCCCGATAAAAGTAAGAATGTTATTTGGGTGTACTAATGAAAACACTGTTCGCAAAATTATTGGGATTGAATAATGGTGGCAAATCATCACTTGGTGAATTTGCAAAGGATTTGCGTGAAGCAATCAAAGGCAAAGAAATTGATCCCGATAAAATGATGGAACTTGTGAAGGTGCAAAGTGAAATCAACAAAATGGAGGCACAACATCGGAGCATATTTGTTGCGGGTTGGCGTCCATTCATTGGATGGATTTGTGGGATTGCACTTGCTTACAACTTCATCATTCGTGATTTAATTGCGTGGGTTTCACCTGATGTGATGCCTCCTGCAATTCAGATGGATCAACTAATCACCATACTATTGGGGATGCTTGGTTTGGGTGGATTGCGTACCTTTGAAAAAATAAAAGATAAAACGAAATAAATGGGAGTAAAAGATACTGCAAATTTGGCGATGATTCCCGCAGCGTATGCGGAGGACAAAGTTTATTCCGTTGTGCCATCCGATGGTGATGGGGATTTCACATTCACACGAAGTGGATCAGGCACACGCATCAACAAGGGCGGATACATTGAAACAATGGCGGAAAACGTGCCTCGTTTGAATTATCGTTTGGATGCTGATGGAAACCCAAAGGGATGCCCTGAATTACTTTTGGAGGAATCAAGGCAAAATAAAGTTTACCCAAATAATTCTTTAACGGGGTATGTAACAATTGGTGTATCAACTACAAACAATGATACTATTGCTCCAAACGGAACAAATGAGGGCGCAAAAGTACAGGCAACCACATCAGGTACTTCTGTTGTATTTAAAGGGTTTTCGGGAACATCAGGTGTTACGCACAATATATCTGCATTTATAAAGGCAGGAACGCACAATCAAGTAAGATTACAAGAAGGTTTTTCCGCATCAAATATAGATGTAAATTTATCAAATGGCAATATAGTCGCAAACTCAAATTCATCAAACTTAAATGTTGAAAAATACCCAAATGATTGGTATCGAGTTTCTTTTGATTTCACATCATCAGGAACAAATTTGCAATTCGCTTTGTATTTTAGTGGAAGTTATTCATCGGGTGAAAATATCTATTTATATGGTGGGCAAATTGAACAAGGAAGTGGAGCAACAAGTTTAATCAACACAACATCTGGAGCAATCACACGCAACAAGGATTCCGCATACAATCAACCATTCGGGGATTTAGCAAGTGATTATCCAATCACTGTTTATTGGAAAGGGCGAATCACAAATCAAAATGGTAACAATACGGGTTTTTCAATTTATCAAAATGGATATGGATCAAGATATTTAATGCTTACGTTCAATTCATCATCGCAATTATTATTGAGGAGAAGGGATTCAGGGGGTGAGGATTTGGATTACATTTCCTACACAACACAAATTGGTGATATTAAAAAAATTGCAATAAAATTCACAAGCAATACATCTGCAAAAGTTTATGTTGATGGATTGGAAGTTTTAAATTTAAGCGGTGGCACTGATATAGATTATTCATACGATTGTGTGAACATTGGCACACGATCAATTGCAGGTGATACAAATTTAAGAAATCCCGCTGATGAATTATTCGTGTGGAACAAGGCACTCACAGATGCGGAAATGGTTGAATTAACAAGTTAAAATAAAAATAAAATGAGCCATATATTTAAAAAATATGAATTTCCTGATGAAGCAACTGCGGATTCATTGATTGATGCGTTGCCATCACAATATGATGAGGAATTGGATGAAACAAATCCTGATCACAAGCACGTGATTGTGAAATTGTACCATCCAATCGTGGAGCAACCAGTTTATGATGATGAGGGCAATATCGAAACCGATGCGGTATTGGCGGAAAACTTTTCCGTTGATGTACTTTGGCAAGGTATTGAAGCGCAACCAGATGATTGGGAGCAATACGAAATCACATTGAGTGACAATGGAGTTCATTCCTTTTTTGGGATTGATTATATATAAAAAAAATGGGAGTTATCAATGGTACAAATTTTCTTTTGTACAAGAGTGATATCGATCCAAAGGTTGCCCAATTTCAAGGGCGAGTTTTGAATGATGGTGGCACTCTTGAATCATTGAATTGTGTGCGTGATGCGTTTGAGGATGAAAAAATTGTACTTGGGCATTCCACATCAACAACGGTTTCATTGAGCGTTGATTTGCCCGAATCCACAACAAAAGATTCCAATGGTTTTCGTGAAGTGATTGCAGGTGTGCGATCAGGTGAAATTGCAGTTGATGGTTTGGTTGATTATGGTGATACATTAAATTTCAACGAATTGGTAACAATGATGCTCACAAAACAAAAGGCGGAATTCTATTTTGAGGATTCCACAAGTTCATTGTATATTTTTAATGGTGAGGGATATATTGAATCCGTTGAGCAAATTGCAGAAATGGAAAACTCGGTTTCATATTCAGTTGGAATTTCACTCACTGGATTGATGACATTGAATTAAAAAAATATAGTATATTTGTATAGAATTAAAAAATTAAAAAGCTATGCCAACAACGGGTGTATTTAACGGAACAAACCTTTTGCTTTCAGTAGAAGGAACAAATCTTGGGCATACAACATCTTGCTCATTAACATTATCAACTGATTTGCCAGAGGCAACAACAAAAGATTCAAACGGATTTCAAGAGGTTATCGCAGGTGTGATGAGCGGTGAAGTTTCATTTGATGGATTAGTCACTTATGATGATACATCAAACGTAACTGAACTTGCTGATTTTCTTTTGGCACGTACACAATTGACTGTTGTATTCGGAACTGAAACAACGGGTGATCGTATTTTCACTGCGGAGGGTTTCCTTTCATCACTTGAGCAAAGTGCGGAAATGGAATCACCAGTTTCTTATTCAGGATCAATCACATTGACTGGGCAAATTGCTGCATCAGACGGATAAAATATTATGAATTGAGCGCAATTTGAGGGGATTGCGCTTTTTATTTTTTTACTATGGCAAACAAACAACGGGGATACTACTCCATTAAACTTGGCGGGAAAATGCGCAAGTTGCATTTTTCAATGAACTTTTGGGCAAACTTCACTGATACATTGGGCATTTCGCTTGATAAGATTGGTGACATATTTGGTGAGGGAATTTCACTTGGCACAATTCGTTCACTTATTTATTCCGCAATCCTTGCAAATGATCAAGAGGAGGGAAATGAAATTGACTACAATGAATTCAAAGTTGGAATGTGGCTTGAGGATTTACAAGCGGAAAAACTTGAGGACATTGTGAATGCAATGATGGAATCACGAGTGCTTGGCAATGATTTGAATCAAGGTGTGAAGCGCAATGTTGTGAAATCAACAGAAAAAAAAACGAAACCTTAACTCCTGAGAAACTCACTTGGGATGATTTGATGGATTATTTCATCGGTCAAGTAGGGATTGATCCTGATAAATTTTGGAAACACACTTGGAAGGAAAATCACCTTTTGGGTGAATCATATTACATTGCCAACAATAAGGAGTGGGAACGCATCCGATATTTGGCAGCAATGGTGTACAATGTGAATGCTCAAAAACGTTCACAAATGATTGATCCTGAAAAGTTGTTTTCATTGCCTCAAGATATATATTCCAAAATGGAAAAGAATCGACCGAAATCCACAAAGGACAAATACAATTCATTTTTAGACAAAGTCAAATCAGCGACATTTGATAAAAAATTAAAGATGTAGGATTTTTGTATTTTTACATTTAAATTCTACGGATGGCAAATAATCAATTGAAAGTTACTTTATTGGGTGATGCATCGAAACTGAATGCAACACTCCAAACCGCATCAGGGCGGTTGAAATCATTTGGTAAAAGCACAACCGCAGTTGGCAAATCACTTCAAACAAGATTAGCATTGCCATTGGCATTGGCGGGTGGTGCTGCAATCAAAATGGCAATGGATTTCGATAAGTCAATGACTAAAATCAAATCCCTTGTTGGTATTGCAGGTGATGAAGTGGATGCAATGGGCGCAAAAGCCAAAACAATGGCAAATGAATTTGGTGTTTCATCATCAAAGGCAGCTGAAGCATTGTTTTTTATAACATCTGCGGGATTGCGTGGTGATGAGGCAATGCAAACATTGGAGGCATCATTGAAAGCATCCGCAGTTGGGTTGGGTGAAACTGCAACGATTGCAGATTTGGCAACATCCGCAATGAATGCGTATGGATCGGATTCACTCGGTGCGGCACAAGCAACAGATGTTTTGACCGCTGCGGTGCGTGAAGGTAAATTATCATCAGAGGATTTGGCGGGTGCAATGGGATCAGTGTTGCCAGTTGCATCAAATATGGGTGTACAATTCCACGAAGTTGGTGCTGCATTTGCTGCAATGAGTAGAACAGGAACTGATGCTGCAAGTGGTGCAACACAATTGAATGCCATCCTTTCAGGTTTATTGAAACCAACAAAACAAGCGGAGGATGCGTTGAATTCAATGGGATTATCATCCGCAGGGTTGAAGCAACAAATCAAGGATGAAGGATTATTATCTACATTAAACACATTAAAAACTGCATTTGATTCCAATGCAGATGCAGCGCAAGTTGTATTCCCAAACATTCGGGCATTGAAAGGGGTGTTGGATTTATTGGGATCAGGGGTTGAGGTGAATCGTGGCATCTTTGAACGGATGAATAACACAATGGGGATGACTCAAACCGCATTTGATGCAACCGCACAATCCGCTGAATTTAGATTGCGCAAGGCAATGAATTCATCAAAGGAATCATTTGCGCAACTTGGTGCAACCTTACTCACTGGATTGTTGCCTATTTTTGAACAAGTTTCAACCGTTATTCAAAACGTATTCAATTCCTTTTTTAACTTAGATGAAGGCACACAAAAACTTATTTTGGGATTGGGTGCATTTGCAGTTGTGTTGCCAACAATAATCACATTGATTGGCACACTTACGACATTGATGGGAGCGTTGCTTTCACCTGTTGGGTTGGTTGCAGCTGCATTGGCGGGTGTTGCTTTTATCATATATAAAAATTGGGGTGAAATTTTGCCAGTGGTTGTTGGTTTGTACAATCAATTTGTGGATTTGTACAATGGATCGGAGGCACTTCGTAAAGTAATATATTTCTTGAAAGCAGCATTTCAAACTGTTTTCACATTTGCCAAAACGCAAGTGATGTTGGTTATCAATTCATTTTCAACAATGTGGAAACTCATCAAGGAGTTTTCCGAAAAGGGTTTCAAAGGATCATTTAAGCAAATTTTATCAGATGGGTTTGATGAATCTGTTGATATTGTGAAAAGTGCGGGTGAGGAAATTGGTGATAATTTCAGCGATGCAATGAGCGATGCAGTTGGATCAACACTTGAAAAGAAAACCGTTGAGCAAGTGCAAGGCGCACTCACAAATGTGAAAGATCAAGTTTCGGGATTTGTAACGGGATTGATTGGTGATGTTGGTGGTGGCGCAGGTGCTGCGCCCGCAAAAGGCACATCGGGTGGTGGTGATGGAGGCGGTGATACTTCAGGCGACACAACATCAACGGGTGTGCCAGAATCAGGCGGTGGCGGTGGCGGAACTCCTCCAACTGGTTTCACAAAACTTAAAGAATCACTTCTTGATCTTGGATTGACAATGGATGAAATTCAAGAACAAGCAACAAATGTTGGTGCATCTGTTGGGGGTGCGTTTCAACAAATGGCAGATGGAATGATTGCATCTCTTGGATTAGCTGAAAATGGATTTCAAGGATTTCTCGGTCAAATGCTTGGAATGATTGGACAACTTATTTCAATGCTTCTTGCAAATGCAGTTGCAAACGCAATTACAGGAGCAAGTGCAGGTGCTTTGGGAACTGGTCCTGCTGCTCCATTCACACTCCCTGCTTTTATTGCGACAATGACTGCGGGTGTAATTGGCGCATTTGCTGCAATTCCGAAGTTTGCTGATGGTGGTATTGTTTCAGGCACAACGTTGGGTGTAATGGGTGAATATACGGGCGCAAAACAAAATCCAGAGGTGATTGCACCATTGAACAAATTGGAGGCAATGATTGGCGGGAAACAAGCGCAACAAGTTAATGTTGGCGGTGAATTTAGAATTCAAGGGCAAGATTTGGTGGTTGCACTGCAACGTGCGGAACGCAATCGCTCACGTTTAAAATAAGCAAATGGCATACGGGGTAAAATACAGATTGATTTTTTCTGATTTATTAGGACACGCAAAAAAGGTTGAAATTTTGCAAGATGGTTATTCAGGTGAAGTTTTGCCAATGATTGGAACAGGTGATCCTGTACAAATCGAATGGGAGGGTGATGATGATTTTTATGAGCCAATAATTGGATCAAGTTGCACATTAAATTTGCTTGTTACTGATGATGTTACTTATGATGATTTTTTCAAAGGTGCGGAGGAGGAATATCGTGTGCAAATTTATTATGATAGAAATCAATCAAATGTTTTTCAAGATAGGGTTGAGGAAATTGCCACAAATGCAGGGCGCATTGAAGTTCCTGAATGTATTGAAAATGAACTCACTCAAGGAAATACAATTTCAAGTGATTTCACAACAAGAGTTTTGAATGATGGTGGCACAATAGACAATGAAACGTGCATTGGAAAATCAATCACCGATTCAAGAACTTATGAATGGGGAACTTTTTGGGAGGGTTTTTTGTATTTGGATACATATTCCGAAGTACTTTCAACAAATCCTTATGAAATATCCATCACCGCATTAGATGGATTGGGATTGCTTGATGTAAATGATTCAAGGGCATTAAACGTATATGTTTTGCCTCTTTTGTATGGAGCAAATTTAGGTGAGTGGTATTATGTTTCTGAAATGTTACAAGAATTCAACAAAGACGCAACCGCAGTTGAAAGATATTTGTATTGGGCGGGTGATATACAATGGACAGGTACATCTGATTTTATTGGTGATATTCCCGCACGACCTTGGAGTACATATTCAAACATTGATGATAAATTTAATTTTCTAAACAACAAAGAAGTTTTGGAAAAAATTTTGCGAAAATCAAATTCAAGGATATTTCACGCATTTGGTGATTGGTATGTTGTACCAAATTCATTGTATTTGGATGATGTTTTTTCTGGGCAATATTATGACAGGACAGTTTTTAAAAACGCACTTGCAAACGGGCAAAATGAGGTGATTGATTTTCAAGTGTTTGGTGTTGGTGATGGCAGAACTTTTGAAGGAAATGCCACAAAGAATGTCACGAAAAGAATTAAAAAAGATTTACAACCTGTTGATAATGATATGTCAATTGAATATTTATCACCAATAAACAAAGTTATAATTGAATCAGATTTGAAACAAGAGGCGCAAATATTAGGAAGATTAAGCAATAATGTTGGATTCACTTTTGGATCAGGGGGATACACTTTATCATACGGTGCTGTTGCTACAACACACGATTTTGTTGGATCAAACAATCAATCATATAAACTAACGAATTTCACAACAAATGCAACTTCAAGAATAACCGCAATTGTTTCAGATGGATCATTTAAGTTTGGAAACTACAATCCCGCAGACAATGTGGAATATTCCTTTGAATATCTTTTTGATTCAACCGCAACAAATCCATCATACAAATTGTATTATTCCACAAAAATAAGTTATTCAATAAACACATCTTTTTCAACTACTTTGGTAAAATATCACGATGTTGAAAACAATACAATGGAAAACACAATTGTTTACAATGAAATTATTTTTCAAGATGTTTTGGAACTTCAAAGGTGGCAAAAAGAAACAAAAACGCTCCCTAATAGTTTTAACGGATTGTATCAATTACAAGTAGACATCACTTTTTATCAGCCAGTTTTGACATCAGGAACGGGATATTCTGCATTGTATTTAGATAATATACGTTCATTTGATACTGATATGGAACGTGACAATCAAACACTCAAATCAACTATTTCTGAAAATCGTGGGGTTTATGATTTTGAAGTTGTGCCAAATGAAGAATTATGCAATGCATTTCTTGATTTTGGATTAAACACAAAGATTCCAGTTGATGATGATAAAAACAACGCACAACAAATTTTGAACGATTACAGAACTTATGTGCCACGATATGAAGCAACTGGATATGGAAACAAAAACAAACCAGTCACTCCATTAGATAAGTTGTTTGTTGATTTCAAAACACATTATCAAGATGATCAAGCATCAATGATTGATACATTGAAATACAACTTGAGAAGAAATATATTCAAAATAATTACACACACTCCAAACAATGATCCTGATGTTACGGTTACACATCAGCTGCGCCAAAACTAAAAACATTCCTTTTCCCTTGTTTGCCAGAAACCTTGAGTGAAATTTTTTTTGCTTGAGGTTTCTTTTTAGAAAGAATTTTTTCTATATTAGCGAAAATAAATTTTTTCAATTATGGAATTTAACACATATTTCAACTCCGAATTGGAGCGATTGGAACTCACACGAAAAAAGGTTTGTCAAGCACTTGGAATGACAATCCCAACACTTCGTTCAAGGGTGAACAATTGCGGTACATTTCAGGTGGATGAAATCAAAAAACTCCAATCGTTGGGGTTTGATCTTAATCGTTTAATTTAAAACAATGGCAGAAACAGAAAACAATTTGCACGAAAAACTTTTGAAAGTGCAAAACGAAATCGGAGCGATTTCAAAATCAGCAACAAATCCTTTTTTCAAATCAAAATACTTTGACATCAATGTATTGATTCGGGAGGTGTTGCCAATACTAAACAAACACAAACTCACACTTTTACAACCCATCAAGGATGGTGAAGTTTGCAGTGTGATAAGTGATGGAAAAAACTCCATTGAAAGTGGAGTGAAACTTCCTGAAATAAATGATCCGCAGAAACTCGGATCAGCAATAACGTATTTCAGGCGTTACACATTGCAATCATTGCTTTCGTTACAAGCGGAGGATGATGATGGCAATATGGCATCAGGAATGAAGCCAAAACTTTCAAATGAGCAATTTGAAGTTGTGATGAAATCAGATCGACAAACTGCATTGAAAGCAATACAAAAAGCGGAATTATCCGCAACTCAATTAAGTAAATTAAAATCTAAATTCAATATATAATGGCAGAGGATAAAATTTTTGCAGATGGTTTCATTGTGAAACGTAGGGAAAACGCACCCGATTTTGTGGTGGCAAATGTATCAATCAAGGTTGATGAATTCGGAAAGTTTGTGAAAGCAAACTCAAAAAACGGATGGATTAATCTTGATGTGAAAACCGCACAAAGCGGTAAAATGTACGCTGAACTAAACACTTGGCAGCCAGATGGCAAAGTGCAAAAAGTGGCACAAGGGGAAAGTGACTTGCCTTGGTAGTCAAGCAATGGGAGTGGCATTTTGCTGCTCCCTTTTTTTTAACTATTAAAACAGAAAAATGAAAGTTGAAATTAGTTTTAATGATCAAGTTGATGAATTGATGCATTTGTTGGATTTAACGCAACAACAAATCAATTCAAAGAAATATGTTGATGCTCTTGAAACGTTGCATTTAATGTATGAAATACTTGAAATTTATGAATTTTAAAAACAGAAAAAATGAAAGAACAAGATTTGATTGATTTAGGATTTGAAAGGGTTGACACTCCACCAAATCAAAGTGAAATAAATGAAGAATATTATTTTTACACACATACTGACACTGGAATTGATTTTTTTAGTAGTGCAGATTATGAATCCAATTCAGATGATTGGTGGGTTTCAATGTTTGAAAATGATTCATGCAGGATATTCAACCAAGTAGAAATTGACCTTATTATTCAAATAATTAATAAAAACACAATACAATGAAATCACCTATTAAAATATACAAATACGAAAACCAGCGGATCAAAATATATAAAAAGGATTTTAATGAAATCATTGAATCTTTGGATGTTGATTCGGAGTTAAAAGATCAATTATTAAAACTTTTCATTTTGTATGGAAACGCAAGTTCCATTAAATCAAAAGCGTATCAAGAAATGAAAACATTCAAAAAATAAAACACAAAATGAAACAGATACAAGATACAAATGAGGAATATCATTCAAAGGATTCCATCAGCGCATCAGGATTAAAAATGATTGCTAAAAAATCGGTAAAACATTTCCTTGATAGGAAATTCAATGAAACCGATGCAATGAAATTTGGAACTGCGGT